>Ga0137465_1000586_pt1 | contig 13184 bp, 21 predicted proteins | sample EasRivERMGT828_2_FD_104906 | JGI IMG/M metagenome (GOLD analysis project Ga0137465, IMG submission 104906) | Soil microbial communities from meander-bound floodplain in the East River, Colorado, USA - East River MetaG ERMGT828_2 | ecosystem: Environmental > Terrestrial > Soil > Floodplain ... | reverse complement strand
CGCAGGAGCGCCGTGTACGGAAAGGAGCCCAGGAAGGACCCGTCGATTGCCTTGGGTGATTCGCTTCGCGTCACGCGCGTCAACGCCTGCTAACCGCTTGAAAACAAAAACGCCCGGTGATCTACGATCCAACCGGGCGCACGTCAGGCTCCATGAGCATTGTCAAGTTTTCATCCGCCGTCAAGGTCCAGCTGATCGCCACGGCGCGACGCTGGGCAATTCATCTGTGATCAGGAATCGCTCGAGCCGTCCTTTGAGCCCGTCGCGCAACGTCTGAAGCGCACCGAGCCACGTCGAATAGACGAGCCGTGCTCGCGCCACGTCCCACGGCAGATCACCGTGGAACGAGACGCAGCACATCACGACGCCGCGCTCGCGCGTGACGCGCCTGCCGACCTGGCGCTCGACCATCCCGTACAAATTCGGCCCGCGCCGCATCTCGATCACGGGCGATGCGATCCAATCGGGGCGATCGCAGCGCGACGCGTGATACTCGATCAGCCCAGCACGATCGACATCGGACGCCTTCTCGACATCGGGCACGGCGCCACGCACATCGGCGAACTTGTGCAGCGCACCGACGCAATCCTTGGGCAGATACATCTCGAGCGGGGTTAAGCTCTTGACCAATCCTGCGATCCGATACGCATCGGCCGGCGCCTCGAACGAGTAGTTGCGCGAACTGTCCACATGCGTGCCCAGCTCGTCGTTCTCATGCGACGAGCGAAAGCCGATGCCCCCGCCCGCCTCGGTCAGCTCGATCGGCGTGCCCTCGGGCCTCGCCGCCTGCACCAGCTCCTGCGCATAGGCCCATTGCAGCAGCGTCTCGATGTTCACATCCGCGCGCGCTTCAAGCCCGGACGCATTCTGCGCCCACGCCGAGATCGCCCCGATGCTGGTGAGCACGCGCCTCACGAAGCCGGCTCCAGCACGATCCGGCACGCATCGCCGAGCACGGCCTTGATGATCCGCATGACGTGCAAAAGCCGGGTCATCGCCTGATGGTTCGGCGCGATCACGCGCCCGCCCGCCCGGTCGAACATCGCCTCCTTGAACGACTTGACGAACGGAACAGGGCCGCCGCACTCGCTCTGGAGCAGGTTCGCATCGTCTCCGAACGTCCGCCTTAAGCGCGCTAACTCCCCGTTGTACCAGTCCTTTCCGGCTGAGCGACGATCGGCGCCGTTCCGCTCCTGACCTCGGGTCTTGGGCCCGGCTTCGGACGTTCGGGGGGAGGGCGACGATCCGCCGTTGCCGGACGCTCGGGCGATCGCGCCGGGCTCCGCTCCGGCACGGGGGGGCTCAAGGGGGGTACTTTTTCTGGTCTCTGGTCTCTGGGCTTTATCGTCGGAACCGTCTCCGACACCATCGCCGACACCAACCGCTTTCCCACGACCGCGCCTCCTTTTCGACCGTTCCGACCTTAACGTCGGGGCTTCCTTTTTCGCTCGTTTATGATTGCAGAATGCACACGCCGGAACGAGGTTCGCTTCGTCGTTGGTGCCGCCATCGCGCACCGCAATCACATGGTCGACATGAAAGAGATTGGTGGGCATCTCGCCCTCGCCGTCCCATGTCCACAGCAGCTCGACCCCGCACCAGTGACACTTGCCGCCGGTGCGATCGAATATCCGCTTCGTCTTGGCCGGCGAATCGGTGCGCTTGTAGGGACGCACGCGTTCACTCTTGGGTACCGTTCCGCGCGCCAACAGCGGATTACCCCCCAGAAACCCCGCCTCGCGATTGCCAGCGTCCTTAGCAATGTCTCGCACCATTCGCCGCGAGAAGATCGTGCCGACGGGAACGCCCTCCGGAACGAGCGGCACGATGTCGTCGGGCAGATTGTCCGCGCCAGCGCGAGAAAACACCCCGCAGCGCTCCAGATCGCCAATCCATTTGCGCACGTCTTTTTCCGGATCGCCGAGAAGCCGCGCGAGCTGCTCCATGTCGGGCGAGATGCCCTCGACCAGCAGGAAGCCGCGCGGCGTCGCCTCATCCATGAGGCCCAGCATGTCCATCCACGCCGATCGCGCCGCCCTCGAGCACAGCTTCAGCCGCGGCTCGCTGCGCCAATCGCGGTGATACCACTTGGTCCAAGGGTTCTTCTTGAGCGCCTTGGTCATTCGCCACCCGCGTCGATAAGTCCGCGCGCCTCCCATGCCGCCCAACCTGCGCGCGCCGTTGCGAGCACATAGTCGCCGCCCTTGCTTCGCGCGAGCAGCTTTTGCGCTTCGTCGCGGAGCAGAGCACGCGAAGCCCATCTCTCGAACCGCTGGCGCTCGCGCTCGGTTGGCGATGCATCGATCTTGATCACCCCGGTCGCCGCCGCGTCTATTTCGTCCTGCTCCTTGGCCTCGATGACGGACATGTAAAGCTCTATCGCCTCCTTCCCTTCGGCGATCGTGGCGTCGGGCACGACGTGAGCGCACACCTCCAAGAATTCCTCTGGAGACGGAACGCGACCGAGCCGATTGATCTCGTCGCAGAGCAGCATGGCGATTCTCGCGACGAACGGTTCTCTGGTCTCGGTCATGCGGTTCCAGCCTCGACCTCGAGGGCCGCCGGCACGTCGACAATCTGGTAGTACGCGCGCTTCAGCCTGACGTGCTCGAGGGCCGAACGCTCACCGCGATCGGTATGGGAATTATATACTTTACTCCCTCGGTCTTTTCGGGCATATTTCACCTTGGTTTTGAGGGGTTGAAGATGTCCAGAAGTACGATTTCCACGTTCCAGCTTTTCGAGAAGTTCCCCGACGCAGAGAGCGCTCGGCTCTATTTCGAGGGCAGGCTTTGGCCCAACGGCCCGCGCTGTCCCGTGTGCGGCCTGGGCGAGCGGATCACGGCGCGCAAGGACGGCTTCTATCGCTGCAACCAGTGCAAGGAGGATTTCACCGTCCGCACCGGAACCATCTTCGAGCGGTCGCATGTCCCGCTCCACAAGTGGCTGTACGCCATGTATCTGCTCGTCACGGCGCGCAAGGGCATCTCCAGCCTGCAACTCGCCAAGCAGATCGGCATCACCCAGAAGTCGGCTTGGTTCGTCCTGCACCGCCTCCGCGAGGCTTGCGGCGATGAACTGACGAAGCTCCAAGGGATTGTCGAGATTGACGAGACCTACGTGGGCGGCATCGAGAAGAACAAACACGAGGGTAAGAAGCTCAAGGCCGGTCGCGGCTCTGTCGGCAAGTCCGCCGTCCTCGGGATGCGCGAGCGCAAGAGCGGCAAGCTCCGCGCCATGCCCATCGAGAACACCGACGCGGCCACGATCCACACGGCGGTGATCCGCAACGTCGAAGCCGGTTCCGCGCTCCACACCGATGAGGCTTCGGCCTATCGCGGTTTGGCTGGCATGTTCTACAGCCACGAAACGATCAACCACGGCCAGGGCGAATACGTGCGCGATGGCGTCACGACCAACGGCGTCGAGAGCGTGTTCGCGGTGCTCAAGCGCGGCCTGATCGGCGTCTATCATCACACGAGCAAGAAGCACCTTGGCCGCTACGTCGATGAGTTCGCGTTCCGCCTCAACGAGGGCAACGTCCAGCGGCACACGCTGGAGCGGCTGGACAGTTTCGTGACGGGCGTTGCAGGCAAGCGGATCACCTACAAGGAGTTGATCCATTGAAGCCCGAGAAGGCGCTGGACGCCGTTGCCGATAAGGTTCTCGCCTACAGGCCAAAGCCGAAGAGCGCCAAGGCAAAGAGGCGGTCGAGGCGCACGAAGAAGAAGCGGGCGAAATAGTCACGGCGATCATGCAGCGTCCGCTTGGTTGTTTTCTTCCTCAGCAACGAACCCCCACCACACGCGGATGGCGCGCATCATGTCGGCCTTGTGCTCTGAGCCGGAGGCGGAACCGAGCATCGCGCCGAAATTGTCTTCGATCTCGCTCACGGTCAGTTCCGTGCATTTCATCGCAAGCTCATTGCCGATTGTAAGGTAGAGGCCCGGATATTTCGGTTGCCTCGATTGTGCTTCGAGCTTTGGACAATCGCGGTTCAGCGTGACGGTCACGGAGCGGCCAACGAGGCTCACAGCACCCAGCGTGTCATGCCCGAGATGTTGCCAACGGAACCGGATGCCTGTGCCGACACTGTCAAGACCATCAAACAGATCGGCTCTAGGCTTGGGCCTCGGCTTGGGTTTGGGAGTTTCAGTTTCGCATTCCGACTTCTCGGCCTTGCATAGCCACGCTTTCGCGCCAATGCCGTACTGGCCGATGTTGCCTTCGTGGTGGTAGGAGGCGCTTGCCCCGAGTGTCCCAAGGCGGTTGATATCCTCTATGCCACGGCCGTAGTCGGTTATAGAGACTTCGCCCTTGTGCAATTCGATGACGACCTCACGCGAATTGCCAGCGGCGTCGTCAAAGGCATTATCGACAAATTCGGCGAGCACTTTGGCCCACGGCAGACCGCGATTGATGAAACTCAGAAGCAGGTGTGCATTGGGTGGAAGCTGGGTGGTCATTCTTCAATCTCCCGTAACTGTTGGATGGTGATACCGCAGGCGTGCATCAGGTTCAGGATGACGCGCGCGCGGCGCACTGGTTCTTTGATCTTGAGGAGGGGCGCTTTGGCGGCGCGGTAGGCTTGATCCTCACGGCTAGCTTTTGCGGCTTGCTTCTTGCGCCCCGCGAGATTTTCAGCTTCGCCGCGCGTCATCATCGGATGCACCGCGCGTGATTTGGTCAGTTGCTCCAGGCGGTCGGTGGGAAGGCGAGATAGCTCGTAGAGCGTGCGCCACGACGATGGAAGCTGCTCAGAATTACCAATGGTAATTCCTGCGATACTCATAAGCATTCGGCCCGTGGCCAATGAGAACGGGTAGCGCAGCGCCTCGGCCCGTTCGGCGGCGCTCTTGGCAAATAACCCGGCGAAAACCGACGGGCCGTCTTGGTCCGCCGCTTCCTTCGTGCCCGCAAGTTCCTTGCCAATGTAAATCCAGGTCTTGGCGCTGATCCGGCCATGCTCCGCAAGCCGCTCGCGAACAGCCGTGACGCTTGCTTTCCGTAGCGCTGACCGTAGCTCCGGCGTGCTCTCGCGCGGACCTAGGGGCGTTCGCAATTGAACCACGTTTTTCACTTCCTTAGCTCCTTTCCGTCAAGGGAGTAAAGTATATAATTCCCATCGGTATTGCATTGGAAGCACGCCATCACGATGTTGGACGGATTGAACGCTCCTCCGTCGACGCGCCGCTTGAGATGCTCGCGCGTGGCCTGCAGCCCGTCGAGCTGCGAGCGCAACACGCCGAGCCGCTGCCACGCCGCCGACTTCCGTTCGACGCCCAATATCCAGGTCGCGCGCAGACAGTAGAAGCACCGGCCGTCCTGTTCTTCATAACGCTGGAGGAGCAAAGGCCGAGTGCTCATGCCGCACCCGCCTTCAGATTGTCGGCGGCGCTGACGCACCATCCGGGCGAACCCGGCCCCGGACGGCCGCGCTCGCTCGCGTTGCCGATCGACGAGAGCTTCTTGCGCAGCCGATACATCACCACGCCCACGCCCTCATCGGCCGATGCCGGTTCATCGGACAGCTGATAGAGCCAGCTGATGATCATCTCGCGCGAGCGATGGTGGCCCTTGGCATCGAGCAGATAGCGGAACACAACGAGTTCCTGGCGAGAGAGCCGGACGCATCGGCCATTGAGCGCGACGACGTGATCATTGTCGCTGATGACGATGCCGCCGAACTCCGGCATCGGCTGACGGCAGTGGGGGCAAAGCTTGCTCATGCCGCCCCCAGCGCGAGTGCCTGCTGCCCGCCCTCTTCGAGCTTCTTGCGCGTGCGCTTCGTCAGATAGCGCTCGACGAGCTTCCTCATGTGATCGGGATCTCCGACATGCACCAGCTCGACGTCGACCTTGCTCGGATCGACGATGCCGAGAGCCTGGGACGCCTTCAGCCCGAGCACCTCGACCATCGGCGGGTCCGAGCCGTCCTCGGTGATCAGGAAGAACGCGTTCACCGGATAGTTGAGCTGGCCCTCGCGATCGAGCCGGCCGATGTTCTGGTGATGCACGCCGGGCGACCAGTCGAGTTCGCCGATCACGACCGTCGAGCAGCGCGTCTGCAATCCGTCGACGCCCGCGCCGGCGCGCAGCGACATGAACATCAGGTCGGACGCACCATCGATGAAAGCGCGCTTGCTGCGCTCCTTGTGCGCGGTCGATTCGCTCCCCGTGTACATCACGGGTTTGAAGTCGGCCAGGCGCTCGTTCCAGATCTCGTAGACGTCGCGATGCCAGCCGAACAAGAGAACCGGCTCGCCGCTCTCGAGCAGCAGCCGCACGAAGTCGGCGACATAGGGTGCCTTCGCGACGCCGGTCTGCTGGCGCACGCGCATGTCGAGTTCGCGCGTCGCCTGGCCGCGCTCGATGAACGAGCCCGATGTCGCGCGCACCGCGAGATGATGCGCGAGATCATCGATGCTCCGGATCGCCTTCTCGTCGTGCCCAATAGGCTCGACGACTTTGTTGACCGGCGGGACTTCCTGGCCCACGTCCTTCTTGGTGCGGCGGAGGAACGCGTGACTGTCGCGCAGGAACGCGCCGAGCGCCTTCGGGTCCTTGATCGTCTTCCAGTCGTCGCTCCACTCGCGGAGGAACTCGTAATGCGAGCCCAGGAGCCCTGGCCGGATGAACTGCATCACGTTCCAGATCTCGGTGCCGTAATTGTAGATCGGTGTGGCCGAGAGCCCGAGGATGAACTCGACGCCGTCGACCATCCGTCGCGCGCCATTGCCTTTGCTCGATGCCGTTCCCGTGCGCAACTCCTGCGGCTCGTCGAAGATGACGGTCTTGAGCTTCAGCAGCTCGTACGCATCCGACCATCCGGCGATCTGCGAATAGCGCCAGATATAGGCGTCGGCCGGCGGCAGCGAATAAGGTCGCGTGCCCGGGATCGTGTACGCGTTCAGCGTCGTGAACTTCGTGCAGACCTCGGCCCATTGCCGCTGCACGTGGCCCTGGCAGACGATGCCCGCGGGCAACGCGACCGAATCGAGCAGATGCGCATACGCGGTGTAGGTCTTGCCGAGCCCTACGTCGTCGCCGAGCAAAAGGCCCTTCGATCGCTTGAGCACCTCGATCGCCTGGCTCCGATAGTTGCGCACGACGAAGCCGGGCCTGAGGCCTGCGTAGGCCGGCGGCGTGTAGTCCGGAGCGAGGATGCGCTCCATCTCGGCGATCTGCAGCTCGAACTTCAGCCGCCCGTCGGAGAGATGCGCGCGATCGGCATCGCTCATGCTGAGCGGATAGCGCGTGAGGAACCAGTCGAGATCGGCCGCATGCGCCAGATCGTCGGGGAAGCGATAAGGCGGCGGCGCCGTCTTCTCGATCCGCGGGAAGAGCTGCTTCAGCCGGATGATGACGTGCGGCTCGCACGCGGTGATCACCCACCACAACCCCTGGACCAGCTCGATCTTGCCGAACGTTCGCCCCGTCATTTGATCGTCCCGTCACGGGCGATCGTCTTGCCATACGCCCAAGCGCGGCCGATTTCGCACGCCCGATCGAACCAGTCGGGCTTGTCGCCCATCTGCAGAACGAGCGGCTTCAAGCGTAAGAGCCGGCGGGCGCGTTTGATGAGGACCAGGTCGGAGTAGCTCGCAGTTGCCTGGACGGCGTCGTCATAAACCCAAATCTTTCCGGTCCAAGTCGTGTTGCCGAGCAGAGTGGTGCCCATCATGTCGGCAAGAAAATCCCGCAGCAATTGCCGCTCCGGGCTTTCGCCGTCGCCGATGACGACGGTCGCGGGCTGTATCTGCGAACCGAATTGATGCAGCTTCGCATCCTTCCTGGTTGGCACGACAACGCGGAAACGACCGCGCTTCTCTTTGACGATGTCCTTGGTGATGTACGCCGGCTTGCTCACTTGCGCCTCCGCCTGGCCGTCGTCTCGGCGATCAGCAGCGACGCCGTTCCGCGCGCCGGCCGGTCATCGATCAGCGTGCCGCAGGCCTCTGCATCGAGCATGATCGCGAGCCGGCCGAGCGCGTGCGCGAGATGGGGCCGCTTGCTGTCGGCCGCATCATCCTCGCCGTCGACATAGGCAGCGATGTGGCGCTTGATCCCATCGATCTGGCGCATCGCGCTGATCGGCCGCGTGCGCCAGTTGAACGGCGAGCGCTTGACAGCACCATCCTCGAGCGCGAGCGCGCCCTCGATCTCGGCCACGGCGGGAAAAAGATGCAGCGGCAATTTGCGCGAGCTCTTCTTCATGCCCGCTCAAACCCTCATCATCGGCATGAGCACGAAGCCGATCTCGGGCCTGCTCGGGCATTCGACGATCGCCGGCGACGAGGAATCGGTCAGCTTGAGCACGACGCGATCGCTGCAGCGCTCGAGGATGTTCGCGATGTACCTGCCGTAGAAGCCGATCTCCATGCCGCGGCCTTTGATCTCGCGCCAGGCCACGCGCTCGTGAGCCTGGACGCCGTCGTGGTTGCGCACCGACAGCGCGGCGTCGACGCTCTCGAAGCCGAAGACGATCGGACGGTGATCGGCCAGCACCGCGGTCATGCGCTTCACCGCGCCGTGGATCGCCTCGGCCTCGAACACGATCTCCGTCTGCGGCTCGGTCGGGATCACGCGCGCATAGTCGGGAAAGGTCCCATCGATCAGCTTCGCCTTCAGCACAATGTCGCCGAGCCTGAACGCGATCTTGTTGTCGCCCGTGGACCCGATCTCGACGTGGACCACGTTGACATGCCCCTCGAGCAGCGCGCTCAGGATGCGCACCGTCGCACGCGGCACGATCTTCATGCCGAGCACGGTCAAGCCGTGCGGCGCCGGCACGTCGCACCAGGCGAGCTGGTGGCCGTTGGTGGCGACGAACCGCAGCCAGGTCTTGCCGTCCTTGATCAGCGCGTGCAGGCAGATGCCGTTCAAATAGTACCGCGTCTCTTCGGTCGAGATCGCGAACTTCACGGTCTCGATCGCGTTCCACAGCATGGGCACGGCGAGCACGAATTGCTGCGCGATCGCGAAGCTCGGAAAGACCGGATGGTCGCGCACCGGCAAGGCGCCGATCTCATGGTCGGTGAAGTGCGCGTTGCCGCTCGTCAGCGTGACGGGATGATCGCCCTCCTGCTCGATCGTGACGGGCTCGCTCAGCGCCTCGACGATCTGCAGCATCGCGCGCGCCCGCGCGCAGGCCTCACCCGCCGCCGCAACGTCGGCGCCAACCACGATCGAAATCTCATTATCGAGATCAGTCCCGGTGAACGTGACGACGCCCCCGGCGTCGTTCGCCTTGATGCGCACGCAGTCGAGAATCGGGATCGAGTTGCGTTTTTCGATCCCCTCGCAGACCCGCTTGAGCACGCTCAACAGATCGCCCTGCGCCATCGTGAACTTCATCCGCCCCCTCCTCCTTCACCACTCGATTGCCGGCCACGCGCGATGCAGGCCGAACCGCCACGACGCAAACGCTTCGAGACGCCGGTGCACGCGCCAGCGATGACAGATGCGCGCCCAGATATAGGTCATCACGCCGCCTGCCCGCCCGAGCGCACGACTTGCCCCTCAGGCCCGATGCACACCGCGACCGCGGGCACGCGATAGGCGAGACCCATGTTCGACGTCGCCTTGAGCGCAGCGTTGCATTGCGCCCAGCTCACAGTCGACGAGCTGATCGACGTCCCAAGCAATCACGATCAAAAGCCAGGTCATGCTTCACCCCATTGGCGGCGTTGAGTTGATGAGCAGGTCGACGAATGCGAACTTGTCGACCTTGCGGATATCGATGCGTTCGAGGTTGTTCAGCACGTAGCTGCGCAAATCCTCGCGCGTGACGCTCCACGGATCGCCGCCCTGTTGCGGCAGCCGGTTCGTCTTGCGCTTGACGGCGCGCACCTCACCCGAGAGGCATTTCATGCAGAAGTTCGTGGCATCGACGCCGAGCAGTTTCGCGGCGCTCGTCGCCGAGAACGTCGCACGATAGCGCCGCGCAATATCGAGCCGCTTGGACCGGACGACGATCGCCGTCGGCGAGCGGTTGAACCCGTGCTCGCGGAAGATCTCCGCGCAGCGATCGGGATCGTGCAGCGGCACCTTCCTCATCAGCGCGTTCTCGGCCGCGGTCCAGGGCGGCTCCTTTTTGTGCGGCAGCGTGAGATGCAGAGCCCGCGCGCGCTCAGCCACCAGCGCGGCACATCGATCTCGTCCGCGAACCGCGAAACAGCACCGCGTCCCACGAGCGACGGCCACCGATCCCTGATCGTGGCGTCCATCTCCGGACTGAGCAGCGCACCGCGCGCGCGGCGGCCGTCCCTGCGCCCGGTGTGCGTCGTGCTGAGCCCGAGCTTCTTCGCCCGCTGGTAGACCGAGCGGATATTCCGCCGCGGCAGATGCGGCAGGCACGCCTTCGCGCCGCCCTTCGGATAGTGCGCCCTGACGATCGCGTCCTCTTCGGCGCGCCAATAGGTCTCGGCGTGACGGCCGGGCACATACTTCTTCGAGAGCCGCGGCGCGTGGCCGCGCGGGTTCGCGAACGAGACCGGCGTCAGGGTGACCATTCAGCGCATGTCCTTCATGATGCGGACGGCGCGGCTCTTGGGGGCGTCTGAGAAGTGCAGCACGCCGAACGAATCGAGCAGCGCCAGCCCGTTCTCCAGCGAACCGCTTTCGATGCCGAGCGCGGACGCGAGTTCGACGACCGCCGCGCCCTTGGGATAGAGCGGCTTCAGCGCATCCCAGATGCGCGCGGCCAGCGGAAACGACGGATCGCGGATGAATGTCCGCACCCCTTTGAGGCCGGGCGGGTATGCGTTCTCGCGCCTGATCTCCGCGTCGCCGGCCGAGGCTTCGATCAGATCGCCGATGTCGAGCAGCTCGGCCGCGCGCTTCGCGCCGATCATCGCCGGCGCCGAGAGGATCGGCATCGCGCCGCCCTGCTTCGTCTTCACGGGCCCGACTCGGGTCACCGCAGGATTGCGCGAGAACGCCGGGCCGACGGCGACGAAGTCGCCGGGCTCCAGCATCGGCAAGCGATCGAAGGCGCGTCGCGCGTCCCAGCCGATCGTCTCGGCCGCGCGGCGGATGTCGAGATCGAGCGTGTTCAGCCCGACGAGGAAATTATGGGGAATTATATACATGAGTCCCCTTCGCCATGATTAGCGCGGCTTCTTTGCGAGCTTCGCTTTGCGGCGTTTTCGACGCTTCGCAGGCGCGCTCTTGGGCTTCGGGCGGTAGGACAAAACCTTGTCGGCAACGGCGTCCAGCGCCTTCTCGGGCTTCATCACTCGTAGCCCCAGGATTCCGCAATGCGCTTGAACTTTTCAAACCCCGGGTGGCCCGGGCGACCGGACAACTGCGATATGGGCGTGCCGAGCTTACGCGGTCCACCAGGATTGCAGCCCTGGCAGTCGGCGCGGTCAGCGGCGCTCTCGGCCTGAAAAAAGTAAACATCGCCATCAGGCAGATCGGGGCCAATCCCACACGCGAACCGGCGCTTGCTGTTCTCGTCCTCGTCGTCAACGCGAATATGGATCATCGCTTCCTCTAGTGGATCAGTTGCTTGTAGGTAATGCGCTTGCCCGCAACACCCGTCACGAAGCTGTCCAGCCTCTCCATGGTGTGGCGGTTGACGTTGCCTTCGTTCAGGCGGAACGCGAACTCATCGACGTAGCGGCCAAGGTGCTTCTTGCTCGTGTGGTGGTAGACGCCGATCAGCCCGCGTTTCAGGACGGCGAACGCGCGAAACTCGCCTTCCGGATCGACGACGATCTGCTGGATTTGTCCGGCCGTCTCCTCGAGCAGGCGCCGCAAGGTCCACGACTTGCCGGCGCCCGACGCGCCCTGCACCAGCATGCGGCCCGCGACGAGCTGCTGCATCGAGAGCCCGAGCGGCCCGCCCGTGTCGAGTTCGCCGAGATGGATGTCGCCGGCGCGAAGCTTCGGCAGATCGCGCGGCACCGGCGCGATCCCCGGCTTGCCGGCGCGCTCGGGATGCGCCTTCGCCATGATCTTCGCGAGCTGCTCTTCGGCTTGCGATCTCATCACGCGCGCCCCTGCAGGGTCAGTCGCTCGCGCGGGTCCATGTTCATGCCGCGGCAGGGTGCGCGGATCAGATCGGGCCGGTCGGCCTTCACAATCTTTCTGACGCTTTCGATCGAACAGTCGAAAAAGTCCGCGCACTCGCGGTAGCTGAAGCCCGCGCCGTAGCGCTTGACGACATTCGCGCGGTCGAGCCGGCTCTTCACGGCATTTTCCTTTCCCACGGATAAGGGCGCACGGCGCCGGTGATCTGCCGGCACGACTTGCCGCGATCTCGCGTCGCCCGCGGCGGAAACGAATCCTGGTCGCAGAAGAATTCCGCGCCGTCGCACCAGATCCGCACGCGGTAGAGTTCGGGGACGCAATCGAAGTCGTCGATCGCGCGCCGGCTCGCGACATAGACCTGGATCGCCTCGTGGCGGACTTGGCCCTCGAAGATCGTCTCGCCGTCACGCTTGACGACATAGGTGTGCGGCGGCTCGATCGCGCGCGGCGTGATGATCTCGCGCATGCGTGGGTCTTCGCTCATGTGGTCGTGCCCCCCGGCGTCATCGTCGGTCCCTATGTCAAAATTGCGAGATCGCGCTGGAGCCGTTTCTTCCGTCGCGACTTGCCGTCAAGCCGATCCTCGGCGATCAGCTCACCGCCGCCCTTCGTGCCGAGCACGCCCGCGATCTCCTTCAGCTGCATCGCGACGCTCGGCAGGTCTTCCGTGCAGAGATCGGGCAGCGAGCGCATCAGCGTGCGCGCGGTCTTCGCCAGATTGCCCTTGACCGTGTTCGGCATCTTCTCGACGAAGGTGAGCGGGATCGCATCGGCATCGCAGCGCGCCTTGTTGCGCGCGGGCTCGATGCGGATCTGCACCGCGGAGACGCGGATGGCGACGATCAGCTCGACCATCGGGTTCGGCCGCTTGCTGCGCCGGCGCTTCATTTGGGCGCCTTCCTGTCGATGTCGGAGACGAGCGCCATGCAGGCGGTCACGACGTCCATCGCTTCGGCGCGCACGCGGGCCGCATCCTTCGGATCGAACGTGCCGTCCTCGAGGCCGTGCGCATAGGCGCCGAACAGCTGTCCGGTCTCCTGCCCGATCCTCGCGAGCACCGCCGCGTACTGGCCGCAGCGGATCGGGTTCAAGTCGATCAGCACGTGGCCGGCGAGTGCTGCGAGGAATCGCGTGACGTGCGGATCG
>Ga0137465_1000585_pt1 | contig 13198 bp, 8 predicted proteins | sample EasRivERMGT828_2_FD_104906 | JGI IMG/M metagenome (GOLD analysis project Ga0137465, IMG submission 104906) | Soil microbial communities from meander-bound floodplain in the East River, Colorado, USA - East River MetaG ERMGT828_2 | ecosystem: Environmental > Terrestrial > Soil > Floodplain ... | reverse complement strand
GTTCTCGCTGCCGGATTTGAAGACCGAGGTCGCGTCTGTCCGTCAGAAGATCGCCGGCTACTTGATCGCGCTGGCTCGCATGGGCGTCGCGGGCTTTCGCGTGGACGCGGCCAAGCACATCCAGCAAGTGGATCTCAACGAGATTCTGCGAATCGTGAACGACACGCTCACGGCCGAAGCCACGCCACGCCCCTACGTGTTTCTCGAGGTCGTCGGCAATGGGATGGGGGAGGCGCTCGGCCCGCGCGACTACTTCGGCGAGGGCTACAGCTCGGGCGGCGCGGCCGACATCACCGAGTTCACCTTCACCGGGGTGGGCAACAAGTTCCGCAACGTGAACGGTGAGCACATCTCCCAGCTCAACCCCAATGGCACGCCGGGGAACCAGTTCTCCGAATCAGCGTGGGGAATCATGGCTTCCGACAAGGCCGTCGTCTTCCTGCAAAACCACGACACCCAGCATCAGTGCGGTCTCAGCTATCGCCACGGCTCGACCTTCCGCATCGCCAATGTGTGGATGCTGGCGCAGCCGTATGGGTATCCGTCGATCCTCTCGAGTTACGCCTTCAATTGTCCGGCGGGCAACTCGATGGGTCCGCCGTCCGACGCGAACGGCTGGACGACCGCGGTGTCGTGCGCGTCGAGCCTCGAGACCGCGACCATCGGCACATGGGTGTGCGAGCATCGCGACCCGTACATTCTGAACATGGTGAGCTTCCGCCGCGTGGCGGCGGGCAGCGACATCAATCACTGGTGGGACAACGGCGGCGACGCGATCGCCTTTTCCCGCGGCAACAAGGGGTTCGTCGCGATCAACAACGGCACAGCGACGGTCGACACGACGATCGCGACGGGTATGGCGGCCGGCACCTATCTCGATTTGCTTGCGGGATCAACGATCGTCGTCGACTCGACCGGGGCCATTCATCTCACCCTCTCATCCAGATCCGCCATTGCGATTGACACGGCGACACGTCAGTAGCGGAGTGCTGCTGTTGCTGGTAGCCGCGGCACCGCTCCCGGCCGCCACACAACGCCAGCGATTGTCCATCGATCCGGGCTGGCGCTTCACACTCGGCGACTCGAGCGGCGCCGCTCAGCCGGCGTTCGACGATCACGCCTGGCGCCTGCTCGATCTGCCCCACGATTGGAGCATCGCGGGGACGCCGCGCCAGGATGCGCCGGGGGGCGGTCGCGTCGGCTACTTCCCCACCGGGATCGGGTGGTATCGCCGGAGCTTTCGCATTCCGCAAGCCGCGCGCCGCCAGCAGGCGTGGCTCGAATTCGATGGCGTCTACATGAACAGTGCGGTGTGGATCAACGGCGTCCGCGCCGGACGGCGGCCCTACGGCTACACCAGTTTCGCGTACGACATTACGCGCTATCTCGTGCCTGGCGACAATGTGATCGCGGTGCGGGTCGACAACTCGGCCCAACCCAACTCGCGCTGGTATACGGGGAGCGGCATCTACCGCCACGTGTGGCTGACCCTGGTCGATTCGCTGCATATAGGTCACTGGGGGGTCTCTGTCACCACGCCACGCGCAGACTCCGCCGCCGCCCAGATCGACGTGCGCACGCGGCTGGAGAACGACCGGAGGGCGCCGCGCCGCGGGGTGTTGCGTACCGTTGTGCTGGACGGCGCTCGCGAGGTGGCCCGAGTCGATTCGGCCTTCACGCTGAGCGCCGGTCAGCAGCTCGAGCTGCAGCAACGTGTGGAGCTGCGCTCACCGCGTCTCTGGTCGGTTGACAGCCCGAATCTCTACCGGCTCCGCTCCACCGTGCTGGAAGGCAACCGCCCGCTCGACACGCTGACGACGACGTTCGGCATTCGCACAATGGCATTCGACGCTGACCGTGGATTTCTGCTGAACGGCCGTCAGGTAAAGCTGCGCGGCGTGAACCTGCACCACGATGGCGGCGCGCTCGGCGCCGCGGTACCACTCCGCATCTGGGAAAATCGGCTGCGGTTGCTCAAGGCGATGGGCGCGAACGCCATCCGGACCGCACACAACCCGCCGGCACCCGAATTCCTCGATCTGTGCGATCGCCTGGGGTTTCTCGTCATGGCCGAGGCGTTCGACGAATGGACGTTCGGCAAGGTGCCGGGAGGATATCACCGCTACTACGCCGAGTGGGGCGAGCGCGATGTGACCGACTTCGTGCAGCGCGACCGCAATCATCCGTCGATCGTGCTGTGGAGCGCCGGTAACGAGATCGGCGAGCAAACGTCCGACTCGGGGGTGAAGGTCCTGCGGCGGCTCCTGGACGTCTTCCACCGAGAGGATCCCACTCGACCCGTCACGACCGGCAACGATCAGATCTATGCCGACGGCCACCCGGCGTTGGCGGCGTTTCTCTCAGGCCTAGATGTGGTCGGCTACAACTACGTCGATCGCTGGCACGAACGGCGCGAGGTTTTTGCCGAGCAGGACCGGCACGATCATCCGGACTGGAAGATGGTGGGCACCGAGAGCGGATCGATCTTTCAGAGCTTCGACGAGCGATACTCGCTGGGAAACGATCCAGCGGTGCCGCGCGCCAATTACGCGACGGGAATGTTGCAGGTCGAGCGGCTGTGGAAGTGGATCACGATGCGGGACTATTTCGCCGGCGATTTCATGTGGACAGGCGTCGACTACTTGGGCGAGAGCAGCTGGCCATTCAAGGGCTTCCCGTCGGGAGTGCTCGACATCACCGGCCGTCCCAAGGACTCCTATTTCCTCTATCAGAGCCTATGGACCGACCGACCCGTGTTGCATCTCTTTCCCCACTGGAACTGGCCGGGTCGCGAGGGGCAAACGATTCCGGTGTTGGCCTACACGAATTGCAGCGCCGTCGAGCTGTTTCTCAATGGCCGCTCGCTCGGTGAGAAACGCCTCGAGTTTCCCGCGCAGGGCACGTCCGGCGGATGGAATACGTACGCGCTGCCGCGTGTGGCTGCGACCACCAACGATCTCCATTTGAGCTGGGACGTGCCGTATCAGCCGGGCGTCTTGCGCGCCGTCGGGCGTAAACGTGACGGGTCGAGCTGTGAGACGACGGCAGTGCGCACTGCCGGTCCCGCCGTCACGTTGCGGCTGTACACCGATCGCGATACGGTTACCACGACTCCTGACGACGTCGCGCTGATTCGTTTCTCGATCGTCGATTCAAGCGGCACGCTCGTGCCCGGAGCCGACAGCGTGGTGCGCGTCAGTGTGTCCGGCGGCAGCATCATCGCGCTCGACAACGGGAACTTGCAGGATCACGAACCGTACCAATCCACCAATCGCCGTGCATTCAACGGACGCGGCCTCGCCATCATCCGGCCGGCGGGCAAAGGAACGATGCGCGTGACTGCGAGCGCGAATGGTCTGAGGGACGCCACCACGACTATCGTCGCACGATGAACACTCTCCTTTTCGTGCTCGCGGCGCTCGCGCAGAGTCCGGCCGACCTCGCCCGCTGGGAGCGCCAGGCTCAGAGCGTCACCATCATCCGCGACGACTGGGGCATCGCGCACGTTTATGGGAAAACCGACGCCGACGCTGTCTTCGGTATGGAGTACGCCCAGGCCGAGGACGACTTCAATCGAATCGAGACCAACTATCTGAACTCGCTCGGCCGCCTCGCTGAGGCCGAAGGCACGGCGGCGGTCTTTCAGGATCTGCGGCAGAGGCTGTTCGTCGATCCCGATTCGTTGCGGGCGCAGTACGCCCGCAGCCCGCTCTGGCTGCGGCGCCTCATGGATGCATTCGCCGACGGCCTGAACTACTTCCTGTATAAGCACCCCGAGGTGAAGCCGCGCGTCATCACGCGGTTCGAGCCGTGGATGGCATTGTCGTTTACCGAAGGCAGCATCGGCGGAGACATCGAGCGCATCAACGTGCGCGAGCTCGCGGTGCTGTACGGTGACTCCGCCGACGCGCGCCCCCGAACGCCGGACGGCGACTTCGAAGCGGATCCGTCCGGATCGAACGGCATCGCCATCGTGCCACGCCTCGCGGCCAATCGCCACGCGCTGCTCTGGATCAATCCCCACACCTCGTTTTTCTTCCGCTCCGAGCTGCAGGTGGTCAGCGAGGAAGGGCTCAATGCGTACGGCGCTGTGACGTGGGGCCAGTTTTTCATCTATCAGGGATTCAACGCCACCGCGGGCTGGATGCACACCTCGAGCGGCGTCGACAACATCGACGAGTTTCTGGAGACCAGTCCGCTCTACTCCCGCGACATTACGGTGCCGTTCAAAACGGACACCGGCATCGCGCGCAAGACATTCACCGTGCATTACACGCCGCACGGCCCCATCGTCCGCAAGGACGGCGATCGGCCGGTCAGTGTGAGCCTGATGTGGCAGCCGATCAACGCGCTCATCCAGTCGTACTCACGCACCAAGGCCCGCAATTACGGCGAGTTCCGGAAGATCATGGACTTGCACACCAACTCGTCCAACAACACGGTCTTCGCGGACGCCGCGGGTAACATCGCGTACTTCCATTCCAACTACATCCCACGGCGCGATACCAGCTTCGATTGGAGCCGGCCGGTGGACGGCGCCAATCCTGCCACGGCGTACAAGGGCGTCTTGTCATTCGAGGAGACGCCGAACGTGGTGAACCCCGCGAGCGGCTGGGTCTATAACGCGAACAACTGGCCGTGGTCAGCCGCTGGAGAAGGATCGAGTCCCAGCCGCGCCAGATACCCACGCTATGTCGAGACCGGCGGCGAAGAGACCGCCCGTGGGTATCACGCCCTGCGTGTGCTCGGCGGCCGGTCCGGGTGGACGATGAATGCGCTGCGCGATGCGGCGTTCGACAGCTATCTCCCGGCGTTCGAGAGAATGATCCCGCCCCTGCTTGTCGCTTACGATCAGGCGCCTTCCGATAGCCTCAAGACGATGCTCGCAGAGCCGGTCGCCGCGCTGCGCGGCTGGGACTACCGCTGGGGTGCGGGCTCCGTGCCGACCTCGCTCGCCGTCTATTGGGGCGGGTTCATCGGCCGCCGCGTGGCCCGCGATGCGCGCGCCGCTGGAATCTCGGTGATGCAATACGTCGCCACGTCCCGCGCCGGGCCGGCCGCGTTGCTCGGCGCGCTGGCGGACGCCGTCGACACGCTCAACGCGAATTTCAACACATGGAAGACGCCGTGGGACGCGATCAATCGATTCCAGCGCATCAGTCCCGAAATCGCCCCCCGCTTCGATGATGCGCAGCCGAGTATTCCAGTTCCGTTCACGGCAAGCGTGTGGGGTTCGCTGGCCGCCTTCGGCGCGCGTCCCTATCCCAATACCAGGAAGTGGTACGGGACCAGCGGCAACAGCTTTGTGGCGGTGGTCGAATTCGGAGACAGCGTGCGGGCGAAAGCGGTGACGGCGGGCGGAGAGAGTGGCGCTCCCCGCTCACCGCACTTCAACGACCAGGCCCAACGCTACGCGTCCGGCAATCTGCGCGATGTCTACTTCTACCGGTCCCAGCTCGTCGGTCACACGGAACGGGAGTATCACCCTGGCGAGCGTTAGGTCCGCGCTCTGCATCGCGCTCGCGGCGTTCGCGCCGCGCGCGTATGCCCAACAGCAGCTCGTCGTTCTCGACCCGAGCGGCGTGGTGCGGTGGCGCGAGACCAAACAGGAGGTGGCGCTGTTCGGCGCGAACTACGTCATCGGCGCGTCGGATTACCGCGCGGGCGGCTACGTGCACGCCGACCGCAAACGCATGGTCGATGAGGACATGGCGCAGTTCGCCCGCATGGGGTGGGACGGCCTGCGGCTCACGTTCTGGGGCGACTGGGAAGCGTCGGACAGCGCGGGCAATCTACTCGCGAACGAGTATCTGGATCTTCTGGACTACTTGATCGCCCGCGCGCGCGAGCGCGGGATCTACATGCTGTTCAGCCCGATCCAGCTCTACAGCTCGACCTGGCCCGACGCCCTGGAGGATACGACACCCCCGGGGTTTGGACGGCGCTTCGGCAAAGGTCGCATGGGCACCGATTCGCTCGCGATCAAAGCGCAGGTGAACTACCTGCGCCAGATCCTCAACCACGTGAATCCGTACACACGCGTCGCCTTGAAGGACGAGCCCAACATTGTCTTCATCGAGCTGGTGAACGAGCCGTGGCATCATCCCGAGGATCTGGCCGGCTCGATCCACTACATCAACACGCTCACCGATGCGGTACGCAGCACCGGCTGCCAAAAACTCGTGTTTTACAACGTCAGCCAGGACTTCCGGATTTCAGAGGCCATCCGCCGCTCGAAAGTGCAGGGCATCACATTCGGCTGGTATCCGACGGGGCTGAATGCGGGCCGCGAGCTCCAGGGCAACTATCTGCGCGGCACCGATGTGTTCCCCGACATGCTGCGCCCCGAGCTGGCCAAGCTGCCGCGCATCGTGTACGAGTTCGACAGCCCAGACCTGCGCACCGGCACGATGTATCCCGCCATGGCGCGCACGTTCCGCGCGGTGGGCACGCAGTTCGCCGCCATGTTCTCCTACGACATGCTGGGCACGGCATCGCGCAACCTCGGCTGGCAGACGCACGCGCTCAACATGGTGTACACGGCGCGCAAGTCGATGAGCGCGGTGATCGCCGCCGAAGCAATGCGGCGCCTGCCGCGCATGCGCGACTACGGACTGTATCCGGCCAACACGCGGTTTGGCGACTTTCACATCTCGTACGACGGCGATCTGGGCGAGCTCGTCGCGCGTGACGCGCTCATGTACACGAGCAACACGACCGCCAAACCGCCCGAGCCCGCGGCGTTGCGGCGCGTGTACGGACACGGCTCGTCGTCGACCGTGACGTACGGGGGCACCGGGATCTACTTCCTCGACAGGATTCGCCCGGGGGCCTGGCGGCTCGAGGTATATCCGGACGCCGTGCCCATCCGCGATCCGTTCGAGCTGCCGAGCGCCGACAAGATCGCGACACGGGCAATCAGCAGAGCGTGGCCGATGACCGTCACACTTCCCGACCTCGGCGCCGCGTTCACGGTGCAGCCGGTGACGGCAGGGAACGCTGAGACCTCGCGAGCTGAGAACGGCCGGTTCACGGTCACGCCCGGCGTATACGTGCTGAGTGCCGGTGCGGTGGATCTCGCGACGATGCCCGATCGCGTGGGGCAGATCGGATTCAAGGAGTATCACGCCCCGCCCCTCGATACCGTGCCGCTGGCCGTGATATCGTTTGCCGCGCCACAGTACCTGGCCGGACGGGACGCCGAAGTGCGAGCACGGATCGTAGATCGCACGCCACCGGATTCGGCCCGCCTCTACGTGCGACGCTCCCCGGGCGGTTCATATCAACAAACTTGGATACGACACATGGCGGGGTATGAGTACGCCGCCTCCATTCCCGCCGCAGCGCTGCGCGAGGGACCGTATCAGTTTGTCATCACGGTGTTTCGAGGTGGCGCGCCGACCACGTTCCCGGCCGGCTCCCGCGACAAGCCGACCGATTGGAACTACAACGACCGGGTCTCCTGGCGATTCGATGTCGTCAATCCTGGCACGGCACTGCGTTTATTCGATCCAGGAAGCGATGCCGCGCGGCTCGCATTTACACGCATCGGGGACGCGGGACGGCGTGGGCTGTTCCGGGTCGGCATGTCTCCCGCGACGGGCCAGCCGATCTTCCATCTCGAGCTGCCAGTCGACACGAGTGGCTGGAGCCCGCCTGACTACACCGCTTCGCTGGTGGTCAAGGACCGGATCGGCTCACGGCGTGAGACCATCACTGGCGCCAAGGAGCTTCGCCTCCGGGTGCGGGGACTCGGCGCGCGCCAGACGCTCCACGTCACGCTGATGGAAGACGACGGCACCAGCTGGACCGCGCCCCTGACCCTGGACAGCACCTGGACCGAGCAGGCCATGCCGCTAGCCAGTTTCCGGCCGGGACGCGGCGTGCTGCTGCCTCAGGGATTCCCGGGGGAATGGAATTACTGGGTGGGGCCCGCGGCGGAACGCGGCGGCAACACGGACCGGCTGCGATTGGATCACCTGGAAAGACTGCAGCTATCTCTGCGGCGCGAGGACGGAACGCGCACCAAGCCAGGTGGCTACGGCGTTGAGGTCGAGTGGGTCACACTGGGTTTTTAGGCCTGGAGGCACGGTAAGCGAGCCACAACATCACGAGCCCGAACACCAGCAGCACGAGCCCCCACCACAGGTTCACGTTGATCCCCAGTGAGCGCGCATAGATCGCCTTGTCTGAGACCAGGCCATACACGATCAGCACGATCCCGAAGGTCGTGAACATGCCGCCGATCGGAATCCGCAGGTCGAGCTGAGTCATCACCAGAAGATCACGTTCAGAATGGCGGACGCCACGAGCACGGCGATCCCGAGCGTCACCGGCCGCTTGTACCACGGCATGTGACCTTCGTCGATTCTCGGCGTGAGCGAATACACCAGGCCGCGCAGCTCTTCGTCGGTCTTCGTTCGTGTGGTGAGCAGCGAAACCACGATGGTCGTGATGAAGCAACCGGTCCACGCGAATATCGCGGTCCAGAAGTTCAGCGCCATTTCGCTCGGGTAGATGTGCAGCGTGGCGCCCAGGAAGCCGCCGTGAATCCCCGGGCTCGCGCCCTGCGGCATCGTGAGTCCGTAATGCAGCGCCGCCGTGATCGTCCCGGTGAGGAGTCCGCAGAACGCGCCGTGTCCGGTCGAGCGCTTCCAGAACATCCCGAGCAGGAACGTCGCGAACAGCGGGCCATTCACGAACGAGAACACGAGCTGCAGGATGTCGTTGATGTTGTTGAATCGGGTGGCGGCGTAGGCGGCGACGACACTGGCGAGAATGCCGAAGACGGTCGCCGCGTGACCGATCCGCAAGTAGTGGCGGTCGGTCTGTCCCGGCCGGATGTAGGTCTGATAAATGTCGTAGGTCCACACGGTGTTAAACGCGGTGACGTTACCCGCCATGCCGGACATGAACGAGGCCATCAGCGCGGTAAGGCCCAGCCCCAGCAGACCGGTCGGCAGGTAATGGGCGAGCAGCATGGGCATCGCGAGGTTGTAATTCGGGTGGCCGTCGCTCCCGATCGGCAGGAATCCACCGCGCGTCGCATGCAAGCCGATCGCGAGCATTCCCGGCAAGATCACGAGTAGCGGCATGAACATCTTGGGCCACGCCGCGATCAGTGGCGTCCGCCGGGCCGCCGTCATCGACCCGGCGGCCATGGCGCGCTGCACGACCAGGAAGTCGGTACACCAGTAGCCGAACGACATCGCGAACCCCAGCCCCATGATCAGGCCGAACCATTCGATGCCCATCGGATTGTGCGTCGGCGCGCCGGTGTACTGCCAGGAGTGCGTCCACGCACCCGGCTCAAAGCCGGCGTTCGTCGCGACGACGGTCAGCTTGCTCGTCAGCCCTTTCCAACCGCCGATGTCCTTCAGACCGAGCAGCACCAGCGGCAGGAAGCCGAGCACGATGAGAAAGAACTGCAGCACTTCATTGTAGATCGCGGACCTGAGGCCCCCGAGAAAGATGTACGCCAGTACGATCACGCCCGTCACCACGATGCTCGCGTGAAAGTTCCAGCCGAGCACCAGCTCGAGCAGTTTGGCCAGCGCGTACATCGAAATCCCCGACGAGAACACCGTCATGATCGCGAACGTGATCGCGTTCAACCCCCGTGTCTTTTCGTCGAAGCGCAGCTTCAGGTATTCCGGGACCGAGCGGGCCCGCGAGCCGTAGTAGAACGGCATCATGAACAGCCCGACGAACACCATCGCCGGCATCGCGCCGACCCAATAGAAGTGGCTCGTCATGATGCCGTACTTGGCGCCCGACGCCGCCATGCCGATGACTTCCTGGGCGCCCAGGTTGGCCGAGATGAACGCGAGGCCGGCGATCCACGCTGGGATCGACCGGCCCGAGAGGAAGAAGTCTTCGCTGCTGCGAACGAAGCGTCTCAGTGCCCAGCCGATGCCGAGCACGAAGACGAAATAGATGATCAGGATGGCGTAATCGATCCCGCCAAGGCTGATTGGTCGCAGTTAGTGCGATCCCTTCGTCTTGATTTCAATCACGCCATTGGAGCCGCGCACGCCGTAGATCGAGGCGTCGGCGCCCTTGAGCGCCCGGATCGACTCGACGTCGTTCGGGCTGAGCCACGTCAACGAGCCCCGCTGTACTTCCGTGGGCACGCCGTCGATGACAAACAGCGGGTCCTGGCCCGACATGAAGGACGTCGGACCCGAAAAGCGTACGACGATGCCGCCGCCGGGTGTGGAGTAAACGGTGACGCCGGAAATCCGGCCCGCCAGCATCTGATCGAGCGACTGCGCACCCTGCCGCGCTGGTTCATCCGCCGTCACCACGTTCGGGGCCGGCAGGGGCGGTGCCGGCCGTGGCTCAGGCTCGCTTTTATTCCCGGAACGGGCGCACGCGAGCAGCACGATCGAGACGATGGCCACAGTTTTCATAGGGGCCCCCTTGGTCACCTCAATATGCCGAATGTGAACACGGTGCGCGACCGGTACTCCGTCTCAGGCCGGAGAATCGTGGAGGGAAACGACGGCTGGTTGGGCGAATCGGGAAAGTGCTGCGTCTCGAGGCACAAACCTCGGCTGTAGCCGGTGTAGAGCTGCATCCCAGGCTCCGTTGTCTGGACGTCGAGCGTTCGACCTGAGCGTGGCTCGACGACCTGTACGCCTCCCTTCAACACGAAGTTGTGATCGTAGCTCCCAGCGCGCCGCGATCCGATGGGCGTGAGCGCCCGAAAATCGTACGGCGTTCCCGCGACCGGCGCGCGGGCTCCCGTCGGAACCAAATGCTCATTCACAGCCGTGATCGCGTCGGCATCGATCTGGAGTAAGTGATCCCCGACGTCTCCCTCGCCCGCGAGATTGAAGTAGCTGTGCTGGGTCAGATTGACCGGCGTGGCCTTGTCCGTCGTCGCGAAGTATTCAGCGATGAGCTCGTTGTCATCGGTGACCGTGTACGTGACCCGCACATCCAGATTCCCGGGGTAACCTTCTTCGCCGTCCGGACTCAGGTAACGAAGCTCGAGGCTCGTTGCATCGCACGCCGCGCGCCACACGCGCTTGTCGAAGCCCGTGACGCCACCGTGCAGATGATTGGCACCGTTATTGGCAGCCAGCCGATACGTCTTCCCATCGAGCGTGAATTGGGCATTCGCGATACGATTAGCGTATCGGCCCACGATCGCGCCGAGGTAACGCGGATTGGCCGCGTATTCTTCGGGCGTCTCGAACCCCAGCAGGACATTGGCGCGGCGGCCGCTGCGATCCGGCACCAGCAGCGACATGATGATGCCGCCGTAATTGGTGATCCGCGCCGCGATCCCGTGCGCGTTGCTGAGGGTGAAAACGTCGGCTACGGTCGTTTGGTCAGCTCGTAGATGTAGGCCCGGCGTGGGGCGAGCGTCCGAGCGAGCGGCGTGCGCGACGTGTACGGCGCCGGCAGCGACACGTTGGTCGCGTTCGTTTTCCCGAGATTCGCGACCACCAACACCGCGCGTGTACTGTCAGCGCGGATGTACGCCAGGACAGACTCGTTTCCCGATTCGACCGGGATCAGTTGACCGGACCGCAGCGCGCTGTTGGCTGCGCGTTGCGCGCCCAGGCGGCGGTACAGACGCAACAATGAATTGGGATCGCGATCCTGGGCCGCGACATTGGCGGTGAGTGAATCGGGCTGCAGCGCTTCCCACGGTTTGCCGCTGGTGAAGCCTGCCGCTGCGTCTCTCGACCAGTGCATCGGCGTGCGCAGGCGCTCATCGGGCTTGTCACCGGTCATGCCGATCTCTTCACCGTAATAAATGAAGGGCACACCCGGAAGCGTCATGAGAATGATCGCAGCAAGCTTCGCCCCTGGTAGGTCGTTGCCGAGGAACGTCATCGTGCGCGTCTGATCGTGATTGCGTTGAAACGGCGCCCAGCGCCACGCGGGCTGCGCCGCCTGGAACTGCAGCACCGTCGGAATCAGACGGCCCGCCTTCCCTTCGCGGACCGCGTCCATGAGCGCATCGGAGACAGGAAATGCGAAGTACGCGTCGAGCTGGTCGGGATAGTACGTGAGAATGTTTTCTACGTTGTCCCAGACCTCACCGATCGTGTAGGACTTTGGCGCCACGCTGCGGATGTACTGGCCATACTCGCGCAATGCCCGATGTGTAGGAGCGGTATTGGCGTTCTGGTCGCCCACCTCGATCAAATGCCGAATCGCATCCAGGCGAAAGCCGTCGACGCCCAGTGAATCCAGCCAGTAGCGCGCCACCCACTTCGATTCCGCCATCACGGCGGGGTGCTCGAAGTTCAAATCCGGCATCCCACTCCAGAACAAGCCGTAGTAGTACTCATCGCGTACCGGCGACTTGTGCCAGTTGTTGCCGCCCGTCTTGGACCACAGGAACCAGTTTCGATGAGGACCCGCGGTGTCCCTGAGCGCCTCCTGGAAGTACGGATGCTCGCTCGACGCGTGATTGAGCACGAGATCGACCAGCACCTTGATCCCGCGCTCATGCGCCGCACCGACGAACGCCTTGAAATCGTCGTTCGTGCCGTAATCAGGCTCGATCTTGTAGTAATTCGTGACGTCGTACCCGTGATAGCTGGGCGACTCGGCGACGGGCATGAGCCACACGCAATCGGCGCCAAGGCCCTTGATGTAGTCGAGCTTCTGCGTGAGACCGCGCAGGTCGCCGATCCCGTCGCCATCGCTGTCGTAGAACGAGCGCACGAACACTTCGTAACACATGGTAGGATGTTGTTGTAGGGGCGCAGCATGCTGCGCCCCTACGCCCGCAACCTGCAGCAATAGCATCAGGGTATGCATTCGAACGTCGCCTCCAGACCTTCGGTCGAATTCGGACCGACGAACACCCGGAATGTGCCCGGCTCCACCACCGGCTTCATGTCCAACCCGATGAACCAGAGGTCCTTGACCGCCACACGCAGCGTGACGGCGCGGGACTCATTCGGTTTCAGCGTGACCCGCTGGAACGCTTTGAGCTCGCGCACCGGCCTGCTCACGCTCGCGACCTCGTCGCGCACATACAGCTGCACCACCTCCGTGCCCTCACGCGCGCCCGTGTTCGCGACCGTGACCGTCGCGGTGACGGTATCGCTCACCCGCGCACGCGCCGTGCTCAAACGCAGATCGCGATAGGCAAACGTCGTGTACGAGAGACCGAATCCAAACGGATACCGCGGGTCGTTGGAAACGTCGAGGTATTTGGACGAGAACT
>Ga0137465_1000584_pt1 | contig 13205 bp, 20 predicted proteins | sample EasRivERMGT828_2_FD_104906 | JGI IMG/M metagenome (GOLD analysis project Ga0137465, IMG submission 104906) | Soil microbial communities from meander-bound floodplain in the East River, Colorado, USA - East River MetaG ERMGT828_2 | ecosystem: Environmental > Terrestrial > Soil > Floodplain ... | reverse complement strand
TTCCAGATAATCAACTCCGCCGTGTCCTGCTCGGGGTTGACGTTGCCGAACGCGGTATCCAACCCTCTCGGCGTGCGCAGAATCTCCAGAGCGCGCGGCTCGTTTTCGATAGACGTCCACAGCTCATCGCCCACGATGTCCGTCAAATCCCCACGGTCGTTCCTGAACCGGCGCATGAGAATCCGCGCCGCGCGGTACGTGGTCGGGCCAAACGCCCCTACCAGGTAATTACTGAAGCCACTCGCTACCGACACCCCAGGCGTGCGCGTCTGGTGCGCCGCAGAGATAAGCGGTACGGGCTCAGTTGACTCCCAGAACGTCGTGTTGATCGACGTGGCGCTGTTAAAGATCGTCGCCGCGTGCGTCTGCCGCGTGATCAACCCGGACCGCACGATTTTGCGGAACCTATCGGCACGTTTCAGGATGCCTGTCAAATCGCTTTCGTACATCCTTCTAGTTATATTCATACCCTGACTAAATTCTCTATGCGTTGCAACCGAGGCATATTGCTCGTAAACACATTGTTACCGCTAAGGTTTTTTATCCCTAGCTTCTCGCCATTCCTGACGAGGTCAGCATACGTTATCACCCCTCACAGGGTGTCGGGCGCTCGTGGGTGGATTATTGCTGGGCTGCTCACCACCTATGCGTTCGAGGTTCGTGCATACTCTCATGCCGTTCTGCACGCTTCCTACGGCGTTAGCCTTCCGCGCCTTTCCAGGCCGGGCATGGGCTGTTCGTCGTTTCACCCGATGCACACCACCTGATTACTCAGGCAGGGGACCATATGTTAATCTGTCGTAGTCAATTTGCCCCGTGAATGCTCCCCACTGCTGCGCCTCACCGACGCTCGAAATCCTTTCCGTGGCGCGGTCAGAGTCGCGCACGGTGCACAGACGCGGGATATAATCGCGTTGGTCCGAGAGTTCTTTATCAATTACCTCACGATATCTCTCATCACAGTTATGTTAACGACAGGGCTCTTTATCCCCGCCTTCTACCGCTTATTGAGCGTCGCGGTAGCTCGGACTATGTCATCTTCCTGGCCGGAACAGGAAGCCGGGCGCTCGTGGGTGGGTTATTGGTTGGCTCCTCACCACCTAGTCTCTAGACCTTCGTGTGTACTCTCATGCCGTTCCACACGCTTGGTACGGCGTTGCCACGCCAGGTTTTCGCCGTTATTCACCCGGTGCTCATCCTAAAGTTTCCTCTAGGAGGGACTATTTCTAATCAATGTAGCGAAGGCATTGAAATCCATCACCGGCATAGTAATAACTCCTTATTTTTCAATTAGTTATACTATATATGTGTACCAATAACCTCCTTCCTATGGTATTTTTTGTTCCCTTTGCGCCTATGAAAACCATTGGATATACTCTCTATAGCATTCATCACAATACTAACAAAGCAATGGACATCATATGCGCTTCAAAGACCTTACTGGCCACGTATACGGCAGACTTACTGTTCTCGGTTACTCTCATCAAGATAAAGGACAGAAATCCTACTGGCTCTGCAAGTGCACCTGTGGCAACACCCATGTTGGACAGGGATACAAGCTGACCAGTGGAGAACTTGTCTCGTGTGGATGCTTTCAAAAGGAGCGACAGCGCGAAACGGGCAAGCTGACGCGGAAACATGGGCATGGATACGGGACGCAAGCCTATAAAGCGTGGCAGTCGATGAAATACCGTTGCCTGAACCCTGCCGCGCAAGGCTATGAAAGCTACGGAGGACGAGGAATCACGGTCTGTGACCGCTGGCTGCAGTCGTTTGAAAACTTCCTGGAAGACATGGGCGAGCCGCCAACAGGCAAATCGTTGGACCGCATTGACAACGACGGGCCGTACAGCCCTGACAACTGCCAATGGGCCACTCGCCTTGCACAACAAAACAACCGCCGCGCCACTCACATGCTCACCTATAACGACAGGACGCAATCCCTGTCTGATTGGGTCACAGAGCTACAGCTTAATAGAGAGCTTGTGCTCTACAGACTGCGCTATAACTGGCCTGTCCATGAAGCATTCACCGTTCCCCCAGGCGTCTCTTTAGCCGCTGCCCTCAAAGCCAGTCGCACAGAAATAACCTGCTGTGTGTGCGGAGACACAAAAGCATGCACAGAGTTCTATGGCAACCAACTCCGATGCAAGAAATGCACAATAGCAGGAAAGAAATCGCCCCCACGCCCAAAGCGGATTACAAACCTTGAAATTGCTGAGCGTGACAACTGGCTCTGCCACATCTGCCATGGAACAGTCACCCGCAAAGACTGGTCGTTAGACCACGTCATTCCATTTACTAAAGGCGGAAAGCGTGTGCGTGAAAACCTGCTCTTAGCACACAAACTCTGTAATCAACGACGCGGCAACAGACTGCTTGAATACGCATCCTAAGAAAGGACTCCCCCCATGCACATCGACACCATCACCCGTGTTTTCCTCTTTGTGATCCTTGGCGCCATGCTGTGGGAGATGCACCGCACCAATGTGCGCGCCCATGCCCGCTCCCAAGAAATCCTCCGCGACATTGCCCGCTTTCTCGGCACCCATCGCAACTAAAGGAGCATACCCCCATGGACGACCCGAATCCCCAGGCACTGGTCAACATGCTGATCCAGATTGCCGTGCATCAACTCACGATTACGCAAGACATCCGCAGCGTCTTGCAGGAGATGCGCGACTTCAACAAAGAGCAGGTGGCGATTAACGAGCGCCTGGAGAAACTGCTCCAGGGCTTATTGCCACCAAGCCCCAACGGACACTAACCCTAAGAAGGACGCCCCCCATGGCCCTTATCCAGATCGAAACCTACGACGCCCTTCAGGCTGCTGGCACCCCCGAGCCCCAGGCGCGTGCCGCCGCAGAGGCCGCTGCCGACATTGAGCTGCGCCACACGGTCATGGCCGAGCGCTTGAACGGGATCGACAGCAAGCTCACGATCATTTTGTGGGTAACAGGCATCGGCTTTTCTGCGATGCTCGCGGCATTCTGGCAAATTTTCCTGCGCCTGCCGCGTTAAGGAGCATCCCCCCATGGACACACCCGATCCAACCCCGTCCCCGCTCGAACTGCTGCAGATGGCCCAGGCCACCCATGAACAGGCACTCCGGCTGCACCGTGACAGTCTCGACCGTCACGACGCCATCCTGAGTAGTCATCAGACCCAGATGCACCTGCTGGTGGACATGCATGCCTCGCAGACACGCACCCAGCAGTCGTTGCGTGATCTGCACACGCGCCTTACCGACAACCAGATTGCCTTTGCGACAACACTGGCGCAGCATGGCTCACGACTCACCGCCGTGGAAGCAGCCACGCTCCAGGTAGCCGACGCCATAGGCCGGATCACCAGCACGCTTGAAGCCATCAAAGACCTGCTTGGACGCTCGAACGAGCACTAACCTCGGAAGGACGCCCCCATGCTCTGGCTCATCCCCCTGGCGTTTTTCGTCATCGTCGCCCTGGTCTGGATCGAAGTCCACTGCCCTGGCCTGCCCAGGGCGCTGCTCATCGGCGCCGTGCTGTGGTGGTTATATACCACCATCGCATACCCCTAAGCGCCCACACGGCTTTTGCGACGAAAAAGGCCGATTTCAGCGACTTTTTGGCCTTTTTCGCCCAAGAAACGCGTCTTTACGTCGCATTCAGCCAGTGATCCGCCAAAATCACGTCCACCCAGGCCTGATCCGTGGTTTCATCGAGCACCACGTTGACCACCTTGAGGGCCGCGCCCGTCCCCACCGCAATGAGCCCGTTGGCTTCGGTCAAATCGGTGGTCAGCTGCACGTTTTGCACGGCCTTGCTGTAGGGCACACGCATAAACGTATCGCCTACGGCAATAGCATTGACGAACGCCACTTCCACCCGCTCGTCCACCGGAGGGCCTACGGTGTGCGTGACGAGACGGCGGAGCTGTCCCCCGTTGGCCCCGGTACGCCCCTTGATGAGTCCGCCCGCCATGGAAATCGCGCCAGCGGCATTGTCCGTGACGATGAGTTTCGTCGCGTCTGCGACCGAGTTGATGAGGATATTGGCCGGCGTGGTCGGAGACACCGCCAGACCAGCGCCCGGCGTCGCACCGCCAGCCACCCGGAAGCGGCAGACCTGCATGGGGTGATTGACGATACGTGCCACCGCACCCATCAGCTCGTTGCCGCCGAGCAACCCAAACGGAGAGTTCAGGCCAGCCCCCAGCACAGGCGCGGCGTTGTACTGCACGGTGTCACTGTAGAGGCCAATCGCGTCCACGGCCGCTGTCGCCGTCGCGTCCACCACTTCGCCCGCCGACGCGAGGGACGTCGAACGGAGCGCCAGGGCGCCAGCCAGACAGTTCGCGTCGAGCAGATAATCGCTAAAAAAATCCCCACTCTGGAGACCCAAAATCTTCAGCACGTACCCCATGACGACTCCTTTCGCTTACGCGCGTACCAGCGCATGAGGGCCATCGACCCTCCCCCCGGAGGTCCATTCTCCTACGCTGGTACGCGGACTAGCGCACCCGCCGGCGGTCAGACACCGCCACACGCGCGCGTTCCTGCGTGGCTGCGACCAAGTGGTGGTCGCGCTCCATCGCCGCAAACTGCGGCGTCTCGGTCGATTGATAGAGCGACACGGTGCCCTCACTGCGGCAAAAGTCACAGTGGCCGGAGCCGTGAAAGCGGCTCATTTCCTGGTAGTGCAGCTTCTGCTCCCAGCGCCACGGCATTTTCTGCGTAGCGCACCCTTTGCACAGGGCAATCGTGCGCTGGAGGTTCACCAGGTCCCAGAGCCAGCTGGCGTCAGACATCTTGCGGCGAATCGCCCAGGACTTAATGCGCGCGGTTACCGCCATGCGTCACCTTTTGAGCGGGCCGGCGGCGCCGTCTGCCCAGCGCGGCGAGCCACAGAAAGGGACACGCCGCGTAGGCCGGCACCACCCCCTCGACGGTCTTGTCAATCGCGCTCATGTTGATTTCACCGCCTGGCCCCTTGGCAAAGTAGGTGCTCCCACTGACTTTGTAGACCGTGGGGCACTCTTCAGGACTCTGCGTCCTATCCATGTCCAGATACTGCGAGCAGACCTTGCAGCGCACCATCGTGCGGTCAATCGGCGGGACATTGCGATGGTAGACGGTTAAGCGCGAGGCCACGACAGTCTCCTAACCGATACGAATCGGTTGCCCGGAGCGGTACATATCCAGGCGCGACTGGTATTTCTGGGGACTCGACTTTTTCCAGCGGTCGACGAACTTCTTGGCGACGCCCTCGACCGTTTTCGGCCAGTCGTCGGGCAGCGTGCGAGCTTGGATTTGCTGCCGGATTTCGCGCTGTTCTTCGGCAGTCAGGAGCTGCATCGGGGAGGTCTCGTGATCGTTCGCGGCGCTGCGGGTCGTGCCATTGCCGCCCTGTGCCGCCCCACGCCGGCGGGCTTCTTCCTTGCGCCCTTCGTTGCGCGCCAGGTCAGCCTGAATACGCGGGGCCAGGTAGCCGACAATGCGCATATCAACGCGCTTGCGCTCCACCCCATCGGGAGAGTACGCCTCCCGGACAGCGGTCGGCTCATCGCTCGGGAACATGAGCTTGAAGCGGGGGTGCGAGGCTTCCGCTTCGTAGCGCTCGTAGAGTTGCCGGTACAGAGGACTTTTGGGATCGTTGAGTTCAGGATAATCCTGAATCACCATGTCGGAGTATTGGGCGGGTTTCACCACCGTGGACAGCGTCGACAGCACGCGTTCTTCGGCCTGCTGGTTGAGCTGTTGTTCATAGCGCGCGATGGTGGCATTGTCGCTGTTTAAGTACGCTTCCACCGCTTGCGCAAAACTGATCATCTGGCCCGACGGTGCCGGGGGTTGCCCACCCTGGGGGCCCTGGCCAGCCGAGTACCGACGCTCAAAGTCTTGCAGGCGTTGGTCACGAGCGGCAATTTCATCGCGCAGGCGCTGGGTTTCCGTGTAGGACCCGCTGACCTGCTGTTTGTAGCGCGTATGGGTACTCTCCAGGGCGTCTTCGCTGTCGTAGCCTAAACGCTCCCAGAGGGGCTCGGCGGTCTGCGTGGAAGAGGACGTATCGGACGACTGGTCGTCGCCTTCGTACCCGGAATCACTGGAGTAGTCTGCGTTGTCCGTCTGCACGGGGGCAGTGCTCTCAGTGGACTCGACGGAGGTCTCTTCTGCCATAGCTCTATCCCAAAAAAAAGGACAAGGACTCCAAGAGTCCTCATCCATTTTTTAGGGTAGAGGGCGCCCACCCAAGACTAGATAGACTTATTAGCGCGTGACGCTAGCACGCGTTCCTACGTCTGTCAACGCCAAACGTATGCCGTCCACCTGCGAGACATGCTTCACAATAGGCATGATGGTGATAGACGCGATGGCGTGATCGTGCACCCGCACCTGCACTTCGCCGTACCCATGCTCCAGGAGTTCGGCCAGGAGTTGTTGGACATGCGTTACATCAAGCGCTGTCACGGCAGACCTCCTCTCAGGCCAGGTACGACGGACGCGCCAGCGAGGGCGGCGCCTGGGCCTGCCCGGCATGCGCCCGCTCCGCGACACGCGCCGGCACCCGCGCCGGCGGCTCCGTACTGCGGAGCGGCGAGGGCAGACTGAGAAGCACGTAAGCCTGCTCAATGGCCCGCCGCAGTCCCTCTTTGAGCCCCTGATAGTAGCGGTGATCGCCCTGCACCGTGTCCAGGGTCTGACTCACCCGCAGGTAGTCCGGGGTGAGCACCTGATTGCGGTACTCACGCCAGGCGCTGGAGCGCACCAACCGCTCGAGCATCGCCAGATCGACGTCTATCTCAGCCATATTTTTCCTTGTGCAGCGACACGCCCCAACATGATTCCTCTAAAACGCCTTCTCGCACTCAAAGAGCAGATAGGCGTGCCGCTGACACCCCGCTTGTGTGTGCCTCACGCCCACCGTATACTGTCCGCGCCGGGTCGTGTGACCCGGCACTCTCGCACGCCCCCGGCTGGGCGTCACGGTCGTCGCTCGCCGGGGGTCGTCGGAGGGCACACCGCCAGCTGTTCCTGTACGGCCGCTGCCACCGCCTCGAGCGTCTCAGCCAGGAGCGGACGGGGTTCAGCGTCTGCCACATCAAGCATCACCACGGCCACATACTCCTCCGGCGCCAACTGGCGCCATTCGTAGCGCGCCTGCACCAGGTACCGCCAGCTATCTGCGAGCAACACGTGCATCAAGGCCTGTCCCGCACGGATCATCGCCCGCTTCATGGCGATTTGGAGCTGCTGGACGGTCTCCTCACTGCCCAGATCACCCACATTGGTGATCGTCTGGTGTATCTCGCAGGTGCCCTGGAGCTTGAGTAACTCCGCCAGCGTCTGCACATCGCTCACGGCATCCTCCGCAACCGCTCGACCAGGACCCAGATCGCTTCCAGTTCCGACTGAATATCCGGCTCATGCGCGAGCTGACATATCTGCTCCTCCAGCCCTTCGAGAATCTGCGCACAGAGTTGTGCCCGCGTCTCTGGCCTCCCAGGCTCGGCAAAGCCGGTGCCTGCGGCTGAGGGCTGCTCGTTCGGGGGCGGCGTATGCCTGGTCCAGGGCTGGAACTGGCGCAGGCGCTCCACGTCCGGCCAGGTCCCGGTAAACGTCAGGGCACGGTCATCGAGTGTCACCATGGCCGGCGGCTTCGCAACGGGAAAGCGCAACTGCGCACACAGAGATGGGCTCAGCCACCTGGCAAACCAGGCCTGCATCGCAGCGCGCCCGATGTTTTCGGCGCTACGAGAACTGTGAATGGACACCTCAAAGGAGGAGAGCGCGGCTTCAAGGAAGGCTTCGAGCCCATGCACAGGCGGATCGGGAATGACGTCCACCCCTTGCCAGCCGGACGTGTAGCTGTGGCAGACACCATCGAAATCGAGCACGAGGATTGGAAGTCCCATCGGTTACTCCGCCGTCGCGCCAGCTTCGGCTTCCTGCCCGTCCATCGCCAGCTTCTGAAACGCCTGAATTGCCTGTGCGGTCGCCCTGGCGGTGCGCATTTCTTCTTGCTGGCCACGCTGCGAGACGCGGTGTTGTTCCCCGGCTTCGAGGATGGCCTGTGTCTCAGGACCGGGTCCTTGCGGCTGCGGCGGGGGGGCTTGCGCGGCTTGGCTCGCCTGTTGCGCCTGCGCGGCCATCATTTGCTGCTGCATTTTCGCCTGCTGCAGTTGCCCTTCCTGCATTTCTTGCTGTAGCAGCACCTGCGTAAAGCGCAGCTGGGTTTCTAAGTGTGCGATGGCTGGCGGATAGAGCTGGTTAAAGTTCTTCTGCCCGTTGATTTCCCACATGCGCTTGAGGAGGAGGCGCGCCCCAATGGGGTAGCGCTCGATCAGAATCGGGAGCATTTGCCCCCCGAGTTGCATAACGACCTGGCGATCAAAGGGCAGCTCAGGATTTAACGACAACCGCAGCACGTAGGACCCGGCAAGGTCTTCCTTCGTCACTTCTTCTTCCAGCATCACGTCTTGTTCTGGCTCTAAAAGACTTTCAGCACCAGGTGGTAATGGGGGCATGGCAGGCCCTTCCGCGCCCTGCAAAGCCCCGCCGAGCGTTGCCCCGCCTTGGCGAGCCCCCATCCCCAACATTTCTGCCATGCCATCCGGTCCACCCATGCCACCCGTGCCCGGCCCTCCCATGCCTGCCATGTCCTGGCTCGCCGCACCTCCCAAACCGAGCGACGCCCCATTGCGCGCCAGTTCCGGTGCCTGCGCAAACGGGGCCGCTTCGTCGAACAGCGGCCCATGCGCCGGCAGGACGCGAGGAGACTGACGAGGACGCACGCGTTTGAGTGGGACTTTCAAGCCGGGCGGGATGAAATACTGCCACAAACGCCAGTGAAAATCGAGGGGCGCAGAGTATTGCGCCCCTAAGTGCTCCACCAGGTCACTGAACGCCTCCCGGCTCTGTTGCAAGAGCAGCATCGTGCCGCCCATGGTACGCGGCGCGTTCGGCCTGCTCGGCTGGCGCCCCAGCGAGACATCGGAGACGTGCAGGTCCGCCTCTATCTCTGCGCCCCAGCCCTGCATCTGTTCCATAAAGTGCCGGTTCAGCGAGGCACGCGGGGAAAACGTCACCCCGCCCACATCGTTGACGGGCACCCCCTGGCCGGGCATGACTTGCCTGAGATCTGGCAGCTCGCCGGTGAGCATGGCGTTATAAAAGAAAAACGGCAGGATACTCACGTCACCGTAGTTGATGGTTTGTTCCGCCAACCGGTTGAGCATATCTTGCGGCGTTCTGGCCCGCTCGGGCACCGCCATGCCTCTGAGCTGGCGCGGTTGTGCCCAGACCGTGACGGAGAAGAACGGACGCGTGGGGATGGGCTGATTCGGGAACAAATCGGTGAGGGAGAGCACCCGGCCTAAACACTCATCGTCGTCCACATCGGGATACCACGACACCACCAGGTCGTCTTCCGGGTCTTGCTCCGGGTTATCGAGGACAAAGCGCTCATACATCTCCACCACTTTGTATTCCTCGTGCGGCTCGGGGACTTGATGCCCCTCGCGCTCCGATTCGGTGCGCTCGCGTTCGGTGAGGGTCCGGGCGACAGGCTTGAGGGTGTCTTTGTCCGGGACGCGGAAGCCCTGAGCCTTCTTGCGCACCAGATCGTCCCAGCGCACCCAGAGTTCCTGGCCAAAATACTCGGCGTTCGGGTACTGACACCCGGTCGCCCCAGGCGGAATAATCAGCGTGCCCTCATCGACGTTGTCGATGCGAATCATGGTATCGGGCTGCACGTCATTCCAGGGCAGGCGCCACGGATAGACCTTGAGAAAGCCCGTGGAGTCGAGGAGCGCGTCGAACAGGGCCATTTTGCCGATATGCGCCCAGCCACCCTGGTCCGCATCATTGATGGCGTGGCGCAGGGTCCAGCGCTCCAGCTGCGTGACGCGCTGGAAGCGGTCCAGGGCGGGTTCGTTGAGCGGATCGAGATCGAGGGATTCGTAGCCGGGGAAAATCGCGCGCCATAAGTCGCCCCAGATTTTTTCCATCGTCCGGCGTGTATGGGACGTGAAGAGACGCGGCGCGCCCGGCCACGGGCCGGCGGGCCGCAGGGTCCAGTCGCTCAGGTAGCGGCGGTAGTGATCATCATGGCGCGTCGGCCAGTCGCCACGTCCGGCGATGCCCTTGTCGTAGTGCTCGCGCAGCTGCTTCACCAGCCGCGTGCGCTGGCGCCGATTGAGGCGTATCGAGGTGAGCTGGCCCGCATCAGAAATAGGCATACTCAGGTTTCCTGTGGCGCATAGGCGCAGGTGCAGCACCCCAGCCGCGCCAGGTGGTCAATTTCACCAAGCAAGTCACACACGCCGGCTTCGCCGGTCAGTGCCGCCAGCACCATACGCATGCGGGAACACGACGCACAGGCCGGGCCAGGACGCCAGACCGCCAGCAGGCGGTCGCGCCAGTCATCGCCTGGCCTCCGCGCAAAGAGGTAGCCAGTATCGCTGCGCTCATGGACCGCACGTCCGGTGCGCGGGTCGAGGTAGGAGACCACGGGGGGACTCCCCACCGCTGGGTGCGCAGGTTCCGGTGCTGGCGCACCCACTGGCTCCGGCGCGGGGAGGACCTCGTCCTGACGTCGGGAGCGTCGTTTGCGTGGAGGCATACTCAGGCTCCTGTGCCTCTGACGACAGTGAGGCGGGAATCACGGGCCATCTGCGACACCTTGCGGCGCCATTTTTCCTGCGTCGAGAGCGTCAGCTCGCGCCGGGTCAGCATGGCGCAGCCGTAGGCAAAGGCTTCCCCGACGTCACTCGCCTGCGATTTGACCCAGCGGTCTTTAATAATTCGTCCCGTCGTATCCTTGCCGTAGTGCCAGCCGCCCTCCAGTGCCTGAATCAGCACTTTCGCGTGGCGCCGGTCGATGCGAATCCAGGGGCGTCCAGAATGATAGCGACTCAAGCAGTCGTGCATCGGTAAGCGCCGGTCTTCGATACTGACCGGACCCGGCACCCACTGCTCGCCGCCCATCAGGTCGATAATCACGCGCGCCGCCGACATGGCGCTGTCCGACTGGTCCTCATTCGTCGTATTGGGGTCGCCGGTATGGATAAACGTCACCTCATCCGGGACGTAAAGCGCCAGCCAGGGCCGGATGGTCTTTTCGATGAGCTGCTTGACGCCCATGTTGACACCCTGGAACGCCGCAATAATATCACAAAATCCGCCAGGCCGAACACGCCAGAGGATGCAGGCCGGCGAGTGCTTCGGATCCCAGCTCGTAATCAGGCGCTCGCCAGCCTGCACCGGGGGGACCGCGTCCACCAGGTGTTCAGGCCGGAAGTTCGAGGCCACGGGCTCGCCAATTTTGACGTTGCCGACTTTGCCCTCAACCAGGCGCGCCACCAGGTCGGCACGCCCCAGCGCCAGCAGCATATCTCTGTTGCGCTCGCGGTAGCCGGGCGTTTTGAGGTCTAAGTGGTGATTTTCGCCCTTGGGAATGAGGAACACTTCGGACTGCGCCCGAATGCGCTCGATCGCGTCCTGGCGCTCACTATCCCAATCAGTCGGTTCGCAGCCGGGGAGATTCCAGGTCTGCGCCGTCCAGTCGGAGCCATCCGGGGGATTTTCGGCAATGATCACCAGGGGCTGGGCGCTTTTGCGCATGGACGTGACTGCGATCGCGAGGGCGTCCCCAGGAATCCCGCCTGAGATATCTGCAGCCGGCGCCGGCTCCTCCATCCACACCCCGTCGCACTCAAAGCTCTGAAATTTCGAGTAGTCACGCGGGTTGTCGCAGCCAAAGAAGAAAAATTCGACCACCGGGGCCTGTTCCGGGTGCAAGCGGATCTGACAATACTCTGGCTCCAGATCCTTGCCGACCCAAAAGCTCGCCAGGCCCTCCGGGAACCATTCCTTGATCGTGGCGGCAGTGGTGAGGCCGAGATTACGCCGAGTATCGCGCAGGGCGGCGAACTTGAGCGGCCAGCGCTGCTGATCTTGTTTCTGCGCGTGCGTCACGATGGTCATGAGGGAGCCGGAGGATTTGCCCTCGCCGCGTCCCGAGACGAGGAGGCGGAAAATGGCTCTCGAGCGCATACAGCGCGCGATAGTCGGGGTGGGGGTGTAGATTTTGACCTGGCCTGGCGCTTCGTGTACGGCGTCCATCAGCGGTCCCCCAGAGACACGTGTGGCCCTGGGGGGATAACCGGCAGACCTGATTGCTGAGATGTGCCGGCAAGCTTTCTTCAGCAATCAGGCGACACTAGCAGGCCCTTGATGCAAGACCCACTGTGACAGAGGATACGCTAGGACTGATTCTGGCGCAACTGGTGGGCATCTGCCTGACTGGTCAGTGCCAGGTAGGCCGGCTTCCAGGGACCGTAGGAGTAGGTCCGCTGGTTTTCGCGCGCGGCCTGCTGCGGGGTATATTTCGTGCGCTCCTGGACGCGCAGGCGGCGGTACAAGTCGGGCCGCTCCACGCTGCAGATGACGCGCTCGCCCTGGTAGAGACCCAGGAAGAGGCACTGGTCGCCCTGTTCGAGCCAGGCATGCGCAAAACGCTGATTGTCCTCCATGAGACAGATGCCGTGCACCAGCTTGAGCTGCGCCGGGGGTACGTGCTCGTCAGTCAGGAGGTGCACCAGCAACTCCAGGGCATCGTCAAAGCACTGGTGCGTTGGGTGAATGAGCTGCTCAATCTGGCGGTCGCCCTCAAGGGGATCACGGACAGGGAGAGGCTCCAAGCTTAGTTGCCCTCCAGGTGCGCCCGCATCTGCGCCCGTGCCTGCTCAATGCTGGCACGCTCCTCAGGCGTAATCGACGCCAGGACGGCGTCGGTTGCCACCTGGAGTTCGCCCAGCAGGCCAAACGTAAAGAGCAGGCCACAGTGGGCACACAGGGTAAAATCGCCCATCTGGGGGGCACGGGCCCCATGCGTCGCGGCGTGGCAGTTGAGGGGCTTGTCGCAGACAGGACAGGCAAACAGCGGGACGTGAAAATGCTCCATGACGCGCTCCCTTACTGACGCCGGTAGCCTTTGGACTCCATACAGGCAATGAGCATACGGTCTTTGGCGCCCTGGTTGATGGCATTCAAGTTTGAGGTCGGCGCCACACGGCTGGCGTCCACCTCGCAGGCATAGCTATCCCGTGCATACTCCTCCTGCGTCACGCCCGGCTTACTCCAGGTGATCGTACAGGCCGTAAACCCCAGCACGACACCGCACAGCACCAGCCCTCGTGTCATCCCGTGTCCTCCCGTCCTCCCG
>Ga0137465_1000583_pt1 | contig 13244 bp, 25 predicted proteins | sample EasRivERMGT828_2_FD_104906 | JGI IMG/M metagenome (GOLD analysis project Ga0137465, IMG submission 104906) | Soil microbial communities from meander-bound floodplain in the East River, Colorado, USA - East River MetaG ERMGT828_2 | ecosystem: Environmental > Terrestrial > Soil > Floodplain ... | reverse complement strand
CCCCATGGCCTTGTGCCGCCTTACCAGGCGACCACCAGGGCCTGTGGCGCGGGGGTTTGCCCTCCCTTACTCCCGTTGCCACCTTTCCCATGGGGAGGGTGTCAGGGAGGGCATCATGATCATCACGCTTCGCTTCTCCGGGGCCATCGCCTCGGCCGTCGCCGGGGAGATTACCCGGCTCGAACAGCATCCCGATTTCTACCGGTCCGAAGGCGTTGCCTATAAAGCGGCGTTCGACCGCCTCGGTTCCTTCGCCGAAAAACACACTGAGGCGTGCCGCCGTGACTGCCTGATCGCGTCCCTCATCGGCGCCTGGCCGCGCGGCGCCGCGCTCAACATGGCGCGCCTGCACGCCGGGGAGTTGAAACCGTGAAGCGGCCAACCCGCACGGTGCGCCGCGAGTCCATCGTGTCCCATCGCGGCCGTCCCCTGGTGCTCATCATTCCGCCGACGTGCGACGTGCTGTTGATCCGCGAGAAGGGACGGCGCACGGCCTACGAGCTGGACATTCTTTCCGCCTTCTCCGTCGCCGCGAAGTTGGCCGCTGCGAAGCGGATCACCGAGCGCAAGGCGAAGCGCGGAAAATCATGAGCACAACTCTGGTGGACCGCAAAGGCGTGAACGTCACTCAATTTTGGGGCGGCAACAGGCGCGGCGTCTGCTATCAACTGAATGCTGGTGGGCAATTCGTTCAGCTTACGGCCGCACAATTAAAGGTGGTGTTGCTCGACCTGGCGGCGGTCATCCGGGTAGCCGTTGCCGTGAAGCACGCGGAGAAGCTGAATAAAAAATGACCGCCCGCGCGCAGTTCACGCCGACTCAAAAGCGCATCGCCGTCGCGCTGCTCGCGGAGCTGCGGGGGATGTACGTCGCGCGGCTCGATCACATGCAGAGCGTGATCGGGGTATTTCTTACGGCTGATCTCTACCTCCTGCCGCTGCCGGCGTCGCTCGATTCCGTCGAGGCATTCGAGTCGATCGACGCGCTGAGTGCCGGCATGGACGAGTTCGCCGGCCTGATCGAGCGCGCGGAGATCGTCGCGCCCACCAATGCACCCCCGCGAGCCGAAGCCGGACCAGTCCCCGCGCACGCGAACGATGGCACGAGTCCGGGCCATCACCTTGACGATAAGCGTGCGCGGGGCGACGTGAGGGCGGCGGCGTGAGCTGCGGCGCTATTTACGCTGCCGGGAAATGTGGCTGCGGCCATTCGCCGGTTTTGTGGGTGCGCTACATCACGCGGACGGGGCAGCGGACTGAGTTCTGGAAATGCGATTGTGGACTTGAGCATCCGCGCGGCGCCTTCAGCGCTCGCCGCGGGCGGCGCCCGTCGGAGTTGGCGGCGTGATGTTCGCCCCCGGCCTTACCGCTGAGTGGTGTCGGCTTCACGCTTTGCAGCACCGGCGGCGAGCGCGCCGGATTGATCTTTTCCTGGCGCTCGCCGCGGCGCTCTACCTGTTGTTTTCTTAAGGACATCCCATGAGTCAAGCCAAAAGCACTACCAAGAAGGCCATCGCCAAAGGCAGCAAGGTGAAAATCCTCGACGGCGAGCACGCGGACAAGTTGGGTGAAGTGAAGCACATCCGCAACGTCACCAGCGAGGCGCACGTCGAGCTGGACGGCGGCAAGGTGGTGAACGTGCAGTTGTCGGCGCTGGCCGCGGCCTGATGCCGCAGCACGTCGAAACGGCCGGCAAGCTCGACTGTTCGGGCTTGCCGTTCCGCGCCCGGCTCGCTCTCGCTCTCGCGGTGCTGTTCGGCAGCTCCGCGATTGAGCTGCCCGTAAAGCTCCCCCCCATGAATCGCGCTGCGCGCCGCTCGATCTCGCGCGCGGTAGGCCGGCCGCTGTGACCGTCCGAGGCGCGGTAGGCCGGCCGCTGTGAGGTACCCCGGTGGCAAGGGCCAGGCCGGCATCTATCAGCGGCTTATCTCGCTGATGCCGCCGCACGATGTTTACATTGAGCCGTTTGTCGGCGGCGGGAACCTGCTCACGCGCAAGCGGCCCGCCTCCTCGAGCATCGCCATTGATGCCGATGCTGACGTCGCCGGTTACTGGCGCGGCATCGCTGCGGCCGGCGATGATCGATCGCTCACCGTCATTCACGGCGATGCTGCAGCGTTCCTTCGCGCGTTAGATTACGCCGGCCGGCGCGTGCTGATCTACGCCGACCCGCCCTATGTGATGGCAACCCGGAAATCGCAGCGCGCCATCTATCGCCATGAGTTCACCGACCAGCAGCACCATGAGCTGCTGACCGTGCTGCGCGCGGTGCCGGCCCTGGTGATGCTCTCTGGCTACCGCTGTCCGATGTATGACGCGGCGCTCTCCCGCTGGCGCTCGATTGACTATCCGACGCTCACGCGCGGCGGTTCCTGGGCCATCGAAACGCTGTGGCTTAACTTTGATCCGCCCGCGCAGCTCCATGACTTCCGTTACATCGGGACCGATTTCCGAGAGCGCGAGCGCATCAAGCGCAAGCGCGCCCGCTGGCGGCGCCGGTTTGCCGCTCTGCCCGGTCTGGAGCGCGAGGCGATGCTGCAAGTCCTGCTCGATCTGGCATCGCCAGGGGCGGCGGTGCGGTCCTCATCGTCAGAAATGGCGTTGCCGGATCCAGCGCCAGGGATGGCGATGGGGCCCGCGTTGGATCCTCTCGTCATTTCCGGCGATGCGATATCGCCAGCTGGCATCGTCGGAGCTGGCGATAGCGGCCGTCCACCATCGCCGGGGCTGTCGATAGTCGACGACGTCATGTCGGCTCTGCATCCTGGCGGCGCCTGGGGCGCCTGGTCGGTATCCGGCCTGGCCGGGGAGGGCGCCCGGTGAGGTTCTGCCGCATATCGAGCTGCTGGCGCATCGCGTCGGGCCGGTGGTGCCGGGAGCATGGGCGAAAGATCGTTCGCCGCCTGGCGGCTCGCCGGGCCAGGCTACGGGGCTTGCGGAAGGTGAGACTATGAGCGCCCTGGCCGGCCTTCCGGCGCCCGGCAGGGCGCCTCTCGGTATTAACGCAAAAAGCTCCTGCCCCCCCGGGGGGTCACATAGGGGGGCTTCTGGGGGGGATCGCGGTATCCGCTACAAGCTGCTGGCCGTGGTACAACGGCTGATGCTCGCGCCGGGACTGGACCCCGAAATGCAGGAACGGGTCTGCCGCTGCCATTTCAGCCGCAAGGCGGAAGTGGTCACGGTGCGTCGGGATCGGGCGACCGGCCGGTCGAGTTTCAGCGGCCTGGAGACGTGCAGCAACGTGTGGGTGTGCCCGGTGTGCAACGGCCGCATCACGGAGAAGCGGCGCGAGCAGCTCCAATTCGCAGTCGGGGCCTGGAAAAAACAAGGTGGAGAATGTTACCTGCTGACGCTCACCTTTCCCCACCAGCGCACCGATAAGCTCAAGCGCCTGATCGGGCTGATGCGTAAGGCGGCGAACGTGTTCAACAACGCAAAGCCGGTAAAGGCTGCGCGCGAGCGCGCCGGCTACCTCGGCCAGGTACGCGCGCTCGAAGTGACGTGGGGGAGCTGGCATGGCTGGCATCCTCACTTTCATTTTCTCTACTTTTGCGCGCCAGGGCAGGCGGCGACGTTGCAGGCGATGGAAGCGGCCTGGGTCAATGCGCTGGTGAAGGTCGGCCTGGCCGACAGCTCGCAGCGAAACGACATGCTGCGCGGCGCGGGCGGTGAGTCGCCGGCGTTCGACGTTCAGAACGGCGATTATGCGGCTGAGTACATCGCCAAATTCGGGCACGATCCGTCCATCCAAACCAAGATCGAGACGGGCAACACCTGGGGCGCGGCGGCAGAGCTGACTAAGGGCATGAGCAAGACCGGGCGCCGGCTGCGCGGCATCACGCCGTTTACGCTGCTCGCCGTCGCGGCCGGAACGTGCGAAGTGCCCGGCCTGAGCAAAGGGCGCGCTATTTCGCTGTTCGTGGAGTTTGCTTTAGCCTTCAAGGGGCAGCGACAGCTGTACTGGTCGCCACGGCTGAAAAAAACGCTCTACGCGGGGGATTTGTTCACCGATGCGGAGCTGCTCGATCTAGACAACGGGCGCCCTGATCTGGATAAGGTCTGTGAACTATTGCCGGATGAATGGAGACTGGTGCTCGCGCATCGCAGCCGGGATGAAGTACTGCGCGCGAGCGAGGAAGGCGACCTAGCGGCGGGCGCGGCGGCGGTGCGGTCGCTGCTCGCGGAGCTGCGCGCTAGGCCGTCAGTGCATCCGCCTGGCATTTCGACCTGGCGGCATGATGGGGCGTATGTGGAAGGCGTTGACTCGCCGCGCCTGCCGACTCACGCGCTTTTTAAGCTACGCCTGGAAATGGAGCGATGATATGGGCAAGGCTTCACGACATAAGCGCGAGGGACGATACGGCACGGTTCTTGTCGATGAGGGCGAAGGGACTGCTTTTATTAGTGTTGCCCCTGCTGGCGGGGCCTTCGCCGGTGAGCGGACCTTTGATCTGGCCGAATGGCGCAGGATCGAGCGCGCCGGCTTATCGCTCCGGGTTAGGAAAATGATCGGCCGCTTTGATTTTGCTGGCGTTGAAGGCCTGCTACTGAAACTCCGCAAACGGCCAGAGGGGCCGGGTGATGCTGAATCGCGCTAAGAAGATCGCCGCGGAGCTGATGCGCCAGCTCGCGCGGCCGATGGTGGTGGCCACGGTGCCGCATGAGCTGCGCGGCCTGGCGGCGGATATCTCGGCGGAGCTGATCGAAGTCAATCAACGGCTGGAAAATCTAGAAAGGAAACTGAGCGATGAAAGCAAAGATCGGCTACATGCCGTGCCCTGACTGCGCGCAGCGCGTGGTTGTGAAAAAAAACGAGCACGAGACGCTCTCGTACCGCTGCGACGAGTGCGACGGAAACGGCTACTGTAAAAAGGGTGAGGCGCGGTACGATCTCTGGTTGAAGCGCGTCACGGCCGCGCCGGTGCCGGCCTCGGAGCCGAAGGCGGCGGAACCGAAGCCCGCGCCCGCCGCGGAGCCGGCTGCAAAGCTAAAGCGCATCGTTACCCTACTCGGGTGATCCATGCCGAACGATCGTTCGCCTGATGATCTGAACCCCGAGCTGGCGGCGCTCGATCCCGCTCTTGAACGGGTGACGGACCAGGGCGGGGCGGCGCCTGGTGCGTCACAGCCTGGCGCATCGGCCGGCGAGGGCGACCGCAATGCGGCGATGGGGCTGTCGTCGATGGTCGTCGGAATTCTCGCGGCGGGCATCGCGCGCCGCTGGCCGGCGACGGCCTACACGGAAGCTGAAAAAGAATCGCTCGCCGTCGTGCTCTGCCCGGTGCTGATGAAGTACGGCCTGACCGCTGCCTGGCTGGAAAAATACCGCGCTGAGTTCTCCCTGCTCGGCGTGCTCTTCCTGCTCGGCAAAACCGGCATGGATCGCGTGGCGGCGGCGAGCGCGGCGGCGCCTGCTCCTGAGGGCGCTATCCCCGTTGACTGACAACAAGCGCCGCGCGCAGATCGCGGCGGTGATGGGCGCTACCGGCTCGGGCAAGTCGAGCACCGTTCGCATTGCGCTCGCTGATGCCGGCGAGCGCCTTCTGATATGGGACCCGAAGGGGGAATATCGTTCGTTCGGCGTCGAGTACACTACGCGCCAGGTATTCTTCGACCGGCTGAAAGAAGCGCGCGCCGGCCCGTTCCGGCTGGTGTTCCGCCCCTCGTTCGACATTGAAGAGGCGCGAAAACAATTTGACTGGTTCTGCAAGATCGCCTATTCGGCCGGCGACGTGCTGGTGATTGCCGATGAGCTGCATCGGGTCATGCTCGCCAATTGGGCGCCCGCCGGGTGGGGGCAGTTGGTTTCGATGGGGCGGGATCGCGGCGTGTCCCTGATCGCCGCCTCGCAGCGGCCGGCCGGGATCGAAAAGAGTTTCTGGGACCAGGCGACGGTGATCCGCAGCGGCCGGTTGAACGGCGAGGCGTCGGCGCGCGCCGTGGCCGGCGTGCTCCTGGTGCCGTGGTCCGAGATTGTCGCGCTGCCGCCGCTGCACTGGATACAGCGCAGCATCTATCGGCCGGTGATCGTGCGGGGCCACCTTGTTTGGCGCTCGGGCCGGCCGCATGACGTAATCGACGGCGAAATAAATCTGCCCGGCGCTCCAGCCGTTCAATAGCTCCCCATTGGATACCCCCCCATTGGGGGGGTAAGTTGCGCGCCGTCGATCTATCCCTGACGCTGCGAGGGTCGCTCAATCCTTTTTCAACGTCGGGGGTTTTTTTATGAATGCGCTGCTTTCCTCCTGGTGGTTTCGGGCCGTGGTCGTCGCCGCGGGCACTTACGCTGTGATCCGCTACGCGCCGCTGCCGCCAGCCGGCAAGACGGCCGCTATCGCCATCGGCGCCGTCGCCGTCGCCGGCATCGTTGGCAGCAACGTGCCGCTCGTGCGCTCGCTGCTCGCCGGGGCGCTGCCTGGCCCGGCCGCTGCCGCCTGATCGCCGCGCTCTCTCACTCCCAACCTTCAAGGGCTGACCCATGAAAATCTTTTCCCGCGGCGGCGCGCTACTCACGCTGATCGTCGTCTTCCTGATCCTGTTCGTGCCGCTGACGCTCGGCGCGATGCTCGCGCGGCTCTCCGACTCCATCCCGGTGCGGCACGGCGTGACCGGCTACATCACGCTGAACCTCGAGCCTTTCGAAAACGTCGTCGCTACCGGCGTTGCCTCGGCGCGCTGGGACAAGGTGATCGGGCGCACCGTCAACCGCGTGATCCTCGGCCTGGCGGGCGGCGCGTTGACCAAGGCGATGCTGACTAACATCCGCCTCCTGGCGAACGAGAAAGTGATCTTCGAGGATACCGGCTCGCGCATTGATACCCGCATGGTTTACCGCGGCATCACGGCCGCGGCCGGCTTCCTCACGCTCGACTTCAACGAAATCCGCGCGCACTCCGACATGAACAAGGTCGCGGGCGCTATCGACACGCTCTCCAGCGGCATCAAAAAAATGTCCTGCGAAGTGACCATTGCCGGCGCCACTACGCCGGCCTTGACCGCGCAGGCAATGGTAGAAGAGTCGCCGCAGTCGGGTGATCCGCGCTTCAATCGGCTGATCGCCAAGGTCTTCCCGAAAACATGGAACTTTGGAGCGGCCGGTGAGTTCGCGTTCCCGATTTCGCTGATGCGGCATCCGCTGTCTGTCATCAAGCGCGTGCATCTGTTTGGCACGACTATCACCGCCGCGCGCGTGAAAAAAACCAACACGCAGAACGTCACCGATGAAATCTTCATCGGCACCGACGCGCAGAACGATCAAATCCAGATCGAGTACGGGCGCACGCCGCAGGCTAACCAGTTCACGATTGATTTCATGCCGGACGGCGATGTAAGGGAAGCGCTGCCGCTCGGTGATGCTATCGGCATGGAGTGGTACGTCACGGTGTCGGGGGCCGGCAACGTCATTGTCGTGCCGGAAATCCTCGACCCGCTCGAAAACAACTAGGCGGGGCGCGCATGGACGACTTCAACGACAGCGGCGGGAGCGTCGGCTCCTGGTTCGACGGGCTGTCCAGGCTCACCGGCCAGGTGCTGGCCTACCGGCAGGCGACCGCGCCGGGCGCGATTCGCTGGCAGCCGTACGGCGCCGGGCAATCCGTGCAGTATGGCGTCGGCGCGAACGGCGAAGTGCTGACTCGCGGCCTGCCGGCTCCGAGCGCCTCGCCGCTCGGCGCGTTCACTTCCCTGTTGCCGCTGTTGGTGATCGGCGGGGTGATCTTCTTCGCCATCCGCGCGCTGAAATAGCGCGCGATCCCTGTGCCTGGACTCCGCAAGCTTTTTTGGCGCGCGGGCCGTGTTCGCTGATCCGTGGGGCACGATGGGGGCGCCTGCCCCCAGGCCGTCACTTTTCACCGTCCCAAATGGGTATGACGACGAGGGGAACCTGCGGTACCGCGCCGACGAAAATGCACCTGATCCTGTCGATGAGACAGAGGTCACGATTGACGGCCAGCCCTACATTCGCATCGGTCCACTGGATCGCCCGGGCATTGCCGTAAGTGAGGCGCTCTTGCCGGAAGTCGTGCGGCTGGCGGTTTGGGATGGGGTATACGGCAATAAACTGCGTCGTGAGGATTTTTCGGCGTTGCAGCGCGGCAGCTATCGAGGGAGCAATTTCTTTTTTGCTGATCCGCTGTTGCATCTGATCGCGCCGAACGTCGAGCAACCAAAAATAGCTCAGGAAACCGCGTTCTATTGGGCACCGACAGTTGCCGCGGTTGTTCTTACGGCGGGCGCGGCGTCGGGCGCGTTCGCCGGTGTCACGGTCGGATCGGAAGTGGCCGTGAGCAGCGCGATTGTCACGGCCGGCGAGGGCGCGGTGATCGCGGAAGTGCCGGCCGCTTTAGAGCTGGCGCCCGCGGGCGCTTCGACCTGGGGCGCGGCGGCGCCGGAGTCCGGGCCGCTGATGTTCAGCGGCGAGCAGGCGGCAATCGAGGCGTTCACCTTTATTGATCCGGTCATCACGCCGGCCGCGGGCGAGCTGGGCGGGCCGGCGCTGTTCAGCGCGGAGCACGCGGCATCCGGCGCGTTCGGCGGTGAGTTTTTTGCCGCGCCGGCCGCGGGGGTCACACTGCCGTCGTTGACCACGTTGCAATCGGCGGTCAAGCCGGCGCTGGCGCTCGGTCGGGCGGCGCGCTCGCTGCTCACCGGCAAAAAGCCGAAGGCCAATCCCCTGGGCGGCACGATGCCGATGGGCGGTGAGCCGGGTGGCGCGTCGGTTGAGTCTGATATTGCCTGGACCCTCGGCACGCTCGCCGTCGTGTTTGCCTTGTTTAAGAGCGCTCGCTACTGAGATTTTATGCAGCTCGTCGAAGATTTCAACTCGCCCAATACCTTGGGTCCGCGCCTGTTTCATTTGGTTGGCACATCGTTTGGGTTCCGCAGCGTGGGCACGACTTTGCTTCCTGTGCCGCCCAGAGTGTCCGTGTTTTTTTATCGACATGGTCAACGGCTGAATGTGGACCTGAATATTTTTGAGCCGGGCGAGCTGGCGACCATTCGCGGCGGATTTGATCAGCTTGAGATCACGGCTAATACTGGAGGTATCTATACCTTTGATGTGCTCGGCCCTGAGGTTACGCTCAATCGAGTCTATTCTGACCCGCGGGACCGTGCGCGGGAACAGGCGCTCGCGGCCCGTGCGTTTCACATCGCCATCGAGCAGGCAGCCGTCGCCGGACAGAATGGACACGTCCAGCTCATCAACAACGGGCCTACTGCGCGCCGCGCGCATCTTCGCACCCTGACTGTCTGGACCGGCGCTGCACAATCGGTCCAGATTTACTTTTATAATGGAGTGTTAACGACCTTTCACGGCTTTCCGCCCTGCAAGTTTATCGGGCAGGCTCCGGCTTTGTGTGAGGTCCGCCGTCAGGGCAATGTGGGGATTCTGCCGCTCGCCGGAAATCTTTTTTTTGCGACGACAGCGCTGTTTGCGGGCACGCTTAACGTTCCTCTCGATCGGCCGGTCGTGTTCGACCAGGGGCAGAGCGTCACCGTCGTCGGCGCTACGGTGAACATCCTCGTTGGGGCGTCGTTCGAGTTCGACGAGGAGCTTCGCATTTAAAATGCGCCGCACTCTCCTTCTGCTCGCGCTCGCTGCTGGTGGCCTGGTGGTGGCCGGCCGTGCCGGCGCCATCGCCGCGCCTGGCGGTGCGTTCGGTGATTTCACCGATGGTGCGCTCGGCGCGGTTGATGATCTTCAATACTCGCTGACGGGGTATCGGCTCATGGGCGATTGGATGAAGGCGACCGACAAGCCGGAAAACTTCCGCGTGGTGGCGCTGCTGCGCGATGCGGAGCGGCGTCACGGCATCCCGGTGAATCTCCTGGTGCGGCTCGCCTGGCAGGAGTCGCGCTTTCGTAAGGATGCATACAACCCGAGCGGCGCCTCGGGGGTGATGCAGATCGTGCCGCGCTGGCATCCGGGCGTGGACCCGTACGATGCGCCCGCGGCGATCGACTACGCGGCGGGATTCCTGGTGGGGCTCCGTTCGCAGTTCGGTACCTGGGAGCTGGCGCTCAAAGCCTACAACTGGGGTCCGGGCAACGTGCAGAAATGGCAGCGCGGCGAAGCGACCGAGCCGCTGGAAACTCAAAATTACTCGGCGCAAATACTCGCCGACCTGGCAGCAAGCGGGCAGGGGGTTGCATGAGGATCGAAACCGTTTTACTCGCCATCTCGATTGCGGCCGTCGTCTACGTGGTGGCGATCGAGGTCAAGCGCTTGTCGCCGCCGTCGGCGTTGATCCGGGTGAATCGCCGCATTGATTCCGCAGAGCTGGATTGGTGGGCGTGATGCCGAGCAAGACGCTGTTGATCGTCGGTGCCGGCGTCGGTCTGGTCCTGGTGATCGGTGCCGCGCTCGCCGCGCGCTACGCGCTGCCGGTGGTCGGGGCGGCGCTCAATCCGCTCGATTCTGAAAACGTGTTTAACCAGGGCGTGACCGGCGTCGTCTCGCAAGTGACCGGCCGCGAGGAGACGCTCGGCGGCTGGCTGGCGGAACTGTTCGACCCCGGTACTCGAGCTGTGGCGCGGATGCTCGGTGCGCCGCCCGCGGTGGTTGCCTCAAACCCGGTCGAGGCGGGCGCGTGAGCTGGATTGAGCTGTTGTCCATCGTGCTGCCGCCGACGATCGCGGCGCTTGCGGCCTATTGGAAAGCGCGCAGCACGCACCGGGCGGTCAATAGCCGCATGGACGAGTTGCTGCGGCTCGCGCGTGAGGAGTCTGCCGCGACGGCCACCTTGAAGGAAAAGACCGCCGAAATGGTGCGGCAGGGTGAAGCGGCCGTGATTGCTAAGGCGACTCGTGTCGTGCGAGTTACCGATGCGCCTGGCTGAAAGTTTCACCGCCGCTGAACCGAAGCGGTTTCACATACCGGGCGAGTACTTTGTCCTTGATTCGGTGCCGGCCGGATCGGTCACGGCGCTGTTTTTTCGAAACGGCAAGCCGCTCTATGATGACCTGGTGGCCGCGGGGCCGGGCTGGGCGGTCACTCCGGCCGGGGGCTTTGATCTCGTCGAGATTACCAGCTCGCTCACGCAGGCCGTCTCTTTTTACATCACGCGCGGCTCGGTGCGCCCGAAAGTCATGGGCATGGTTGACGAGCGGCGCGGGCAAACTCTCCTATTTGCCGCAATCGACGTGGCCGGCGCCGGTGACAATCAGATCGTTGCCGCCGATGCCAATAAAAAAATCAAGGTCGCTGGTTACGTGATCGTCGCCGATGCCGCGGTCGCGGCCCGCTGGAAGCGCGCCGGAACGAGCTTATCCGGGGCCATGAGTTTTGCCGCGAACGGCGGGGTGGCGGCGGCGCCGATTGCGCCGGCCGGCGGGCACTGGTTCGAGACGGCGTTGAACGAGGCGCTGAATCTCAATCTCTCTGCCGCAGTCGGCGCGCGCGGTCACTTGATTTATTTCCTCGAAGCGTAAGGTAAGCCGTGTTTTTCCTAGCGCCTTACCGCGGCGCCGGCACGATCCTCGATCCTTTCCGGCCGCTCGGCGCGCAGGAAATTTTTAGTGCGGTAGATCTCCGTCTCGATTCCGCCCTGGGCGCCGGGTTTTGTGTCTTTCACTCGCCGGTCGCGGTGCTCGATGCGCGGGTAACTCTGCTCGGGCTCGACAAGCGCGACCCGGTGCCGCCAGGGGTTCGAGCCGTCGTCGGTAATGCGCTCGGCGTCGTCTTTACCCGCGGCTTTACGGTGGGTGAGCTGTTGTGGGACTTGATGACGGTGAATCGCGGCACGCTCGCCGCGCTCAGGCCGCGCGAGAGTGACGGCAAGCGCTATCTGGTCGTGAACGGCGAGACCTGGTTCACCGATGCGCGCGCGGTCGGGCCGCTAACCGTGGACCCGCCGATTGATCCGACCGACCCATTCACGCGGGGGGACAATGCTGATCTTGGCGCGAGTTGGTCCGTCATCGGCGCGATGGGGGCGCTCCAGATCGTCGGCAATGCGGTGCGGGCCGGCGCGGTGGGCGTGCATTGCGGAGAGTACTGGAACGTCGATGCTCCGCCCGCTGATCAGTGGTCGGAAATTATCATCAAGACCGTGCCTCCGGCCGGCTCCGATACCGTGGCTGCATCGGTTCGTACGGCGACGGCCGCGGTCAGTTTTTATTACAATCAGGCCTGCACCAATAAACTCGCAATTTGGAAGGTCGTCGCGGGAAGCTATACGGAGCTTACAAGCAATGCAACCAACCCGGTTGCGAATGATGCGATTCGCCTCGATGCTCAGGGCACAACGCTGAACTTGGCGCGCAACGCGGGTCTGGAATTGAGCACAACGGATGCGGACCTGGCGGCGGGGCGCTGGGGCATAAATATTTACTCGCCCGTCGCCGTGGCGAACGGTGAAATTGAAACCTGGACCGGCGGGGATTTTGCGGCCGGGGGTGCCTGGCCGTCGCGCTTGCTGATGGGTGTTGGCACGTAGCGGCGCGCTCGCGCCTCGCGCCAGCTCTGCATCTGTGTCGTCCCTGACTTATTCCTTTCGCGCCGCAATAGAGCGCAGATGATCGGGCACAAGCTCCAGCACTTCGGGCGGTGCCATAAGGTCGCCGCCGTCAGGGTTGGATTGCGCGTACTCGATCATGTAGCGCGCTGCGGTTGCTGCGGCTGTGTGAGCGTCCAGCCCGGCGCGGGCACCCTGATGCCCGCCGCCGAATTTACCGGATACCGTGCTGATGTAGCCCTGCCCGCGTTTGGTGATGATGATTGTGGCTCTCATGAGATCGTGGCCTACGAGCTAAAGCCGTGCATCGGAAAATACCTCTGGCAAGCCGCGCGATTTTTCCGCGCGAGAATGTCCTCGGCCTCGACAAAAAGGATTGGCTCCCTCGGGATGCCGTCATATTCAGCGAACCATTTTTCGGTTGGCAGATTATGGTCAACCACCACGACAAAATTATTGCTTGCTTTCGGGCCTACTTGGATTTTTGTTTCCACGATCCGTTACCCCTATCTTGGTTCCGCGACGCTCCTGGTCGGGATCAGGTCGGATCAATTAAATCTGATCCGATGAATAGGATTATACAGGTATTGCCGTGCAAGTCAACTACCGTTCACTTGCTTGGACTGGTCTAGTTGACTAGTGACACTGGACTAGTCTAGTATTTCTTCCCCATGGCCTTGTGCCGCCTTACCAGGCGACCACCAGGGCCTGTGGCGCGGGGGTTTGCCCTCCCTTACTCCCGTTGCCACCTTTCCCATGGGGAGGGTGTCAGGGAGGGCATCATGATCAT
>Ga0137465_1000582_pt1 | contig 13286 bp, 18 predicted proteins | sample EasRivERMGT828_2_FD_104906 | JGI IMG/M metagenome (GOLD analysis project Ga0137465, IMG submission 104906) | Soil microbial communities from meander-bound floodplain in the East River, Colorado, USA - East River MetaG ERMGT828_2 | ecosystem: Environmental > Terrestrial > Soil > Floodplain ... | reverse complement strand
TCCGACCAAACCAGGAGCCAAGGCTGCTGCGCCTCACAGAGGCGCGCTCCGGGAGCGCGGGTCTGCGACCCGCAGCATGTCCAATAGGTTGCCAATCGGAAATGAATTCTGGCAACCGCTCTAGGCAGGCGAGTTCCCTTGCCCGGCTTTTCTTGCGATGCGCCTCCGCTTGCGATACGCTGCCGATATGAAGATCGGGCTCGCGCTGATTCTCAGCCTTTGCGCTCTCCACGGGAGCGAGAACAAGCCAGTGGGCGGTTCCGCCGCCGGCCAAAAGGTTTTCATCGTTCCGATCCGGGACGATATCGAGTCCTCCATGGTTTACCTCGTGCGCCGCAGTGTGAAAAAGGCCATGGATGAGAAGGCGGATCTGTTGTTGATCGACATGGACACGAATGGCGGCCGCGTGGATGCGACCGAAGAGATCATGCGCATCATCGACAAGTTCAAGGGGCCGACGGTCACCTATGTGAACCGAAAAGCGTTTTCGGCAGGGTCATTTATCTCGGCAGCCACACAGAAGATCTATATGGCCCCTCAAAGCCTGATTGGCGCCGCGGCTCCGATTTTTCTCTCTCCGGGTGGTGGTGGCGCGGAGAAGATGCCCGATACGATGGAAATCAAAACGATTTCGGCGTTGCGAGGAATTATCCGAACAGCCGCGGAAAAGAATGGTCATAACTCGGAGGTCTTCGAAGCCATGATTGACAAGACCCGAGAGCTTAAAATCGACGGCGAGGTCTTGAATGAAAAAGGCCAGATCCTCACGCTGACAGACGTGCAGGCCGCAAAGAAATATGGAACGCCGCCAAAACCCCTTCTCTCGGCCGGCACCGTGGACAGCCTCGATGCGCTGTTGAAAGAACTCGGCTTTGCGAACGCCCAGCGCCATCAGATCGAGCGGACCGGCGCCGAGACGCTGGGCGCGTGGCTGAACGCCATCAGTCCATTGTTGTTGCTGATTGGCATCGTCGGGATTTACATCGAATTCAAGACGCCGGGCTTCGGCTTGCCCGGCATCATTGGCGTGGCCGCATTTGCGCTCTACTTTTTGGGCGGGTATGTGGCTGGTCTTTCCGGTCTGGAATGGGTGATCATCTTTCTGCTTGGATTGACGCTGGTGGCGGTTGAGTTCTTTGTTTATCCGGGGACGATCGCCCTGGGTCTGGTGGGCACCAGTTTGATGCTGCTGGCTCTGATTATGGCGTTGGTGGATGTGTATCCGGGTCCCTCCGGCTTGCCGAGCCTTCCGTCTTTGAGTTGGGAAAGTTTCCGCCGGCCGATCCAGGCGTTGAGCATGGCGGCGCTCGGAGCGATCCTGGCCATCGTCATTTTGAGCCGCCTTCTTCCTAAGACTCCTATTTATCGAACGCTTGTTTCTGAATCTGCCAGCGGTGTTGTGACGGAGGCTGCGGTCGAGCAGCAAAAGGTTGCCCGTCACGGGCAAGTCGGTGTGACAATCTCCACCTTGCGGCCCGGCGGCAAGGCGCAGTTCGGCGAGCAAATCATCGACGTGATCTCACAAGGCGATATGATCACCAAAGGAACGCAAGTCAGAATCATCGGCTGGAGTGGACGGGAAGCCATTGTGGAAGTGGTCGCCTGAACCGGCGTCGAAGCGCAGAACCCACCCAGTCCGCTCTCGACAGCCCGTCAATCGCTCGCTATGCATACGACTCATGAAATCTCTAATCCTGCCGTTCGTATTGCTGATCGCTGCTTTGCCATCAGTCGCTGCGGAAAAAGGAAAAGTTGTTCCCCTTTTTGATGGCAAGACATTCCAAGGCTGGGAGGGCGATACCAATAAAACCTTTCGCATCGAAGACGGGGCTATCGTCGCCGGGACACTCAAGGCAAAGATTCCTCGCAACGAGTTTCTCTGCACCGCGCGCAAGTACACAAATTTCGTGCTGCGCCTGAAATTCAAATTGCTCGGCGGACCAGGCGCCAACGCCGGCGTGCAGATCCGCACCAGGCGCATTCCCCATCATCACGAGGTGAGCGGGTATCAGGCGGACATGGGCGATCCCAGTTGGTGGGGTTGCTTGTATGATGAATCGCGGCGCAACAAAGTCCTCGCCAAATCGAATACGGAAGAGGTCAACAAAGTTTTGAAGCGCGACGACTGGAACGAATACCTCATCCGCTGTGAAGGCAAACGAATCGTGCTCGCGATCAATGGACTCCAGACCGTGGATTACACCGAGACCGACGACACGGTAGAGGATTACGGTGTCATCGCAGTGCAAATCCACGGCGGCCCGCCGAGTGAGGCATGGTATAAAGACATCACCCTTGAGGAACTGCCCTAGCCGCCAACGAAAGTAGAACACGCGCCAGATTTTGAATTATGTGCGAAGTGCGGACTTTCAGTGGCGGCTTCGTCCTCTGCCAGGACACCGAGAACAACACGTTCGCCCTGTGGGAAAAAAACGAAAATGCAAAATAGGTGTCCTGCGGAAGGGCGCTCATTCGTCGTCTGATTGACGCGGATAAACTATCAACCATCAAAAAAAGAACTGTAAATATGAGCACAGAAACAAACACAGGATACATCCTGTTATTCCGAGGCACACACTGGGATAAAGGTCTCTCTCCCGAGGAAATCCAAAAGGCCACCGGTCAGTTCATGGCCTGGTTCGAACGATTGACCCAGCAAGGGAAAGTTAAAGCCGGCCAGCCCCTCGCGCACGAGGGCAAAATCGTGTCCGGCAAAAAAGGGCGGACGGTGGCCGACGGTCCTTTCGCCGAATCCAAGGAAGCCATCGGGGGTTATTTCCTGCTGCAAGTGGCGAACCTCGATGAAGCGGTGGCCATCGCCAGGGAGTGCCCGATCCTTGATTACGGTTCCAGCGTCGAAGTCAGGCCCGTGGCCGAGCAGTGTCCGCAGATGCAACGCGCCAACGAACAGCTCGCCCACGCCACGGCTTAACCGTTGAGAAATCTTCGTCGCGCAGGAACAGGCACCCAGGCATTCCTGGGCTTGAGAAATGGAAGTCCGAGCTGCATCGCGCCGACTTTGCCGCGATAAACGGGGCGCCAAGCATGTGAGCACACTACAAGAGCAGGTCCACACGCCGCCAGCCGGGGAGGTTTCCCGGTTGGCGGAACATCTTTTTCGCCATGAGGCAGGAAAGCTCGTTTCCGTTCTGACCGGAATCTTTGGCCTCGAGCGCCTCCAATTGGCCGAGGACGTCGTTCAAGAAGCGCTGGTTCGGGCGTTGCAGACCTGGCCCTATTATGGGATCCCCAAAAATCCCGCCGCCTGGATCACGCAAACGGCAAAGAACCTTGCCTTGGATTTGATTCGCCGCGAAAAGCTTTTCCACGACAAACAACCGCAGATCATCGCCTTCGTGGAACAGTGGTCGGCTGATGGCGGAGGCGACGCCGCGCGGTTCGACTCCGAACTCAAGGACGATCGCCTGCGCCTCATGTTCGTGTGTTGCAATCCGGTCCTTCCACAGGAGGCACAGACGGCGCTGGCTCTCAAAACACTGTGCGGCTTCGGCACTGCGGAGATCGCGAAAGCCTTTCTCACGACGGAGGCAGCTATTGCCAAACGGCTGACGCGGGCCAGGCAGAAAGTTCGCGAGCGGCACATCCAATTTGAGATTCCCTCCGGCCAGGAATTGTCCGCGCGCCTCGACGGTGTGCTGCAAACCCTCTACCTGCTGTTCAACGAAGGTTACAATGCTTCCAGCGGCGAAAACTTGATCCGGGCCGAACTTTGCCAGGAGGCGATCCGTCTGGCGACGCTGCTGGCGGAGCACCCGGCCGGCAATCAACCGCGCACGCACGCTTTGCTCGCGCTGATGTTCCTGAACGCGGCGCGCCTGCCCGCTCGAGTGGACTTGGACGGAAACATTCTTCGCCTCAAGGAGCAGGATCGTTCACGCTGGAACCGGGGCATGATCGAACGGGGAATCCTGCACCTGGGCCAGTCCGCAGCCGGAGAGGAACTGAGCGAGTACCATCTTCAAGCCGGCATCGCCGCCTGCCACTGCAGCGCGCGTGATTACGAGTCAACCGATTGGCCCCGCATCCTGTCCTTGTACGACCGACTGGCGGAGATGGACGGTTCTCCAGTCGTGGCCCTCAATCGGGCTGTGGCGGTTGCGAACGTGCGCGGTCCGAAAGCAGGCATTGAAGCGGTCGAGGCCATTGAGGACCAGGGAACGTTGGAGGCGTATTATCTGTTTTATGCCGTCCTTGGCGAGTTCGAGTCGCAACGGAACAATTTTCCAGCTGCCGCGAACCATTTTCGAAAGGCGCTCCAACTCACCGGGGTGAAGTCAGAACAGTCATTGTTGTCGAAACGACTTTGGGATTGTGAACGGCAAAGTCTGCGAACCATGAGCGTTTGATCGTTTGATCTGCTATCCCCTCCATGACCATCTCAGCAACTGGAATGTGAACTGTCGGCGCGCCAGCGGCACGCTGATTCCAGCAACGCACTTCATCACCACCACGATCCTCGCTGCGTTTGCGAGCGCCCCACGGACGCATCAGTCCAGTACAAGCTCGCAATGACAACCTCGACTCGATAGTCCGAGCCATGCTCCCACTGGCGCAACGCCTCATCAACGACCACCTGAGCTTCCGTAAGCACTCTCCGTCGCAAAGCGGGGGTCTCCGATAACGACTGCTCCCCCAGGCTGCTCAACATCTCTGACAATCGCGCCGCGACACGAGCTTCCAAACGCCGCAGAATCTGCTCCGCCTCATAAGGACTGGAATAAGTCGTCTTGCGCACGTTCACAACGGCGGCCGGCGCGACGTGCAAGTTCTGATAGGGCGCGTTCACTCCCCGCAGCGGCAATGAAACCACGACCTCATCGAACATTACCCGAGCACGGTCGCCCACCGAATATGCCGAAGCTGTGCCTTCCGCGGGCGGCGTTGTGACGCAACCGGAAGCGAGGGCAAGAAGTGCTAAGCAACTGAAAAGTTGGGTTCGATTATTCATGACGTGCGGTGCGTCGAAGCTCAGCGACGCCGAAACCGTGAGCGTGGACCACGCGAGGTTCTCGGCAAACTGAAGGCACCCGCCGGCGTTAGCTTAGGCGGCATCGCCAAGTTTGGCTCCAATACTCTCAAAAAATCAATGGCCAGTTTACGGTGCGTCCTTCGCGTTCCCCGCCGTCTCTTGGAGCAGTTTCTCCAGAGCCGCGTCGATTGCCTTCGCGCCGGGAGCACCAGCCCATTTGTACCGGATCACGCCTTTGGGGTCGATGATGTAGTATGTCGGCGTGCCGGCGGGCTTCCACTTGTCGGCGATGTCTCCCCGGTCCACAAACGAACGCCAGTTCAACTGCTCTTTGACCATCACTTTCTTGACGACGCTGGCGTCATCGCCGCTGTTGTTGAGATGGACCCCGATCAGGGCGAAGGGCTTGTCTTTCAGGTTTTTCACGAGCGACCGCTCGTGGGGCCACTGGGCCATTCACGTCCGTCACAAACGATAACCAGAAGTCGAGCAGGACAACCTTGTCGCTTCGGATATGGTCGCGTCGCAACTGCGCCAGTGCCCTCTCTCCGGGACTGTCTTTGCCGCCCACCGGAAAGGCAGTCCCGTTGACGATCGACACCGTTTGGATGAGTGCCTCCAACGCGACCGGATCGTTCGGGTTTTCCTCGGCCAACTCCAGGAATCTCAGCGGATGCTTCGCCAGACTCGCCTGGACCTGCTTGCGTTCCTCGGCAGTCCTGACCTTTGACAAATCTTCCGCATCCTGACGCTCCCTGAGAAGCGCCTGGAATTTCTCCGCTGGCGTGGCTGGCTTGTTCTGGCTTTGGGTCTGGGCGACTGCCACCGACCCAACCGCGCTGACCGCAACGATGGCAAGGAGGCAACCCGCGTATGACAGTAGTCGCTTCATCAATGTTGCAGTGCCGCCAACGATCCAAGCTCAGCGACGGCGGCCACGAGGCGCGTCGATTGCAACCACTCCAATTCAATGGCTGCACTGTAACTCAGCTTAAAGACAGAAAGCGACAACAAACCCAAAATTCAGGAAGTAGCCTTTGAATTGGAATGTTCGCCTGTAAACGTGCCACGCGAGCCGACAGAAAACGAGAAAGGTGAACGTCATGGTTAGGCGGCCTGTTACTTCAGTCCCAGCACTTTGCCGCCAGCCAGGAGGCGAATCGCCTCCTTGAGACGTCTGAGTTTCGTGTGCTCGCGCTTGGCGGCCTCAATCCAGGCGAGATACCGCCGCCGTTGCGAGGGTGCCAACGCTTCGAAGTGGTGCAAGGCTCTCGGGTGTTTCCTCAACTCTGCCTGGATGTAGGCCGGAAGCTTTGAAGGCATCGGAAGCCGCGGTGGTCGAGGGCCATAGCCGCGGTCGGTAGGGGACCGTTCGATCCCAGGCGGTTTCAATCGCCCGCTGGCTTTGAGTTCGGCGTAGCGTTGCCGATTCACGGTGGACCATCGGCTGTTCGCTTTGCGCGGCGTGAACTTCAGTGCGTACCTCCGGTCGTCCAGGCGTTTGACGAGACTGTCCACCCAGCCAAAGCACAGTGCCTCGTCGCGCGCGTCCCTGTAGGCGATTGACGCAACGCCGGTGTGTCGCTTGTGAAAGATCAGCCAGACCTCTGACGCCGATGCATGATGCTCGGTGAGCCATTCGCGCCACTGGTCGAGTGTCCGCACAAGCAATGTCTTCATGGTTTCGCAGGGCTACACCAAAGATGGCTCGGGGGGATTTAACGCCCGCTCGGCGGCGCTACGAGCGCGCCCGTCGCCCGGAGCGGCCGGCTGTACCGGCCGGGCGGATCAACGCTGACGTTGCCATTGGCGTCAATCAGGCCCCGCCTGAAGACGATCGACGAGATGTGCCCCTCACCGGTCGCACGCAGACTCATGACGAACCTGACCGAGCCCGGCGGAACGTTCGCCTGGTCAATGGCTGGAACCATTGACGGGTTGAACAAGGCTGCGGACTCGATCGCATATTCCATTGTAAAACAGGCGCCGATAAACCTGCGCCGCCCGTCGCTAATCGGCCGGTCGATCGAAATGTGATGTTTAACGGCCTCGTAGTGCTCGAGAAAGACGGCGTCAATGTCTGGGTGGATCGGCCGGAAATCGCGCTCGAGGTTGGCAACGAGAGCCGCGACTTCTGTCTCGGGAACCGCGAGCAAGCGGCCAACAACATCCCGGATCCGATTCTCCTCTCCCGGGCCAAAGTAACGAGTGATGACCCGACTTGCATCCGGGAGCAATTGGATCGGCAAGCGTCTTACATGCACACTCATAAGAAACCCCTATGGCAAGTTGGTCCGCCAAGCAGCGGAGCATCGCCTCGGTGTCGATGGAACCAACCATTCGGCTTCCGATGAGATGCTCGACCATCTCCATTGGAATGTCGAAGATGAACGTCTCGGACTTACCCTCGATGTCTAGTTGCCGAGCCTTTTGCGCGAATGCGATGTTAGCGGCATAATCAGCTCGCCTCAGTGCAGGCTGCCACATGTAGAGCAGTGCGCCCATAACCACGAAGGACAAAGCCAAAGTGACCAACGTTTTCATCGGGAAGCGTCTGCTCCGCTCAATGTTATCCTTTTTTCGTTAGGCCGCCGTCGTTTCCAAATCTGTCTGTGCAAGTGCCTGCTCATACAAACTCCTGCTGCGTGTGACGAAGATAAGCCATCGGTCGCCGAGACCCAAGTAAGAATCAGGCCGCACTACCTCCAACTGTGACCAAAGCTTAGCTGGCAGAAAATCGTCCGGCGGCTCGGTGAGAGTGAATCCGTAATAGTTGATGACCGGCTCCCAACTCGACAACTCGGTGGGCGAATCGAAAACCAGCCACTCCTCAAAGCAGTAGTGGGGAATCGAGCCAACGTCCGTAACTCGCGGGCTGTATGTGAAAGCGCCGACCGAACGCCAACCCTGTTGCTGCTCGTCCTCTGACGGGCAAAGTCTGCCACTGTCGAAGCTCGTATTGACGAGATGCCGACCGTGCACGATCTCCGGGACGCGCTCAAGCAGCGTGTCGATGAACGCGCTCTCCCACTGCACCCAAAAGTAGTCCTTGTAGTGACCGGAGTTCATGCGGCGTGCGCAGGCGGCCTACGAACCAGGAGGCTGGCGGCGGTGTCTGGAGCGCCCTTGTTAGGGGGCATGATTATCTCTCTGTCCATAGTCTTTTGATTTTATCCTTCTGTGCAACGGGAATGTCCACGTGATCGGCGTACAATGTAACCTGCAAGTGATTCCAATGAGTGCTTGCGGATGGACTGCCGGGAAAGTGGCGACCGGCGATGGTCGTGAGAATCACATGTGCCGCAACAAAGCGCGAACTGTCATCCAATGCAGCAATGAGAGATCGGCGACAGCGCGAGCCAAGGGCTACGAGGCGACGCTCGGGCTCACCCATGTTCATGGCCCCGATACCGCCGGTACCTGCAGCATCCCACTGGATATGATCGTTGCGAATTTGTGCGACAAGGGTTTCGCAATCCTCGTGGTGCGCAGTGCATCCAAAGACAATGAAGAGAACGGACATGGAAATGAGCGTGCGCATTGCCGCCTAACCTAAAAAGCTCAGCCTTTTTTCGTTAGGCCACATGTCAGAAATGTCTCGTCGCATAACTCAACATGTCTCCATCTTTGAGATGAATATCGCGCAACTGCTCTGTGCGAGAAAGTGAATACCGCTGCTTCTGCTCAGGATGTCCCCGGGGAGTCAGATATACAACTGAGGGACTCATGTGGCAGGTGGAGCAGACGCGGAGTCCGCCGGCCAAAGCCGGAAGACTCTCTACCGCCGCTCCTCCATCAACGTAATACTGTCCGGGCTGCTCAACGTCTCCCGCGATAGCGATCACAATCTTGCCTGAGCCTGGCTGCCCAAATGGAGCACGAGCTACCGGCTGCGTATGACAGCCAACTGAGACAAGAGCGATAAAAAGGATAAGCGCTCTCATGTGGCCTAGACAGTATGGCTGGCGATGAAAGCAAGAAAGGTGTCTGCTTTCCGGGAACCTGGATTGCGCCCCGACGCGTGCTCCGGTCAATGCTATCCTTTGTTCGTTAGGCGTTGAGTCAATTGATATGCTTATTCTGTGTGGCTCCACTGCATCTCAGGATAGAGGAAGTTGTCTGCCTTCTTGAGCTTCTGCACCAACTGTTCACGGGTCATGCGCTCTGGCTGCCCCCTGCGTCTGGCACTCACCACAGCCAAATTGGTAATAGCCGACCGGAAGTAATGCTCCGCCCTCTCCGCATCCCCAACGTGCGAGTAAAGTTTCATGAGTCGTGCATCAGTCCAACCAAAAACATACTCATACTCGAAACCGGTTATCCCGTTTGATTTCCACTGTTCATGGAGGCCACGGTATGCCAAAAGCGCCTTCTCAGCGACCTTGGGATCGTTGGAGCAATAACCTCGCCTCAACTCCTCTTCCGAAGCTTTGATGTCGGCAGGCGACACAGTCTTCTGGGTACATGAGCAAAGGATGAACATGAAGGCGAGAAGTGGTAGCAAAGCGTTTAGCATGATGATGGCCGATTTCGCCTAGCGGAACAAAGAGCGCTCCCCGGCGTTGGCTGCGATTTTGTTAGGTGTCACGATTTTCATGGGTAAGCTTTCTGGACCAACCAAGTCCAAGTTTTGCCTCGCCGATGCGCCATCCCGCAAACAATGCCGAAAGGGTCAAGGCGCTGCGGCTCGGTGCATGGAAGTATCATCATGTGTGAGCCATCTGCCAAGTCATACTCCATGAAAATCACGCCTCGGCCCGTTAGTCGGTCCGGTGGGCCAAGTCGGTTCGTAACAGTTTGAATGCTGAGTGAGGGCTGGATGAAATGAAACTGCTCTTCTGTTCGATTGGTGCGTGAGTGCTGGCAGCCAAACCCAACGAGCAACGCAAGGAACACACTGCATGCCAAACTTTGCGAATTTGCGCGAGACGTAAGCGACATGGTGGCTCGGAAAGGCTAACGACCCAATATAGGTGATCCGAAGTTCTTCATGGGCTGCCAGCGAGTGGCTTGGAAAGCGCGTGCTCCGGTCGTTGCTATCCTTTTTTCGTTAGGCCGCACTGATTTCATCGCAGTACACCTCCCGGATACACAAAATACACTCGGTTGGTAAGCCCATCGGCTGCGATGCTGTCGATAGTCTCGTGGATTTCAAGACCCGGGCTAATGGCGATCACAGAGTACTGTGTAAGGAGGCCGGGGTATCTCCATGCAACCCACGCTCTCTGGGCTCTCCGCACAGCATCGAGGTTCGTAGCACCCATGATAACAACCTCACGCTCTGAAGAGGAACCATCGCCGCCGGAAAACCTGATGTGAGACGGAACTTTTGGTCCGCGCTCTCGACAGCCGACAAGCACAGCAGCGAAAAGAACCAGCAACGATATTCTCATGTGTGCTCCGGTCAATGCTATCCTTTTCTCGTTAGGCGGCATATCTCACTTATCAGATTTTACTTTCCTGATGATCCAATTTCCGAGTGTTGGCACCCGGACTCGGTCAGGAGCACCAGCCGCAACGAACACTCCGCTCGTACTTTGCTGGAATAAATCTGGCGAAAGATACAAATCCTGCGGTTCGTATTTGTGGACGGTTGCGCGGGTCTTGATTACTTGGCCATCACTCGCCAGGAAAGTCATGTAGCTCTCAAGGATTTCTCCGCTATGGCCGCTCACCGGCTTAAGATCGGCCTGATGTATTGCGCTTTGCACCTCAACCAAATCAGGCACATTTGTCACCACTATCTCCCACTTTTCTCGCGAAGAGGGATACGGCTGGATGATGATTTTCTTCAAAGATTTAATCTCCTGCATTGTTCGCAGAAAATCCTTTTGGCCGTCCGACGGGGTCATCTGTTTCCAAATCGCGAACACAAACAAACTCGTGAGAAGAATTCCGTAAATTGCGTAGCGCAGCTTCATGGTATCCCAATGCGGCCTAACGACCCGGGTCTCCGCCACGCCGGGCCAAGAGACGTGAACCAAATCCGAGTTTTCACACAGCCTCGCGCGTGGTTAGGTCGCGTTCGCATGTGATGAAAGCGCGCTCGAATGTGCTCTCGACTGCAATCTCCGCCAAAGCCACAGCAGTGCTGCCTGCACAGCGGCGAAGACAAGCGCGATGATGAATCCGTAGATAATCCGGTCTGCCAATGTCGCGTGCTCTTTGATCATCCTGCTGCCGTCCCGATAAACCACATACAAGTTGAAGTCGCCGAACCAGCCGAAGAACAGCCAACCGAGCAGGAGCGTGACGACGAAGACTGGGTTAGGTCGCGTTCTCATTCTTTCTTCGTCTCGCCCTGGCTTGCTCATAGGCCCGCTCGACCGTTGCCAACAAAGTCCTGCCACTGCTCCTTCGTGTAGCTTTCGGTGGGTCTGGAATGACAACAGCGTTTAACACGGACTCACCGTCCAGCTGCCAAAAGTTCTCGGAGTCTTGAACAACCAATCTTTTGATTTTGCTCATAGCGCAGTGCCGTGCGAAGCGGCACCGGGTAGGCGCAGGCAGTTAACCCGCCCACGCCCCCCTAAGAACCGTGCGTGAAAGTTTCCCTTCACACGGCTCGAGCCTTGCTAAGAACATCCCGGTTGTCGGGTGTTCCATTACTCGATAAGTTCGATGCATCTTACGGCGCATCGTAATCCTCTCGGGTAACTTGGCAATACTGGTATGCGGCCGTCTGCGCTGTGCTCCTTTGGGCGACAGCTCCGGGACGCACCAGGCGACGGGCGTCGCTCGTCATTTGCTTTTCCCGGTTTGAGGCGGTTCCACATACTCTTTTGCCATTCAAGACCAGACCGACGTGGGCATATCCGGCGCATTACACGCTGGCGTTGGCTTCTTCGGTCCTCTCCATGCTGCGCCTGCTGTTCCTGCCTTGCGGTTGGAATGGCCATCGACGGCGTGGCCCAGGCTGGCAGCGTTTCCATGTTCTGCATTCGACACGGGATGGATTTAGGTTCGCTCTGTACACCGGCAGTCTTGCTGTTCGCGTCGGGCGACGTTAGAGCGCCCGAACCGGACTGCGTGCCTGTTGGCTCAAGCCTTAAACAGCCTCGTGTGGCTTGTTCTCTGTGACGATGCTTGTGAGCGTTCAATAGTTTAACCATGTCCTCCGATTCTAGTTCGCCCCCGGAGTGAGGCTTCCAGGTTTGCTACATTGTTGGGAAGGCTTCACACCTCTGACAGTAGTGACCGAGACCACCGCCCGTCAGACGCATGCTTCCGTAGAATACCTGCGGCGACACGCAGGGCTTGATCAAGATTTGCATCCAGCCAAGCAGTATCGAATGCAACTTCATGTCGCAACTAACGACCAGAGTCTCAGCCACGCCGGGCCAAGAGACGTGAATGGCGCAGCGGAACTACAAACAGCATGGTTAGGCGGCGTGAAAGTCATCATCGTCGTCGTTCCTGAACCAGTCCTCGCGGATGACGTCGGCAACCGCTGCCCACATGCCGCTGAGGTAACCTGAGAATGCGAAGCACCACGCACTGAACAGACAGAGCACCCAACGAGAGTGCGCGATGTGCTCCAAAACGGGCGGCCAGATCAGAGTCGCAACCGCTGCGCAGAGACCGAGAATCCAAAACGCACCGCTCCACACTCGCTGCCGCATCGATGGTGTCCGGTAGTGCATGATGTGTGACGCCGATTAACGATCAGAGCTCAGCCACGCCAGGCCAATGGCAATCGAATCGCACCAAGACGCTCGAACGGCGTTGCTCTGCAGCGGGATTGTTAGGCCGCTCTTCATTGGCCTGATTTTGGACCACATCAATATCTCCTTCCAACACATTATTCGTCTCGATGCGCTCACGAACGGTGTTCTGCTCATCCACTACAAAACGATAGTGGTATCGTGCAGCATTGGTCGGTTGCCAATGGAAATGTCCCCCTGAGCTTCCGTAGGATGTAGTGCGACCTGGGAGCAGATCAGACGTGCCATGGTCGAAGCTGATGAGCCGAGCATTCAAATAAAGGTCAACCTGGTACGTGCGGCCAAGAACCGTGTTCGTGCCATTGTTTCTGACAGTATAGTTGAACACCACTTTGTCTCCGACTCGAACCGGATTGGGCTTGTACGCCAAGGAAGCAGCCTCAAGATCAAAGTCTCCCGTTGATGGCGTGGTTGGCCGAGAACAGGATGACATTGCCAGGGCCAGCGCGAGCATTATCCGGATATCGTATTTAGTGCGCATTGGGCGGCCTAGACCCAAGCTCAGCACGCCGGGCCGGTGAACGTGGGACGTGGTGAGGGTTCTCGATAAACCGAAGGCGCTCCCCGGCGTT
>Ga0137465_1000581_pt1 | contig 13302 bp, 12 predicted proteins | sample EasRivERMGT828_2_FD_104906 | JGI IMG/M metagenome (GOLD analysis project Ga0137465, IMG submission 104906) | Soil microbial communities from meander-bound floodplain in the East River, Colorado, USA - East River MetaG ERMGT828_2 | ecosystem: Environmental > Terrestrial > Soil > Floodplain ... | reverse complement strand
CGAGAGTCTGCAGATTTACGTCGTGGATGTCGAAGGCGGCAAGGCGATGCTGGTTGTGTCTCCATCCGGGGAGTCGCTTCTCGTCGACAGCGGCAACATCGGCGAAGGCGCCCAGCGTGATGCCGGGCGCATTCTCGCTGCGGCCAGAGATGCGGGTCTTCAGCGGATCGATCATCTGATTACCACGCACTGGCATCGCGATCATGTTGGTGCAATGGCGCTCGTGGCGCGACACCTGCCGATTGGCGAGTTCATCGATCACGGCGCGAATGTCCAGCCCGATCCGGTGATCGATGCATTCTTGCTGCACACCTATCCGCAGCTTTATCGCAAGTCCAGACACACGGTCGTCAAGCCGGGGGACACCATTCCGCTTGCGGGTGTCGACCTGCGGGTGTTGACCTCGGCGGGTGAATCCATCCGGACGGTCATGTCAGGGACAGGCGTGCCGAATCCGTATTGCGCAGACTTCAAGCGCGGAAGCGATGCGAACACGGAAAACACCCAATCCATCGGGCTCCTGTTCGTATTCGGGCGATTTCGCGCTGTCGATTTGGGGGATCTGACGGTCAACAAGGAATTCCAGTTGATGTGCCCCGTCAATCCGGTCGGTACCGTTGACTTGTTCATGGTGTCCCATCACGGGCAGCCCGGCGGAAACAGCCAGGTGCTGATTCACGCAATCGAATCGCGTGTGGCCATCATGAACAACGGCACGCGGAAGGGCGGACAACCCGCCGTGATGAACGTGATTTACACCGCTCCACGACTGGAAGATCTGTGGCAACTCCACGCGTCACAGCTGAGCGGTCAGGAATACACCGTGCCCGGGCTGTTTGTCGCGAACCACTGGGACAGACCGCAGCTCGCGATGCCAATCGCACCATTACAGCAGGCTGGTCTTGGACTCGGTGCGCCGCCGGCTCATGATGGGCCGGCGTACTGGATCAAAGTATCGGCGCGCCAAGACGGCTCCTTCGCGATCGTGAACGGCCGCAACGGCTTCTCCAAGACCTACAGACCAAGAGCCGACGCCCTCACCGTTTCACCGCGGTAGCGAGCCGGTCCAAGAAGCGTCGGCACGTCACAACTGCAACTGAATGCGGCTCTGAAAGAATTGCGTCTTGCCCACGACGCCGAAGCGATCGAGCGAACCATATCCGTAGGTGAGCTCCAACCGCACGTTGTCCGAAAGATGCCAGTTCACCATCGGCGTGAATCGCCAGAACGTCCCTCCGTGAATCGGGTTGCTATCGAGGTCGATGTAGGAGAAATGTCCCACCAGCTCCCACGCGCCGGGGCCACCTTGAAAGACTGGACGCGCCGGCGACACCTGGTTGAAGTAGCCTCCGCGTGTGTTGTAGACGCGCGTCTCGCCGGTGGCCAGCCAGGTCATAAACGCTTCACCGCCGTGGAACAAGGGGTTATTGCTTTGGGGCGCGTCAGCCTTCTGGAAGTAGTACTCGCTACCGAACAACAGAGAACCGGGGCGATAGTAGGCCTCGATCCCCGTCAGCGTGGTGTCCTTCACCGCGAGCTTCCCCGTATCGACGAAGAACGGTGCTGGAAACGCTTCAGGCCGAGCCCTGAGCTGCAGCACCCCGTCGTCTGGCTTGCCGTGGCGTAGATTCAGGCCGACGTGAAGGACCGTGCTTTGGGACTCGATTGGCACCCATGCGAACCGCCCTGCGACCTGACGGCTATAGGTCGAAAACGTCTGCCCTTCCGACAGCCAGTCGCCGTAGACCCCCAGGTTCCATAGAAGGTGTTTTTCCGGAAGGTAACCAAGCCACTTGATGCCATCGGCCAGGATGGGAATCGTCGCGTCGCTGATCGGCTGGCGCTCCATCGTCCACCCCGCGTAGCCCACCATGACCTTGTTGAGCGAAACCCCCTCCTTGGTTCTTCCGATGAAGATCTGGCCGAAAAGCTCGGGAACGTCGATCATCACCCCGGTTTGCCGGAACACGAATCGGTGGGTGGGGACGTCCCACATGAGTCCGGCACTCCAGCTCGTGGGCCGGTCGAACTTCAGCCGCCCTCTGAAAAGCAAGCGGGCATCCCGAAGCTTCGGTGAGGGAGAGAGTGCAAATTGCTCTTTGCTGTGCTCGTCCTGGGCGTAAGCCGCGTATTCGTAGAGAAAGCCACCCCCGAAACGGAACGTGGCGCGCTTGCCCTCGTATTCGTTCCAGCTTATGAGCTGACGCTCCGGAGTCGCGAGTTCATCGTCACCGGCCTCGAGCGGTGCGTCGTCGAGCGTCCCACCCTGGTTGCCCGGCTGCTGCTGGCCCCACGCATTGTGGGACAAGCAGCACAGGATTCCCGCCAAAAGCAGGTCGCGCCTGACGCTTCGATTCACGTCAATACTCGTAGAAGAGATCTTGCGTCTGCTTCGACGTGTGTGGCATCAAGAGGGCCAGCGCGAGCAGAATGCGAGCCTTCTGAGGATTGAGCTCGTCTGACGCGATGAAGCCGAGTTTGTCGTCGTCCAATTCGACATTGCGGCCGACCTTCCCCAGTGCCACGCGGCTGCTGCGCACGACGATCACGCCCTTCTTCACCGCGCGCGCAGCAGCGTCCACCGCCACCTTGTTCATGTTGCCGTTGCCGACGCCAGCGATCACGATGCCCTTGGCGCCGTTGTTCACACTGGCGTCGATCAGGTCGGGAGTCATGTCCACGTACGCCATCAGGATGTCGACTCTTGGTATCGTCGTCACCTTCGACACATCGAATTCGCTCGCCGTGGTGTGCTTCCACGAAGGATCGTTGTAGAAGTCGTTCGTGCCGTACGCCGAGACGCCAACCAGGCCTCGCAGCGGCGACATGAAGGTTTGGACGTCGGTCGTGCTCGTCTTCGTCAACGAATGAGCGCCGTGGATCCAGTCGTTCATCATGACCAGCACCCCGCGGCCCTTGGAATGCGGATCGCGAGCCACACCGACGGCGTTGTAGAGGTTCAACGGGCCGTCGGCGCTGACGGCTGTCGACGGCCGCATCGAACCGACCATCACGACCGGTTTGTCGCTTTTCACCACCAGGTTGAGGAAGTACGCGGTCTCTTCCATGGTGTCCGTCCCGTGTGTGATGACGATGCCGTCGACGGCCGGCGTTGACAGCAGCTCGTTGATCCGTTTGGCGAGCTTCAACATGATGTCGAACGACATGTCTTGCGATCCGACGCTGGCGATCTGCTCGCCCTTGATGTTCGCCAGGTCCTTGATGCTCGGAACGGCGGTGAGCATCGCGTCAATCGTCACGGCGCCTGAGGTGTAGCCGGACTGCGTGCCGGTGGCGGCGGCGCCGGCAATGGTGCCGCCCGTCGCCAGGATCACGATGTTCGCTTTTCTGTCCAGGGTCGATACGTGCTGACTGCCCCAGATCCCAGCGACGACAACGAGCAACAGAACACGAATTCCAGACGACCGATTCATGACATCTCCTTTGCAATGCCTGAGCGTTGGCGCAGCGGTGCTGCTTCAGCCCTACTGCTTTTGGTACTTGGCCTTGTCGAGTCCCGTCAGCTTCACCGGATCGAGGAGCTCCTGGATCTGTTGCTCGGTCAGGACCTTCTTTTCGCGGATGATTTCGAGGATGCCTTTGCCGCTTGCTTTCGCTTCGCGCGCCAGCTCGCTGGCCTTCTCGTAGCCGACGATTGGGTTGAGCGCGGTAACGATGCCGATGGTTGTCTCCATGTAGCGTTCGAGCGTCGGCTCGTTCACGGTGATGCCATCGATACATTTCGTGCGGAACAACTTCGAGGTGTTGAAGAGAAGACTCTGCGATTCCATCACCGCCAGGCCTTCGAGCGGCTCGTAGGCATTCAACTGCAGCTGCCCGCTGTGTGCCGCCATGGTCACCGCAAAGTCGTTTCCCATGACGCGGAACGTGACGAGGTTCATCACTTCGGGCACCACCGGATTCACCTTGCCCGGCATGATCGACGAGCCTGGCTGCAACTCGGGCAGGTTGATCTCGTACAGACCGGCGCGGGGTCCCGAGGCCAGCAAGATCAGGTCGCCCGAAATCTTCGAGAGCTTGATGGCGACGCTCTTGAGCGCGGCGGAATAGATCACGAATCCCTGCTGATCCCAAGTCGCGGCCAGCATGTCGGTTGCCGGAACGATCGGCTTGTGAGTGAGCTCGGCCAGATGCACCGCGACTCGCTCCGGATAACCCTTGGGTACGTTGATGCCGGTGCCAATCGCCGTGGCGCCCATGTTGACGGCGTACAGAGCCTTTTCCGCATTTCGCAGCAGCTGGATTTCGCTGTCGAGCGAAGCCGCGAACGCGTGGAATTCCTGACCGACGGTCATCGGTACGGCGTCCTGCATTTCGGTGCGTCCCATCTTGACGATCCCGAGGTACGCGTTGCCTTTCGCGCGGAACGATGCCGACAATTGCTGCAGTTCCTGGATCAGTTTGTCGTTACGCAGGAGAAACGCCACCTTGAGCGCGGTGGGGTAGGAATCGTTTGTCGACTGCGACATGTTCAAGTCGTCGTGCGGCTCGAGGAACTGATACTCGCCTTTCTTGTGGCCGGTGAGCTCGAGGCCGATGTTCGCCATCACTTCGTTGGCGTTCATGTTGGTCGACGTCCCGGCGCCGCCCTGATACCAGTCGACCAGGAACTGATCGTGGTATTTCCCGGCAAGCAGCGCCTGGCCAGCTTTCTCAATCGCGTCGAGCCGATCCTTCTTCATCGCGCCGACGTCGGCGTTCGCGCGTGCCGCCGCGATCTTGACGATCGCCCACGCTTCGACGAAGCCGGGATAGTGATTGATGGGGACGCCGGACAGCTGGAAATTCTCGAGGGCGCGCGTCGTCTGCACTCCGTAGTACGCCTTGGCCGGGACCTCTTTTTCTCCCAGCAGATCCTTTTCCACGCGCACATTGCCCGTCGGCGGCTGGCTCGTGCCGCTAGTGCCCTGCTGGGCCCAGGACGTCGTGACGGATCCCGCAATCGTCAAAGCCATCGCGATTGCCAAACAGGTGTGATGTCGAAACGCGTTGAGTTTCATGGCTACTCGCTATCCTTTTCGTGCTGTAGTGGCACCGGCGTCGCTCGTGCAGGTTCCGTACCCCGCTGCGACAGAGGCAGAACGAGTCAGCTCCGCAGCCTGACAGTGCGGATCACGCCACGACGACGCGCCGTCGACACGTCGTCAGAATCCGGACTAGATATCCTCGGCAACGATTGGCCGGCAGTCGGTTGTGAGTTCCGACAGCCCGTTGTGATGTGCGGAACATCCGGAGGACAGTACGCATTCCTTACGTCACCACAAGCCGGGAAGCAGCCGGTGGGGTACCGACGCGATGTAATCGGGCCATCGGACATCTCGAGAGAGCAGACGCTCCTCGGCGCGAATCCGGTAGAACAACGACGCCCACCCCGCCAGCATGATGAGCACCGAGGCGAGGTTCCATTCCTGAAGGTTGTATCCAATGTCGCTGAGGAGGTACGCCAGATACATCGGATGGCGCACCAGTCGGTACGGGCCTCTCGTCACGAGACTCCGCAACGCAGGACGGACGCCGAACGATCGCCCCAACCCGAGAAGGCTCGCGAGACTCAGGAATGCTGCGATCGTCACGATGACAAGCCCCACGCCTGGCCACGCAGGCTCGCCGGGCATCCACGCGAGGTCCGCGATCTGAGCATACGGATAGGCATAGGACACGACGACGGCTGCACCGGCGCATAGCGAGTGGTCCTGCGCCGCAGGCGAACGACGCGTGACGGCGATGCCGAGAACCAGCAGGTGCTGCGAGATGTAGATCCAGTCGACGAGCGTGAATGTCGGCGTCAGATAGACAAGCAGCGCAAGTTCGACCGACGTGACGCTGAGGAGCAAGAGATCGGCGAACCCTTCCCGTCCCTCCTTCGCATGGGCGCGCTGACACGCCTCACCCCATTCGCTCATCGGCCAGCGCGCCCCGACAAAACTGACAGCCTACCGGCGGCCGCCGCCTCCGCGGAAGCCGCCGCCACCTCCGCGGAAGCTGCCGCCACCCATTGAACGGCCGCCGCCACTGGGACGATAGCTTCCGGACGGACGAGAGCCACTTCTCACCGAGCCAAGATCACGGGTGCGCGCCGCGCCATCGGATCGCGCGTTGAAATCGTGATTGAGTTGACTTCTGGTTGAGGAGGAGAGACCTCCCGCCTGAGCGCCGAGTTGTCCGCTCGTGCCGGTCGGCCGCTGGGCATTGCCCCAGCTTCCGTTGTTGTACTTCTGCCAGCTTCCGCCCTGATTCCGGTAGACGTTGCCGTCGCGGCCGGCGTAGACGTTACCGCCAGCGGTCTTGCCAATCGCCGCTCCGCCCGGCCCCGGAGTATTGCGACTGACGATGCCGCCGCCCCCGCTGCCCTGCGTGGCACGGGTCGTCGTGCCGGTTGCGCGGTTCGTCACTCTCGACGTCGTCGCCCACTGATCATTGCGCTGCACGGCCGTCGATCCCCAGCTTCCGTACACGTTAGAGCCCTGTCGGGTCTGCGCGTACGTGCCGGTTCGAGGATTCCACGCCTGGGCTGCGCCGCGAGCACCGCCGGGTCCCCGCGCCACCGCGCCACGCGCATATGTCCCGGTCGACGGGTTGTAGCGGGCGCCGTATCCGGCGCCGCCGTACGGACCGTATACCGCGCCGCCGCGAGAATACGCACCCGTCCACGGGTTGTAGCGGGCACCGTATCCGTAGCTCGGGTAGCGTGGGATGTACGCCGGATAGCCGCCACCCCAGTAGCCAAAGTACGGCGGATAGTAGTACCCGCTGCCCCACATCGCGACGCCCCAGGCGACCATTGTGCCGGTATACGCCGCGGCGGTCGCGAACTCCACCCAGTCAGCGTCCGACTCTTCCACCGTGACGGCCGTCACGTCGTACGCCGGCGAGCTGATTGGAATCTCGTACACCTCTTTTGGAATGGAGTCGGCAACGCTCCAGGGTCCGCTCGGGCCGCGCGCGACGAACCAGACCCCGTCGAAGCACATGTAATACAAATCGCCGATCTTCAACACGTCCTTGTCGGTGTTCACCGCGCGTGAGATCGTCATCTTCTCGATTGGCTCGAACCTCGGATCGCCCGCGTAGATCACCTCGGGCGCCTGCACTTCCTTTCGATTGACCCTGGCGGTCTGCGGCACCTGCGCCAGCAGCACCGCTTCGATTGCCTGCGGTGTGCCCGGCACCGACGCGAGCACTCGTGAACGCGGATGCTCGAGCGGGATGCGTTTGAAATCGTCGGGCAGACTCGGCGTCGCGAACGTCCATGGTCCGGAGAAGCCCGGCGCGGTGAACCAGCGTCCGGAGACGAGGAAGTAGATCGGTCCGTTATTTCCGAGACGGAACACGTCACTCTCCGTGTTGCTGACCCACAGCAACTGCGTCGTGCTCACGCGAATGTACGCCGGCGCGCCCGTCATCTCGATCAGCTCCGCCGGTCTCTTGCTCACGAACACAGTCGGGACGGTCGCCGCCGGCTTCAGGTCGCTGAGGGCGGCCTTGACGTCCTTCCAATTGCCATCGTCCGGCAGCTTGAAGAAGCTGTCCGGCAGCTTGTGCGCGGGCGTCCAGGGTCCGTCCACGTTCGAGGCAGTCATCCAGGCGTTGCCGTTCCGAAGGTAGTACATCTCCGGCGTTCCGAGGGCGAACAGATCCCAGTTGGTGTTGACAGCAAATCGCAGGTTGTTGTCCTTGATCGGACTCCACATCGGCTGTTCGTCGATGTTCACCAGAATGGCCGGCCGCTGGCTGAAGAAGATCACGGGCGGATCCGCCTTCACACCATCCACGTTCTTCGGCGTGATCTCACTCGTGTCGACGGCGGCGAGCACCCGATCGAGCCCGATCACGCGCTCGTTGCGCGGCACCGACGATGTGATCTCACCGACGACCATCGTCAGCTGATCGCGTGAGAGCTTGGGGAAATTCGATTCTGTGATCGTGAATTCCGAAAAATTCACGAGCCGCTCGGGAACGGAAATCTGCGTGTTGGCTTCTATCTTGAGCGTCCCGAGCGTCGGCGTGTTCGCGCCGCTGGCCGTGTACGCCACCGCCGCGTACATCACCATGTGTTTCTGATCGGGCCAGCTCGCGACCTGCGGCTCATACAGCACGACCCGCCCGCCCGAAGCGGTGTCGTAGGCCCGCGGCCATCCACCGTCAGGCGGCTGTGCCGCGGCCGCCGGACGAGCGGACGGCGCCGGCGGGCTCGTCTGTCCTCCCACTCGCGCAGCGGACAGGGAGCTTACGGGAACTGTCAGGCTGATCGCGAGGATGTAGCTGATGAAGGCTTTCATACCTCAACCCCTTTCAATATGCGTGGCAGCAACTCCTGGTCCCCGTCGCGCTGGCGCCCGGCGGTCGGTGCGCGCCCCTCCGGCGCGCACCCGCTCACGAGCGGCCGTTAGCGCTGGCGGCCGATTGCAACGGGACAGCAATACTGAGATGCAACGTTCGGACGTGGTGAACGCGCGAAGCTCAGAGATAGGGAGCGGAAAGCAGCCAGAAACGAGGGCAGGGAAGGGAACGGCTATTGGAGTTGTAACTGATCGAGGTTCATCATGTTTCGAACTCTTCTGACCACTTCAGCGATCGCGTGCGTATTGACGCTTGGAATCCCGACTGGCAGCACAGCTCTGGGCGGCGACGCACAAAACCCGGTAAGCAAGATCGGGAAGGCGACCAAGGACGCCGGCAAAGGCGTCGTGAAGGGAACTACCAGAGTCGTCAAAAAAGCCGGCGATGTAACGGAAGACGTAGCCCAGAAAACTGCGACCGAAACAAAGAACGCGGGAAAGAGAGTTGAGGGCGCGGTGAGATCCGACCGGACGAGTACGAGGTGCCAGGACGGCACCGTTCAGACCGGCAAGACGAACACGAACGCGTGCCTCAATCACGGAGGTATGAAGAGGTAGCGCCTCGGCGTTGAAGCCGAGCGCCCACAGCGGAACTTTCGAAAGGACCCTTCCAGTCGCCGTGCCGAATCTGCATAGGCAGCCCACGGTCCTTCGGAGAAAGTGACCCCATGAAGTGTGCAAACGCCAAGATGAAACTCCGATTTTCAATCGGTATCAAACGGGCCGCCGGCATTGCCGCCGCCGCGGCGCTGATTGCGGCCTGCAGCGAGAACGACGACCCGACAGGGTTGACCGAAAGGTTCGACGTAGCGAAGGGCGTTGCTGCGCTCAGCATCGCCGAGACGAAGACGATCGCCGAAGACGGCTTCATTTACGGCCTGCCACTCGTGATGAACTACGCGGTGATGTATGAGTTCGCCGTGGACACGAAGTCCAGCCAGTACAAGGCGCCCTTCAACGAGATCAAGAACCAGCACCAAGTGTCGACCTACGAAGACACAACGGTCATCACGCCGAACAGCGACACACCTTACTCGTTTCTCTGGCTCGATCTGCGCGCGGAGCCGATGGTCATTTCGGTGCCTGCGGTGGAAAGGACGCGCTACTACTCGGTGCAGCTGATTGACGGCAATACTTATAACTATGGGTACATCGGCAGCCGCTCCACAGGCGCATCGTCGAAGCCCCTAGACCGATGGGTAGTGCGACGCCGCAGTGGGAGCGAGGCGGGCGACTACCTCGTGGTCGGCCCTGACTGGAAGGGCGAAACGCCCGCAGGGATCAAAAAAGTGTTTTCCTCGACGACCCCGTTTGCGCTCACCCTTTTCCGGACCCAGCTCTTGAATCCCGGGGACATGCCGAACGTGGAGAAGGTGCAGGCGGGATACAAGGCGCAGCCACTTTCCGCGTTCCTCAAGCAACCCGCGCCGCCGGCCGCGCCGAGGATCGATTTCCTCCCAGCCACCACTGCGGGAATCAAGGCGAACTTCTATGAGTATCTGGACGCGGCCCTCCGGTTCGTCCCACCGTCGCCGGAGGATATGAATATCCGGGCCCGACTCGCCCGAATCGGCATCGGGCCAGGCAAAACTCTCGGGTTCAAGGATCTCTCGGCGGCACAAAAAGCCGCCGTCTTGCAGGGCTTGAAGGAGGGCGGCAACAAAGTAGACGAGTGGCTGGCCAGTGGAATGAAGAATGTCAACGGTTGGAACATCGGTTCGTTCTTTGGTGACCGCGCGTTCTTCAAGGGCGATTGGCTGATGCGTGCCGGCGCGGCCAAGGGCGGTCTTTACGGAAACGATGCCGTAGAAGCCACGTATCCCTTTGCGCGCATGGATGCGGCCGGCGAACCGCTTGATGGCAGCAAGCACAACTACACGATCACATTCCCCGCCGGACAGCTCCCGCCGGTGAACGCCTTCTGGTCGGTGACGATGTATGACGGCAAGAGCCAGTTTCTGATCAGGAATCCCATCAATCGTTACCTCATCAACTCGCCGATGTTGCCCGTCATGAAGGAGAACGCGGACGGATCGCTGACCCTCTACATCCAGAAGGACTCGCCCGGCCAGGCGAACGAAGCGAACTGGTTGCCTGCGCCCAACGGCACAATCTACCTGGTGATGCGCCTGTATTGGCCCAAGGACACGCCGCCTTCGATCCTGCCGGTCGGCGAGGGCACGTGGAAGCCGCCGATGGTCGTGGCGTCGAAATAGCGACCTGCCGCCGCGCCGCGGCGGCAGGTCGACCAGCCAACGACTCTTCCAGACCAGAACCCCCGGAAGCCTCGCCGCTCATCTCACAAGGTGGGTCTCACAAACAGGCCTTGACATCGCGCGTGACGCCGTTGTATTTAACCAGCACGTTAATTAACCTGTCGGTTTATTACAAATGGCAATAGACCAGTTGAGCTCGACATTCGCGGCCCTGGCCGATCCCACCAGACGCGCGATTCTCGCCCGACTCGTGACCGGCGAATGCTCCGTCACCGAGCTCGCCGAGCCGTTTGAGATGAGCCTGCCCGCAGTCTCGAAGCATTTACAGGTGCTCGAACGGGCGGGCCTGATCGCGCGTGGACGCGAGGCTCAGTGGCGCCCCTGTCGACTCGAGGCGGGACCTCTCAAGGAAGTGGCCGAGTGGGCGGAGCGTTATCGTGCGATCTGGGAACAGCGTTTCGATCGCCTGGATACCTATCTGCACCAACTCAAAGCGAAGGAGAAGAAACATGGCCGTAACCGGCGTGGCAAATAGCGAGAGTTTCAAGGTGACAACCCCGTCGGATCGCGAGATCCGGCTGACGCGCCTGTTCGACGCTCCTCGCAACCTGGTCTTCGAAGCGATGACCAAACCCGAGCACGTCACACAGTGGTGGGGCCGCCTCGGCGAAGGCTATTCCGTCCCCGTCTGCGAGATCGATCTACGGCCGGGCGGTGCATGGCGCTTCGTCAACCGCACGCCCAAAGGGCAGCTCGTCGCGTTCTACGGTGTGTATCGCGAGATCGCACCGCCCGAACGCCTGGTGTACACGGAGATCTTCGAACAATTTCCCGATACCGAGTCCGTCGTGACCGCCGTGTTCACGGAGGAGAACGGGAAGACGCGCCTCGCGGTGACCGCGCTCTATCCGTCACTCGAAGTGCGTGACGTCGTTCTCAAGTCTGGAATGGAAAAGGGCGCGGCCATCAGTTACGACCGCATGGAAGATGTGGTGTCCCGACTCAAAGCGCAGTCATGAGTCTCTTCATTGGCGCGCACGCTGCGATCTTCAGCGTCATCCGCGGCGTTCGCGAAAGGGTGACTACGTGTCCGGCCCATGGATCGCGCTACACTTTGCGCAACGATGGATACACTTGAACGCGCCAGACCATGGTGGCTGTTGCCGGTGGGCCGGATCCATCCGCTCTGGTGGAGCGGGATTGGCGCAGGGTTGATCTGGGTCGATTACCTTGTCGGCCCCTCGACGCAGTTTCCAGTGCTCTACGTCATTCCCGTAAGTTTGGCGGCATGGTATTCAGGACGGTGGCCCGCTCTGGCGTTGGCCGCCGCCGTGCCCCTGGTTCACATCATGTTTCTAGTAACGATGTGGGCAAGTCCCGGTGAAGCGACCGCCCTTGTTTCGACGACGATCTTTCGGGGAGTGGTCATTGCGGTCATGGCACTCTGGTTCGCCCGGCTCTCGGAGCACGAACGCTCCCTGCATCGCTACGTGCTGAAGCTGGAAGGACTGCTGCCCATCTGCTCGTTCTGCAAGAGCATACGAAACGAGGCCGGTGACTGGGAACCGCTGGAGGCGTTCATCTCCACGCGGTCTAAAGCCCAGTTCTCGCACTGCTTCTGTGCGAACTGCCTGCAAAGGCAGTACTTCAAGCGCAAGCGGTAGCCCGGGTGCACCCCGCTGCTTGGAAAACCAGAGAACGGTTTTCCACAGCGCCCACAAGGCCATCGTCTTCACCTTCAGATGGGGACATTGCTATCGAGTGAAGAGTGGGGACATTTCTATTTCGCTTTGACACGATGATCAGCGTCCCTTGACTGTTTTTAACGCAGCGTCTAGAGTCGGGCACGAGGATCCACATGCGCTTTACGTCAATCGTTTCGGCAGCTCTCCTTCTGTTTATGTCGAGCCCTGCCATCGGGCAGGAATATGTTGAGTTCAAGAGTCAGCAAGATCGTTTTGGGTTGACGTTCCCCGTGCAACCGAAGGTGACTGAGATCACCTATACGTCGCAGTTTGGCGCCCCCTTGCGGGCGCGTGTCTACAGCGCTGAGTCCGGCCAGAGCCGCTTCATCGCGACCGTGGTCGATTACAGCAACCTCGAGGCACTTCTCACGGAGAAATCCAAGTCCTGCCCGCCGGGCGCCGAAACCTGCAGGGGAGGCGGAAGTTCTACTGGGGCGGGGTACTGGAGAGCTGATATGGCGGGCGCGGTGATTTACGCCACCGCGCAGTTGATGAAGAGGAACGCCAAGGTTGAGTATTTCGGGTGGAACAACATCAACCTCGTTGAAGGGCACCAGCTGACTCTCATCAACAGCGACAAGTCGAAAACCTCGGCTGCGATCTACATGCACGAAAACAGGCTGTATATCCTGGAGGGAACGGTTCCGCCGGGGTATCCGGTGGCGGATTTCTTTCCGCAGTCCGTGGAATGGCTTGATGAGAAGGGCGACTCCATTCGTTATGAGACTTTGTACCACCATGGATTGCCGAAGCCGGCGATCGGCCGCGGGGGCGGAGGCGGAGGGCAAGGTCAAGGCGGGCGTGGCGGGCGAGGCGGCAACCAAGGTGCGGCACCGCAGCCGCAGTGATTGAAGTTTGAAGTTTGAAGTTCGAAGTGTGAAGTGGGAAGGTCGAAGTAAGTACGAAATGAGAATGCATACATGCGCGTGAGTCCAATCGTGTCAACGGCACTAGTCCTGTGCATGTCGGGGTCAGCCCTTG
>Ga0137465_1000578_pt1 | contig 13321 bp, 12 predicted proteins | sample EasRivERMGT828_2_FD_104906 | JGI IMG/M metagenome (GOLD analysis project Ga0137465, IMG submission 104906) | Soil microbial communities from meander-bound floodplain in the East River, Colorado, USA - East River MetaG ERMGT828_2 | ecosystem: Environmental > Terrestrial > Soil > Floodplain ... | reverse complement strand
TCTTGAACATGTCGCCTTCTTCTTCTTCGATGTGGTGCTCGATGCCTTCCGTCAGCACCTTGAACTTCGCGCCCCACCGCTCGTCTGTAACGTCCGTCTCGTGCAGCTCCTTGATCAGGAGGTCGGCGACGTGATGCTCCTGGTAGCCTTCAAGGACGATGTCTTTCGCCTTCGGGTGCTCTTTCAGCGCCGGGTAGAGGATGTCTTCTTCGATCTTCTCGTGCGCGCGCAGCTCCGTCGTAATGCGATCCAGCAGCTCGTGGCGCGTCTTGACGGCACGCTCCGTCGTATCCTCGCCTCGGCTGAGCAGTTTTTTCAGGGCCTTGTGATCGTCCATCAACAGTGTCAATGCATTCATACTCTCGCTTGCCTCGCCGAAGCCCCCCAGGGCGAAGGCGGGCGACCTCGGCAGCAGAACAGAGCAAGTTCGGAGCCATGAACGCGAGCTCGGGCTTGCCGGGCCGAAGCCCGCCAGGGCGGAGGCGGGCACGTCCAATGCTTCATGCTGGAGTCATGATGCGACGATATGAACGCTTGGTCCTGCCCGCAACCCTGGCGTTGATCGTCGCGGGCACCGGATGCGGTGGCCTCGGCAGCCTCGCGCAGATCGTCCAGCCGCCGCGCTTTCAGCAGGCAGACAACCAGCCGGCGGAGATTCGAATCATGCCGCCCTCGGTGAGCTCGCCCCTCGGAGGCGCCGGAGTCCGCATCTGGCTTGCGGTGACAAACCCCAACCCATTCGGTTTCACGCTGAGCACTGTCAACGCGACACTGTTGCTCGAGGGTAACCGCGCGGCGATCGGAGATTTTCCACTTGGTTTGCCACTGACGGCCGGGCAGCGGACCGTGGTACCTCTGGATCTGTCGATCAGCGTTCTAGATCTGCCGGGCCTCGCCGGAACACTGCGTCAGCTCGCCGTTGGCGGCACGGTTGGATATCAGCTCGACGGCACTGTGGGCATCGACGCGGGTCGCCTCGGTACGCCAACGTTCGGTCCGATGCTCCTCACGAGTGGCCAGCTGCGCGCCGTCCGCTGACCACCGACGATCAGGACCGGACGCACCACTGTTTTGTTTTCCTTCCTGAGACAAGCCACGGAGACACGGAATCACGGAGAACCGAATTGTTGCCTCATGTCTCCGTTCCTCCGTGGCCCGTCTCTGATGGCTAACACGCCTTCGTGGCCATGCTCGCAGATTTCCCTTATCCTTGACCGCGATGAGGCTGATTTTCGAACAGATTCGCGTGGGCGGCGACAGGAACTTCGGCTACCTGCTCGGCGATCGCACCACCAGGCAAGGGATCGTCATCGACCCGTCGTACTCGCCAGAGACCTTCGTCGAGCGCAGCCGCGACCAGGGATTGACGATTACGCACATCCTCAACACTCATGGACACGAGGATCACATCAACGGCAATTCAACGGTCAAAGAGGCGACCGGCGCACGCGTCGCGGCGCATCCAGAGTCGCCTGCCCAGCCCGACGTGCCGCTCACAGATGGTTATGAGCTGCAGGTCGGGTCGCTCCGCCTGCATTTTCTCCATGTCCCAGGACACGCGGCGGATCACCTAACGATCTTCGAAACGACCAATCAGCTTCTGATCAGCGGCGATTTGCTGTTTGTCGGCAAGGTGGGAGGGACGCGGAACGACGAGGATGCACGCGTCGAATGGCGCAGCCTGCAGCGCGTGCTCACGTCTTTTCCCGACGCCGCGACCGTGTGGCCTGGTCACGACTACGGTGTGCGCCCGAGCTCGACGATCGCGATCGAAAAACAGACGAACCCGTTTCTGCTCTGCCCGGACGTCGATGCGTTCCTGAAGATGAAGAGGGAGTGGCCGTCGTTCAAGAGCACACACGGCCTCAAGTAACACAGGGGCTTTAGTGAAGTTGAGCGTGGTGCCCGCTCTCGGAGGTCAGGTGTGAGTGCTGACCCTTGATCTCCTCGAGTGCCGCCCCTTTGTAGAAGTTGCCCATCGAGTAGCCGCACAGCAATTTGAACTCGTGCATGTTCGCCAACTGGTTCCAAAGTGTTTCCAGTCGAATAGCGGCCGCCTCAAGACCATCTTTCCAGAGCAGATCGACCATCTCTCCGTAGGCTCGGACGGTGGTCTTCTCACGCCCGCGAGAAATCTGCTTGATTGTCTCGCCAATGTGGTGACGAAACGCGCTGGGATCTGGAAGTGCATTCGTCATGAACGTGCCCAGGGTTTCGCGGGCGTCCAGCGTGACGCAATCGCCGAGGCGCTTGAGTTCGTCAACGTCCAGCCCGCGCAAACGCAGACACTCGTCGATTGCCGCCGTGTGGGCAGGCGTGGCGATGACAAGCGCAGGTTCACCCAGCTCCAGACCCGCCCCGATGAACTCGCCAACGATGCGACACAGCGAGTCCGGGTCCTTATAGAACTGCACGGCGTGAAAATGTCCGACGCGGCTTGACATGGGCTCAGTGTAGCAACAGGTCTGTCTCGGATAGATTGAATTTCAATCTGTCGGGCTCATAGACGGACTTTGCCTGAATGAATGAACGAACCCATGATCGTGACAACTGCCCTCTCTCAGCTCTCTTTACGCCTGAAGTAATGCGCGCGATCGCTGGGCGGCGCCCTCTGTCATGGAAACTCAGTCTCGCGTTGTCCGCGCTGCCGCGACAGCCAGTCGGAACTGACCGCACCCACATCGAGAGTTCGCGTGCGGCGCAACAATCTGCGTCCGATCGTCCACGCTGCGATTCCGAACCCGACCACGACAACGCGAAGCAAGGCTCTCGAATTCATGGCTTGTGCTGGTCCAAATCCGGCTGCCCGGGTGTTGGAATTTTCTATAACAATTCCGAACAAATCGAAAGCTCGGCTGTAAAAATGGGCTGCATGCTCTGCCGGCGACGCCACGAAGACGCCTGTAGCGGCTCACGAGCTCTCGAGCATGGACCTGTCGTCATTTGACGACCACCACGTGGAACAGAGGGGGTTAGTGCTTCCTCGCTGCGAGGCTTCGTGAGCAGATTGTGTACGTGAACCTCTGTTGTTGATATAAGCCCGTTCAACGGGCGACGGTGACGCGTAGGAAGGTCGCAGGAATCGACGTGGCGCCCTTGACCTCGCTCCTGTTCTGGCGCTCGAAGAGGGCCTCGAGCTCCTGCTGAAGATCCGCAGCTTTGCCGCTCTGTTCTGCGGCGGCGAATGCGTTCATCGTGGGCCCGTAGTAGGTCCGGAAATCAGCCAGGTACACTGCCGGTGCAACGGGAGCGTTGAACCTGTAGGTGTCTCTGGAGAACGAGATCTTCTCGCCTGGAACCCCCGCTGCCGCAAATCGCTCGATCACGTTGCCCTCGATCCCCCACGTCATGGGGCTGATGAAGCCCTCGGGCGGTGGCGGCGAGTAGGCGGAGCTGATTTTCAGAATCTGCGCCACGAGTGTCGGATCGTTTGGAATCCAGTTCCCCATCACGATCCGGCCGCCGGGCCGGGTCACGCGTACCATCTCCCTGGCCACGTCGAACGGCTTTGGCGCGAACATGGCTCCGAAGATGCTGACAACGAGGTCGAAGCTCTGATCGGCGAGTTCATTCAGATTGGTGGCATCGCCTTCCTGGAACCGACAGTTCGTCAAGCCCTCTTTCTGCGCGCGTCTGTTCCCGGCTTCCACAAGATTTCTCGCGATATCGACACCGAGGACGTCGGCGCCCAGCCTGGCCGCCGGCAGGGCCGTCGTCCCGTCTCCACATCCCAGGTCGAGCACCTTCAGTCCCGCGACGATGCCGAGTCCGCCGACGATCGCTTCGCCGCTTTCCCGCATGGTCGCCGCAATGCGTGTGAAGTCGCCTTTCTCCCACAGTGCTTTGTTCGGATTCATTGGAGGTTGTCTCTCCCAGGACGGCGCACGAAGCGGTCTCTTCTTCCGTGCTATCGAACCAACACGGCAACGCCGGTGACCACCAGCGCGCCAGCCCATACCCAATCCAGGTTGAACCATGCGGTGCGCAGGAACGCGAGCCCCAGTCTGCGATACACGACCCACGCGGCCAGCGTCATCACGAAGAGATACGCCAGCGTGTGCACGCCGACCGCAAGCATGCCGACCCACGGCGCTCCGGCGCTCACCGACATCGCGTGTGACGCGTGCTCGCCGGCGGCTGCCGAGACATCGGCCGGCATCGTCATCACCCACGGCAGCACCATGAAACCTGCTCCGTGTGCCGACGCCATCAGGAACGACCAGGCTGTGAGGTCGCGGAAGCCCACCTGCATCCCGCCAAACCGCGGGTGTCGATGTCGCCACAGCCGGTAGCACCCGAGCGTGATCAGCATCGTCGCGATGACGACCTTCAGCACGTGCAACGGGACCACGATTCCCGCGGCCGTGGCCGCCACGAAAACCGTGCCCACGGCCACCGCATGGCCGAGCGCGATGGGAGGCAGCGCGCGCCACACGCCCCGCGCGCTCTTCTGTTGCATCCCCAACGCAACGGCAAACAGCCATCCCATCCCTGGATTGATCCCATGGTAGGCGCCGAGAACAAGCATCGCATTCCACTGCATGGCAACCTCGTTGTCCCGTTCACGCGTAGCAGTACGAATCGGACGACGCGTCGCCGCCCTCCAGGCGAACCTGGTGAGTGCGCATGCCGTCCGATTCCAGGAAGAACCCAGGATCCAGGTCCATGCCGCCTCCGGGTCGCACATTGACCTTGACCATCCAGCCGCGGACGCCGTCCGGATAGAACTGGTCATCCCATGGAGTGTAGAGTCCGTTGGTGAAGTAGATGCGCTTGCCGTCGCGGCTGATCTCGACCATCTGCGGACCGCCGTTCAGTGCCTGCGCCGGTTTACTCGGATGCGCCGCGCGGCCCACAATGCCGCCCAATCGGAAAGAGCTGACCTTCTTCGGATTGAACGGGTCGCTGACGTCGTACTGGATGAACTCGCCCGTGCCCCAGCACGAGACGTACAGGTACCGGTCATCGATCGACAGGTTGATATCGGTCACGAGGGGCGCCACGGCTTTGAATCCCTGAAGGATGGGCGGCAGCTTCTCCGGGTCGGCGGGTTCCGCGGGAATCTCGATGATCTTCTTGATGGCCCACTTGCCGTTCGATCCGTTTGATCCGTTTTCGCGGTGCCACAGCCAGATAGACGATGAGAGGTCCTTGAGAGAGACGACCACGCCGACGAACCCGTAGGCGCGGGTCGGGTCGTGCGCCGGACGCAACTCGAGGGTCATCTGCTGCTCGGCGCCCAGGTCCAGCTCCTGCACATGACGCCGGCGGCGCAGATCCCAGACGTGCAGTTTGTGTCCGTACTTGCCGCCCAGCAGCAGTTCCGGGTTCACACCGTCCTTCACCATATTGGGCGTGCCCCAGGTGCTTGTGACCATCGTGTCGAGACCGAGGTGCCACCAGACGTCATACGCCAACTCCTGCGGCCCCCGGTCGATCTCCCAGCGACCGCGAACCTCAAATGTCTCGGGGTCCATCACGAAGGTGCCTCCGGGACCGCCGCCGTCAGGCGCACCCAACGCGCTCAGGTAGATACCGTCCGGTCCGCAGTGCACCGTGTGCGGTGCGGCATACCCCGTGCGCCCGGCGAGCGTCTCCGGTTCGATCACTTTCACAATCTTCGGGCTCCGCGGATCGGGCTTCGTGTCGAGGACGTGAATTCGGGATGAGTTGATCCCGGGCACGACCAGATACCGCCGCTCCATGTGCGGATGTGGCGCGTACGGGCAGAGGCACGAACTGCACGCGTTCCAGCCGAAGTGATGCAACTCGTCACCCGCGTGCGTCATGTCCGTCTGACCAACGAGACGGCCATAGCTCTTCGAGTCTGGATCGAGGTCCACCACGCCAATCGCGTCAGTACGTCCCTGTTTCAGTGGGTTGATGAGTGCCACATAGGCGAGCGTCTCCGGCGGTGATTGCGCCGCCATCGTTGGTGAAGGGTAGAAGGTCGGATCCGGTGTCAGCAGGGGCATGGCGTTCCTCCGTTGTTGACGACTGTCTAGCGCGACGGGCCTGATTCTGCCGCAATTGATGCGACGACGCTATGGCCAAGGCTCCGTGCTTCTTGTCCGATGCACCGTATCTGCATGACTGGTCGACTGAGGCTCTGCGATTCTTGACCCTGCCGCGACAGCCAGTCGGGGGCTCACTGCACCCACATCAAGCAATCTTTCCCTTCTCATCCTTCTCATCGGAGGCAGGTCGTGCGTGCCAGCGCGGGCGTGGCACGATTTTCGGCAATGCGGGATCGGACTCGTAGTGCGGCGACATGATCTGCACACCGAATTCATTGAATGCATCCTGGATGTTCGCGTGCAGGCGATCGCGGGTGAGGAGGCGATCGGTTGGATCGTCAAGGCCCACCACCAGCCGATAGCGGACGTAGAAATCGTCGAGCGCGTCCTGGATGACGCGGGGCGGCGGCTCGCGTCGTACGTTCCGGGTGCGCTCGGCTGCCAGCAGCAGCAACGACCGGACCTGACGCCAGGGAATGTCGTATCCAATCGTGACGCTCGTGGCGAGGTACGAACCGCCCGAGGCGGCAAGCTTGGTGTAATTGGTCGTGCTCTGCCCGACGACGACCGCGTTCGGGACGGTGATCTCCTCTCCCTGAAACGTGCGGAGCTTGACGGAAAGGAGGCTGATCGCGCTAACCACTCCCTCGCATTCCCCGATTCTCACCACGTCGCCAACCTTCAGGGCGCGCGAATACGTCAGCGTCAGGCCGCTCATCAGTTGATTCACGATTCCCGATGACCCAATAGAGATCACCACGCCCACGAACACGCTCACGCCTTTGAACGCATCGGAGCCGCTTCCAGGCAGATATGGGTAGGACACAATCAAGCCAAACAGCCACAACGTGATCGCGACGAGCCGTCTCGTCGCACCCGCCGTTTCCGGGTACGCCCAGTTCACCGTCAATTTTCCACGCTCGACGTTGCGGAAAAGCGCGTCGGACGTCTGCACGAGAATCCGTGTGATCGCGAGAATCATCACGACCAGTAACAGATCCGGCAGCGCGTGGACGATGCCTGTGGCGACCCGACTGAGCAGGCCGAGCAAGCGAGCGCGCAGGGACTCACCCCACGGGCGGGAGTAGGGAAACTGTCGCAGCGAGAATGTGGCCCACCAGTACGTAAGCAGTACCGTGAGGGCGAGCGAGACCAGGATAATCAGGCCGCGTACGACTTTCGAGAGAGGAGCGGCCTGCTCGCCAACGACCTGGCCGTGAGTAAGGCGCCCGAGATGTCCCTCGGTGACCTTTAGCGCCGAAATCTGCAGCCGCCGATGGACTCGCCGCCACGCGATCAACACGATGAGAAGCAACGCGGTCGCGCCGAGCGCCCGAGCACCGGCGCGCAGCACGCGGGCGGGAGTTCGCAACTCGTCCGCCTCGACAAGCGCCACACGCAGGTTGGCCACGGCTTCCGCGGCCCTCTGCTCGAGGGTCTCGCCCGCCAGTTGATCGATGTCGGCCGGCACCAGGTAGAGGACGTCCCGGTCTGCAACGCGGACGATGATGACGCCTGACACTAAAGAGGAGCTGACCGGGCCGGTGACTCGCCGCTCCACGAGTTGGTCCAGCAATGCGGTCGCCGTTCGTACGCGTTCCTCGGGGGTGCGTGTCAGCACCCGCGCACGAAAAACCGTTATCGGCCGATTTGCGTACGTGAGCATGTGGGTCGCCGCGACAGCCTCGGACAGTTGGCGATCTTCCGCCGGCGGCGGCTGACTTGCGGGCGCGGACTGTGCCGCCGCGATTGCTGGCACAAGCGCAATCTCGAGGCAGAGCGCGATGAACGTGAGGCAGGCGGACAGGCCGAGAGCGCCACGCGTCATTGGGATTGTGACAAAGAGTCTTGTGGAGACAAGCGCCATGGGGTCTCCTGCCCAGCCGGTACTAGTCTTTCGCGACAGGGTGGACCGGGTATTTCCTGAAGATCGCGGCCGTCGCCGCGTTGATGGCGGCCTCGAGCTTCGCTGGTGCCGTATCAATCGGCGAGTGCACCTTCGCATTGAAGAGCACCTGTCCGGTCGCCGAGTCACGCACCTGTACGACGAGAACGCCAACTGGGTAGGTCCGCAATTCACCGGTCGCCGAGGGCTCCGATTTCAAATCGACGTCGGTCCGGGAGAGCGAGGCATATGTGACCTCAGCGTCGCCTCGTCCCGTGGCGAGCTTCGTCAGGCCGCGGGCCATCAGCTCCCGGTCAACCGCCGCGATGATCTGTTTGTCGGCGATTTTGTCGAAGGAGGGATGGCTCACCGTCCAGGTGTAGGTCTTGACCTTCTCCAGGGCATCTCGTTCGACCTCCGTCACAGCGACGCGGTGCTTAGTCTGCTGCGCGGTAGCCGCGATGTAACTGGCGCTCAGCAGCGCAGAGGTCACAATGGACGCCCACAGAAAAGCTCTCATCCAACAATTCTTCTGCGGCATGAGCCAGTGGGCTATGCGCTATCGGCAACAAGGCGCTTCCACCGTTTCCACCAAGCCACGATCACGCTCGCCAAAGAACGTTGAATCCAGATCAGTCGGTTGTTGCCGAAATCGCATAGTCACTGCGATCGAGCGCGAGAAAAATGTCGAAGAGCCGCCAGGCGGTCGGAAACCCGTTTTAGCAGGAGACACGCGCATGTCCAACAGAGACGACGAGAGACCCGATGAGAACCCCGCCTCGACGAAATCACTGCACGACGATGACCGTGATCCGCTAGGTCTCTCTCCGCAGGTGCCATCGGACATTCCGCGCGGCCTCGACCGCCGGAAGTTCATCATGCGCAGCGCCGTGATCTCGGCGGCGGCGGTGATGACCGGCTGCGCACGATCGGAGACCGAACGAACCGCCCCTCCGCCAGCAGCCGAATCCCCACAGACGGTCGCGACATCGGGAACGGGCGCTGGGCCCGTTGTCCCGCTCTCCCCCGACCTGGACGTGGTGAAGAAGGAAAAGGGGCCCGTGCTGACGACGGTGGACGAGTTCTACAAGGTGGGGCCCGGCCCGTCCAGTTCGCACACGATTGGTCCTATGCGCATTACCTACGATTTCTACCAGCGAGCCACCAAATTGCCGGCCGACAAACTAGCCAAGGCGACGGCGCTCAGGGTCAACCTGTTCGGAAGCCTCAGCGCCACAGGAAAGGGACACGGCACGGAACGCGCTGCACTGGCGGGACTGGTCGGGAAAGAGCCGGCAACCGTCGACCCGAAATTCCTCGACGGCTTGCGAGACAAGCCAGACCAGGTGTTCCCGGTGAAGCTCGGCAACAAGTCAATCGATGTGAGCCTCAAGGACGTCATCTACGACGCGACGAAGGGCGACTTCAAGCACCCGAACACGATGACGGTCAAGCTCCTCGCCGGCGACGAGGTGCTCCTCGAGCAGGAGTACTACTCAGTGGGCGGGGGATTCATCGAGTGGAAAGGGTACACGCCTCCCAAGAAGAACCCGCCGAAGTACCCCTTCAAGACGATGAAAGAGCTGCGCACCTACGCCGACGACAACAAGACCACGATCGCCAAGATCATGCTTGCCAACGAGATGTCGATCACGGGCAGGTCGGAACAGGAGGTCAATGCCTTCATCGACAAGATCATCAACGCGATGGTCGCGACGGTGAAGTCGGGGCTTTCGATGTCGGAGGACGACGTGCTGCCCGGCCCGATCAAACTGCACAGCAAGGCAGCAACCGTATACAAGCGCGCCATGGACGACAAGTATGAAGCGGAGCGCGGTATCGGCGCTTTGTCGGCATTTGCTTTGGCGGCATCCGAAGAAAACGGGCGCGGCCACCTCGTGATCACGGCTCCGACCGGCGGTTCCGCCGGCGTGATGCCGTCGCTGGTCTATGGACTCCTTGAGGTCCGGAAGGTCGACCGGCAGAAGATCCGTGACGGCATGCTCGCGGCTGCGGCGGTTGGCTACCTCTGTAAGCACCACGCGACGCTGTCTGCGGCCGAGGGCGGCTGCCAGGCAGAGATCGGCGTCGCGTCGGCGATGTCGGCGGCACTGGTTGCCACCGCGTACGACGCACCATCGCTGGTCGTCGAGAATGCGGCCGAATCGGCTCTAGAGCATCACCTGGGCATGACATGCGACCCGGTCGCCGGTTACGTGCAGGTTCCGTGCATCGAGCGTTGCGCATTCGGGGCCGTCAAGGCCTGGACAGCCTTCGCGATCGCGAGCAACGAGATCGCGTCCAGACACCGCGTCAATTTCGACGAAACCGTCATGGCCCTGGCCCAGACCGCCAAAGACATGAACAGCAAGTACAAGGAAACGAGCGAGGCCGGACTGGCCCAGTCGGTGACGCTCTGCTGATCGAGCAGAGCGTTCGATGAAACGGATAGGGATTCGCCGCCACGAAGTGCGGAGGTTTGTATGCGCACATCGACGATTACCATCGTCGTGCTGAGTGTGTTCGTTGCCGGATTGGCGTTCGGGGCCGACAAGAGAATCGTCGTGCCCCCAGGCGCCAAACCGGGCGGCAACTACAGTCAAGGCATCCTGACTGATGGGACGCTCTACATTTCGGGACAGGCGGGCGAAGACGCTAATGGCAAGGTTCCCAGCGATTTCGACGCTGAAGTGAAACAGAGTCTGGAAAACATCGGAGCCGTTCTGCAGGCGGCTGGAATGTCGCCGGCCGACGTCGTCAGCGTGCAGGTGTACTTGACGGACGCAGCGAAGTTCCCGCGAATGAATGCCGTCTACACCAGTTACTTCAAGGAACCTCGGCCCACTCGGACCACAGTCGTTGTGGCAAAACTGGTGGGGCCCGGGAACATCGAGATCACCGTGACGGCCAGGAAGTAGTTGAGGCTCCGCTGTGGAACTCGAAGTCACGTCGGCGTTCCCCACGCTCATCGGCCGATTCCGGGTGCCAGACGCCGAGTGGATGAATCGGGACCTGCAGGCTCTCATTCTGGCGGAAGAAGCCAGTTACCAGAGCTTGGGGCGCAGCAACATCGGGGGCTTGCACTCGCAAACCGACTTTCTCACCCGTCCGGAGCCGGCCGTGGAGGCGTTAGCCACATGGGTCGACTGGGCGGTAGGCCAGATGGTTGATGCCACGGCTGGCCCAGGTGCACTCAGTGGCTCCATGTCCATTTCAGCATGGGCGACGATCTGCCGCGCCGGCGCGTACCACTCGCCACACTCTCATTCGGACAGCGCGTGGTCCGGCGTGTACTACGTGGATGCCGGCACGAACAACCCGGATCATCCGCTCAGCGGAGTACTGGAATTCCTCGATCCACGTGCGGGCGTGGAGGCTGTGACCGCACCAGGCGACCCGTACGGAGAACCTTTCCGAGTCCGGCCAGAAGCCGGACTGCTGGTCGTGTTTCCGAGTTGGCTCTTTCACTGGGTGCATCCCTATGTCGGAAAGACTCCGCGCATCGCAGTCTCGTTCAACGCCACCTGTCGGGCGCTCTCCGCGGTCAAGCCCGGCGCCGGGGAGACCGTCGGCAGCAAGAGAGCCGAGCGGCAGATATCACTCGTCGCCTCGCCTCTTAACTGACCCACTGGAGAGCGACCGTGCTGATGCGCCACTTATTCTGTCTACTTTCTGCGGCATTGACGGCGACGTTGATGACGTGTTTCGTGACCTCTGCACAGGCGCAGGATCAGGGACCCACCTCGGAGGGCACGGGAGGCGGCGGCGCGGAGATAAGAACCGAGACTGACGCCTTGAAAGAGCCGCTGAAGAGCGACGTCGACACCCTGAAGGCAGAGAACGCCGCTGTTCGCGAACTGCTTCGCAAGATGGAGGAGCAGCAAAAGGCACTGCTGGAGCAGGTCGACCGCTTGCAACGACGGCTTGATGGGGTCACGACCGCTGTTGTGCAGACCAGTGGGCAATCGCAGGTCGCGGACGCCGGGGAGCCGTTGGCAAGTGATGCGAATGCCCCAGTGCCGGCGACGAGCGCAGGAAATGCTTCAGCACAGCAAGCATCCGTCGAAAAACAGGGGAAAGACGATCGCTATCAGGATGGAATTGTCATCTGGCAGAATCCCGAGGAGGCGAAGGTCCCTCTCCTGCTGAAGCTCAACAACGATACCCAGATTCGGTACCTCAACACCCTCGACAGCAGCGACACCTTCACAGACCATCTGGGAGTTGTCCGCGAGGTCCATCGGCGCAATGACATTACGGTCAACCGCTCGATGTTCAACTTCAACGGCTACCTGTTCGACACGAGGCTGGGATACAGCCTCAAAGTCTGGACCTCCGCCGGGGCCGCCTCGATCGTCGTAACGGGGAACATTAGCTGGACTTTCAATAAGGCCCTTACCATTACTGGAGGGTACACGGGTGTTCCAGGCAGCCGATCACTTGTCGCCACGTTCCCGTTCTTTCAACCAACCGACAGGAGCATGGCGGACAACTTCTTGCGCCCCGGTTTCACCCAGGGAGCCTGGGCGTTCGGAGAACCCCTGAAGGGTCTGAGTTATTTCGGGTTCGTCGGCAACGGTCTCAATACTCTGAATATCTCGGCAAACAAGATCGATACGAATCTGGTTTTGGCCGGCAATGTCTGGTGGGAACCGCTGGGACCCTACTCGGAGCCCGGTAAATCGCGACAGATGTACGATGATTACTTCGCCCTCCCGAACACTCGCATTCGGGTCGGAACCAGCTTTACGAGGTCCCGGGAAGACCGTTTTTCAGAGCTCGATCAATTAACTCCGGATAACACGTCAATCCACGATTCCGACGGCGTGCTGTTCTTCTCGACCGGAGCGCTTGCTCCAGGTGTGACTGTCCAGGAAGCCACCTACAAGATGTGGGCGATCGACGGCGGTCTCAAGAAGAGTGGGTTTTCGGTCAACGGGCAATACTACTTTCGCTGGCTGAACGATTTCGAAGCCGACGGGCCACTTCCCCTCGCATCCACATACGACAGCGGCTTTGAGTTGTCGGCGGCGAAATTCATCGTTCCGAAGACGCTGGAGTTGTATGCCCGCGGCTCAAAGGTTTTCGGACAATTTGCCAACCCCTATGAGTATGCCGGTGGTTTGAAGTGGTATTTCCTTCCGACCGAACGTGTCTGGCTCACCGCCGAGCTGATGCGGGTTCATGGGTCGCCTTACGGCGGGGCCTTTACTCCCTATACCGCGGGTCTGAACGGCTGGGCGCCGATGATCCAGACGGTACTGGCCTTTTGAGAATCGTGATTCCACGCGCGCGTCCAGCTGATATTCAATTTCTGACGTGCCGGGGTCCCGTCGATCCGCTGCCGGCCTCGGAGTGAGGCGCCGCGCAAGGTGCGCGTCGGCGAGAACTGGTACTTCACGAAGGAGCGCGGGCTCCG
>Ga0137465_1000577_pt1 | contig 13332 bp, 10 predicted proteins | sample EasRivERMGT828_2_FD_104906 | JGI IMG/M metagenome (GOLD analysis project Ga0137465, IMG submission 104906) | Soil microbial communities from meander-bound floodplain in the East River, Colorado, USA - East River MetaG ERMGT828_2 | ecosystem: Environmental > Terrestrial > Soil > Floodplain ... | reverse complement strand
TCAGGCGGAGTCCACTGGCTCAGCGAATGATCAATCGTCTCGAGACATACAGCGTTCGTGAGGCACGTGCCTTCGAAGAGCACGGCAAGGCTCTCGGTGCCAAGACACAGGACCAGTTTGATCACATCGTCGGCAACAGCTTCGACAATGACCTGGCCAATGAGAAATTCTTGGTTCAGGAGAGCTCCGAGAGGGTGACAATCAGCAAGGCTCAGGCCCGAGTGCTGGGATTGAACACCAGGCCCACCAAGGGTGAACTGATGAGCAAGCTGGATGATTACGGTGACTACCTCGTTCACAAGGAGGCCATGAAGAAGGCCATCGAGGAGCGCATCCAAACGGCAGCGAACTACAGCTACGCCAAGGAGGAACTGTACCGTACAGCGTCGCTTAAGTTCCACATAGATCCAGCAGAAGGGATCAACGCACACCGAAACTGGTACAACGTCATCCACAAGCTGAAGGAAACCTACGACGTCAACCCGGACAAGGCGGACCGGGAATTGATTCGTTTAGCTGCAAGTGTGCTGGACCCTACGCCATGGCTGCGAGCACAGTTGGCACCAGGCGTCAAGTTCACTCTCGGAATGACGAGTCGTGGCCGTGCCGACCTTGCGGTGCGCATCTACGACAAGGTGAAGCATGGTCGCATGCTCAGCGAGACAGAAGCTAAGTGGGCCGAGCAGTTGGGCATGGACTTCGCAAAGCTGAAGGCACCGGAGTCTATTCAGCTCAAGCACGTCGTCCGTGCGTTCCAACCACGAATCACATACCAGCCAGGAGGATTGTTCAGCGGCACAATTGCGATCAAGAACGGAAAGATCGTCCCTCTGATCCGCTTGTATCCCGACGGTACCTTCGGCAGATTGATCCACTTGGAAGCCAAGCTGCGGGCCGGTGCCGTGGAGGATTTCATCAAGGCGTTGCGCAGTCACGATCTCCCGCTCAGTGAGCGTTGGGTCGACGCTCTCAGTCATGTAGCGCAAGAGGATCTGATCACAAGCATCAATGTGTTCCGGAACTCACCATTGCAAGTAAGCCTACGAATGGTAGGTGTCACGCCTGATAGCTTTGCCATCCGTGCCTTGCCAGATAACGACTGGCTGCGGTACAGCTACAGGTTCACGCTCAACACAGCACAGAGGACGGCCATCCAAACTGAGGTGCGCAACCGTCTGCTCGCTGGCGAAAGCATGGACGATATCGTCACCAGTTTGATCACAGGACCAACGAAGGACCTGACCGCACACAAGACGAAGGAGAAGATCGCACGAGAGCTCGTCCGCAAGGAGGCAGCTCAGATTGCCAAGCGTGACATGGACAACTGGGTCGAGGGCATCACGATCCTGCCCAACCTAGGCGGTGGGTTCACCCTTAACGGCATCAGCATCAGCCAGAAGGAAGCATTGATCAAGCTGAAGCTGTTGGGCAACAACCTCCTGATCATTGGCAAGAAGACACACTACGGCTACGACCAACTGCTAGAAATGTGGAAGGAAACCAAGACGCTCTTCGATGATTTCATCAAGACGGTGAGCGAGAGCCAGCTTGGTAGAGTTCGTAGCTTTGATGATGCGACCAAGCTGCTCGGTGATGCTTTCAGGCGTAAGGGTAGCCGTATCGACATCATCAGCGGAGAAGATTTGACGGAAGTAGACCTCAGCTTCGCAAGTCCTCAGGCGCTGAAGAACCCTGCCCTCCGTGATGACCTGGCAAAGTTCCGCCTGGCATGGGAGCGTCAGTTCCCCAACGGACCACTGCCTGAGGTTCACATCGTTGACGTGTTGGACAACCCACTGGAAGCTAGGCCCGGTGCCATCCTCATTCGCAAAGACGTCGCTGACGACTGGGAGTTGCTCGGGCGGTTGCGCCGCAAGGCAGTTCGGCTTGGCCACTTCCCACCTGATACAGAAGCCAGTGTCAACAACCTGATTCATGAAGCTACCCATGCCACACTGCTCAACATGGACGACAAGACGCTAGAGTTCTTGATGCGCCGTGCCATGCAGTCGCAGTCATGGCCGGGGAATCCTGGCAGCTTCGCCAACATTGACATGAGCATTCTCCGAGCAAGGCTCCGCAGCGAGCCGTACCGCAGGCGCATTGCCCGCACGCTCAGCGGGTATGGCAGCACGTCTATCGATGAGTTCTTGAGCGAGGCCATCACCGAGTACTTCGGTAGTGCAAGCCCTCGAGCTATCGCTACTACTGTCGGTGACAACTTCACTGAACTGATGAAGCCCGTCATCAAGCCCAAGGGTCAGTACGGATGGGAGAAGCTAACCAAGAAAGAGATCACTGACCTCTACGACAACAAGATCGCTCAGCATATCAACATCCTCGAGGCTTCAGAGAAGGTGGTGGCTCCAGGGCCACCGACGCACGCTCCGACGTGGTGGTGGCTTGATAATGCGCCGGTAGGTCTCGAAGATCTCGAGATCGACAAGATCCTTCTGAACAACCCGGAGCTCACCGACGACATCACCGAAGGCATGCTGGACATTGTCAAGCTGTTCCCCAATACCAAGCTGCCACGTATCGGGTACCATCCGACGCAAGTGGGCACTCCTCTCCAGCCGGTCAACGCTGCGAACATGTACTACCACCGTGCCGAGAAGAACTTGTTCGTCACTCAGCACAACTTCGAGAACTACAGGCTTGGTCGGGAGCTCCGTGCTTTGGGCGAGCGCATCGGTTGGAGTCCCAAGGGTACGGCCAGCAGTGCCAACACCGTTGTCCACGAAATGGGCCACGTGTTCGTCGGTCGTATGAACGAGGGTCAGTTCGTCAAGGTGTTGGACTTCCTGCGCAACAGTGACCTCATGGGCGCTGGTACCAAGAAAGAGCTCAGTGGGATCTTCAAGGACACCCTCAACTTCGCAGGGAACAACGGATCAAATTCGTCAGAGGGTCTCCAGAACAACATGGGCGAGATGCTCAATGATTGGATCCAGAACGACACCACTGTGAGGACCAAGGTCAGCCGGTACGGTGCCAGTAATCTCCAGGAGCTACTGGCAGAAGCCTTCCTCGATGGAGTGAACAACATCAAGCTGGGCAACGTCACGACCACGACCAAGTTGGTTCGGTTGATCCAAACGTTCGGCCTGTAGCACCAGAGCCGACCCTCCTTGCTACAGTGAGCGCCATGCAAACCGTTGGTCCAGCACTGTGCTCAAGTTGCCTTCGCCTTTCGAAGGATCTCAACCCTGCGCTTGGAATACCAACCACCTGCGAGGCCTACCCCGACGGCATACCTGCGGCGTACCTTACGGGCAGTCAGCCCCACATCGAACCCGACGGGCAAGACGGTGGCCTGGTGTACTTGCGGAACCCAGAGAAGGATGCGTCGTACAATGACTACGTTCAGTTTCACCCAGAGCTCAGGCCGTGACCTTTCGCTTACCAAGCATGTGCGATTCATGCCTACACAAGCAGGAGGATGAAGATGTCTGCGACGCCTTCCCAACCGGAATCCCGCCCAAGTACACTCACGGAGGATTCCCGCACGTTGATCCAGACGTTGACGGAGGAATGGTGTGGAGCCTACGGCCCGAGGCTGAGTGGAGACTGTCTCAGTATCTTGCGTTCTGGCATCAACCTGATCTGGACACTGGTTGATATGAACATCAGAACCGGCGCAGTGCGAGACGCTACCCTGGACATGCTCGGCATGGGTGACGGAGAAGTCGACCTGGTCGAGCTCAGCAGCAAACTGACGAAAAGGATGGTGGCAGATGTCTGCTTTGAACTTAAAGTCAATCTCCCAGACGGTTGAGAAGTACATGCTGGACGAGGTGACCGTTCGTCGCCCCGACCCGCACCCTGCATTGGATGGCACGACGCTGCTCATCACGAAGACGTACACCGAGATCTACAATGGCAAGGCTTTCATTGTTCCTGAGGGCACACCATACCCAACGAGCATCGGCGGACAGCAGACCAGTGACACTCGCTTCGAGATTGCCATCCCCGCAGAGGCAGAGCTCGTCATGCCCAACGACGAGATCACATGCGACACCAGTCAGTACAACCCCGGCATGGAAGGCGTAGTGTTCATCGTCGTGGGCCAGGTGGAGTCAACCTTCTACACGCACCGTCGCCTCACATGCTTCAAGAAGCAAGACGCCTCGTGAACGTGAGCACGGACTTCGGGCAAGTAGGCAAGTTGTTCGGACACATGAGGTCATTCGTAAGTGCCTTCCCAGATGCACTCGACATCTACAACGACAAGGCTACGGAGAGATTGCTCCAGCTTGTGCGACAGCATGCCAGCGGCAGACCAGGACCGAACGTGGTAACCGGGCGCTACCTTGCCAACTTCATGATTGTAGATGGCAAGGTCGTGAACCCAAGCCCGCAGACCCGTCGTCTGGAGTACGGGTTCGTTGGAACGGATGCGCTAGGGAGAATGTACCATCAGCCACCGTTCCCGCACTTCCGTCCGGCGCTCGAAGAGATGCGTGCGGAGTACCGACGTGGTATTGTGCCACTCATCCGCACCACCTGGAACGCCACGGACTCATGACCTTCAAGATCGATGACACAACCGAGAGCCTACTGACCCAACTGATTGCATTGACGGGTCACAAGTTCGGCGACGGTGAGATGCCAGACCCTGAGCCAGCGGCCAATGAGCCATACGGAATCCTGTACTCCATCCCCGGTGGCATGAGCTACGGGAGCATGGCTGGTGAACTGGAGAACGCCACGGTCATCTACCAGATCAAGATCGTTGGGCACACGAATTCGCAGTGCCGGAAATTTCAACAAAAAATTCACGCCAGTTTGGAGCTCTCGTGGTTCAGTATTGCTGGCTGCATGGGTCCGGCACGCATGGCCGTCGGCGGTATAGTGAAGGAGGACGAGCGCACGTTCGTCGCCAACGACACTCTCTACATGGAGATCACACAATGAGGAGGAATGAATGAATCGTATCGACGAGACCGGCGTGGAATGGGTGACCATGACACACGCAGGTTCCGGCGGTGAAGCCGAAGCCACCAAGACCGCCTACGAGGAGGTCTGGAAAGACAAGGGCTGGACCCTGAAGGACACCGGCGCAGACGCCGTTGTTCCCGTGGGTGACGTCCCCGCAGATGCCGGTACCATGAGGGTACCGGAGGCACAACAGAAGGAGGAACCGCATGCCTAGGTTCATGCGAAAGGGGAAGACGAAGATCTTCTTCGTCCCCACAATCGCTGTACTGGCATCGCCGACGGCGGTCGAAGTGAACGCAGGAACCCAGTTGGATACTCAGCTCGCTGAGATCAACGGTTTCAACTTCACGAACACCGCAATCGACACGCCAGACATGGCGACCAGCTTCGTCAGCAAGATCCCGGGAGAAGACACCGTGGGCGACAGCAACATGTCGTTCTACGAGTTGACGGATACCAACCCCATTGGCACTGCATTGGCCAAGGGTACGGTCGGCAACGTCGTGATCTTCTCGGCAGGACTTGTCGGAGCCATCCCTGCGGCAGCAGACAAGGCCGAAGTTTGGCCGACGATTGTTGCCAGCAACAGCAAGATGTACACCGTGGGCAACGAAGCGGCGAAGTACCAGGTCGTGTTCACGAACACGGCAGCACCAGTCGCAGCCACGCTGACCTGATCCGACATACGACACAAGGACACATGACACATGAAACAACCACTCGACCATCAGCGCAGTCTCAAGAAGCCTGTCCGTAAAGCGGTGTGGATCGCTGGGGACTCTGAGCTCGCTGATGAGCTGTCTGAACTGGAAGCGGCCCTCTCACGAGCCAAGTTTCTCTTCGAAGCAATGAAGGAAGACAACCCTCGCCGAGAGGCCGCTCTCCAGGACTGGACAGAGGCCGAAGAAGAAATGGCACTCAAGAAAGAAGAGCTCCGAGCAACGTCGATCAAGTTCCTGTTCCAGGGAATGAGTCCCAAGGCTTACGACAAGTTGCTCAGCCAGCACCCGCCCACCGAAGAGCAACAGAAGAAAGCCAAGGACGCCGGGCAAGAGGCACCGTTCAACGAGGAGACCTTGCCCTATGCCTTGATCGTGGCATGCTGCATCGAGCCAGACATGGAGCCAGGCGACCTGCTGGAATGGCTGAACGACGGCAGTTTCAACCAGGCCGAAATCATGGCTCTATTCCTCGGTGCCACTGAAGTCAACCAGTCTCGCAAGATCCTCAACCTGGGAAAAGGCTAGACTACGACTTCGTCTACCGGATGGAGATGGAATACTGTGCGCCGCTAGGCATTCCACACAGTCATTTCCTGGCTTGGTCGCCAGAAGATCGTAGTAAGGCCATCAGCTACATAGCTTGGAAGAATAAGTTCTGTAGTGGTTGCGGCACCGACCCGGCAACCTGGCTAGACGTGGACGGCACGGCGATAGAACCGCCGCCGTACATGGCAGAGACGCAACACTGCCTCGGATGCGCTACCCTAGAGGAAGCACGAGCAACCCTGCCGAAGGATGTAGGGCAATCGTACAAGACTTACCTCAGAAGGGCTACGCTGGAGGATGTGGAGCAATGGCAGATGAAACCGTCTCTGTAGGGCTAACCGCCGATAGTCGTAGCTTCATTGAATCGTTCAACAAGGGTGCTGAGGCGGTAAAGAATCTACACAGCGCCGGTCAGTCTCTGGCAAGCGGGTTCCGCAAAGCCGGAGCAATGATCCAAGGCACAGCGGATGCCATCGCAGCTTCGATGAAGAAAGCGGCTTACGTCGGAGCCGCAGCTATTGGTGGCATCGGCTTTGCAGTTCATCGCAGCCTCGCCAACTTCAAAGAATTTGAAACGGCCATGGCCAACGTGTCCACGGTCATGGATCTTTCTGTGGTGAGTCTTGGAACCATGAGCGACGCTGTCATGAGAATGACGAGTGACTTTCCTCAGTCTGCCGAAGAACTGGCAAGTGGTCTGTACGAAGTGTACTCGGCTGGCTTCAAGGGCGCTGCGGCCATGGAGGTTCTTGAAGCCACTGCCAAGCTGAGCACGGCGGGTCTCATGGATATGCAGACGGCGGTAAGGGGCACCGTCAGCATCATGAACGCCTACAACCTCGGAGCCAACAGTGCCGCAGCCGTCACCGATGTGATCTTCAAGGCTGTTGAAGTTGGCCAGATGACAGCCGATGAGTTCACTCAGAACATCGGTGATTGGGCCTCGGCAGCTAGTAGCTTGGGAATTCCTTTCGAGAGCGCCGCTGCTGCGATGGCCACCATGACGACCAAGGGCGCACTCCCGGCCATGCAAGCGGCCACAAGCCTGTCGGCAATCTTCCGGGCATTGATCAAGCCAAGCGACGAGATGGCCAAGACCATCAAGCGCCAAGGCTTCGAGAGTGGCAAGGCCATGCTCCAGAACTTGGGACTGGCAAAGACACTCGGAACCCTGTGGGAAGCTTCTGGAAAGACAGAGAGCGGGTTCGCTCAATTGTTCCAAGAGAGCGAAGGGTTCAAGGGTGCGTTGGGCTTGGTCAACAGCGGATACGAAATGCTCAACGAGACGCAGGCAGAGTTCAATAGCAGAGCGGCAACAGCGGGCACCGTGTCTGAAGCATTCACGAAGCAGATGGGCACCCTGGCCAACAAGTCCAAGCTGCTCGGCAATGAGCTCCGTCAAATGGGCTACGAAATGGGCAAGGTCATCGCTCCCCTCGCCGAGGTGTTCGTTGTCGCAGGAACCTCGATGCTGCACATGGTCAACAGCTTGCCCGAGCCTCTCCGCAGTGTGGTCGCAGTTCTACAACTGATGGCACCGGCACTTGTGGTGGCCGGGGGACTGTTGGCAGCGATGGCCCTCAAGACCCTCGTGTGGACGAAGACGATGGCTCAGATAGGTAAACTGAGTTTCGTCAATGCAAGCATGGCAGCTTGGATCGGCAAGGTGGGCGCAGCCGGTGGCCCCATCAAATTCTTGAGGCTCGAGGTAATCAAGTTCGCAGCGGCTGACGCCGCCATGCGGAGCAGCATGATGCGCACCGTCACGACGGCTGGCTTGTACGCTGCCGGGTTCGCCGTAGCAGTCGTCGCCATCAGCAGTCTGATCGGTGCCATCAGCAATGCTAAGCAACACGCCGCAGAACTGAAGGCAAGCTTCATCACGCCAGACGCCGGACAGATCAACACCTTCAAGGACCTTGCCACTGCATACGACGACGCTGTCCGGGCGAACAACGAAGCCTATGACAAGAGCGGAGGCAACAGTTTCCTGAATGACGTGCTGGCTAGCCTTCAGATGATCTCTCCGTTCACTGAGAACACGAAGATCAATGCGAAGATGGCAAGCGACGCCATGGCCGACCTTGCCGGTGAGTATCAAACCCTGGCACAAGCCGCCGTTTATTTCAGTGACATGACCGGGCTCAGTACCGACCAGGTTTTGCAGGGTTTGAATCAGATGGCTGCTGACGGAACAGTCAGCATCTCCACATTGATTGTGGAATACGAAAAGTGGATGGAGCTCGTCAGAAATCCTGACGTCACCGCTTTCGAACAAGCCAAGGCGCTAGTCAATGAAACAGCTAGAGCACTCGGGGTTGAACCACCCAAGGTTGACCCCAAGGACTACATGGATCCAAAGACCGCTGGTGAATGGGAGCGTCTCAATGGGATCTTTGGTAACACCCAGGCTGAGCTCGAGAAGGTCGCTGAGAAGCAAGCCGTAGTCAAGGTCGCTATGGAAAGTGCTAGCGCCTCGGCGCAGGACTATGCCCTGGCGATGATCGCACTTGCAGACAGCGCCAGCACTGCCAATGACAAGCTGACAGCGTTCAGCACCATCATCGGGCAGTTGCTCGGGAACACCGTTGACATGCGGGACAGTCAGTCAGCATTCATTCAGTCCATCGAGAAGGCTGGACAGGCCATGGTGGACAACGGTGCCAACTTCGACATCACCACGGCTAAGGGTCAAGCACTGCAAGAAAGTATCAGTGCGGCAAGCAAGGCAACGGCGGCACTTGCCGAAGAAACTGTACGGCAATCCGGCAACACGAACGACGCTATCCCGATCATCAGTAGCTACGTGCAAGGCATGGTCGGCGTGGCACAGCAAGCCGGATGGAGCGAAGATTCAATCGCCCAGATGATCGCTGTCATGGGGATGACTCCGGAGACTATTCAGTCCATCATCTCTCTGCCAGGTATCGATCCCGAGATGGCCAAGCTGCTCACGTTGGCCGGACAACTCGGTGGCCTGAACGGTTACGTAGCGCAAGCCGGTGTGAACGTGACCGTCCGTGTGGGCATGGTTCAAGACACGGGTATCGGTCAAACCAGCCGAGCCTACGCCAACAGTCCTGCCGGTGCTCAGGCGGGGCTCGGGCAGACTCCAGCGCAAGCTGCTCAGGCTGCGGTTGACAATCTGCTCAAGGGAATCATGAGCAACATTCCGAAGACCGCTGCGAAGGGTGGTGGTGGTGGCGGTGGTGGCGGTGGCGCTGCCAAGTGGAAGCCAACCCGTGAGCAGTTGAAGAACATGCAAGCGGCGCTCGCAGCACCAGTGCTAGAAATGTTGACGGGTGACCTCGGTGCCACCTGGCAGAAGCAGATGGCCGACCAATGGTTCGAAGCCACAACCAAGAACATGCTCTCCACCGGCAAGACCCGCCTCGGTGCTGGAATCCTCAAAGAGGCACAGGCCTCAGGCACCGACCCCGATGAGCAGTTCGCTAGGGCGGCGCAGGATTATGCACGGTTGACCAAGCTGGTCGGTGCTGCCAACGCCGATGTTGTGTTGGGAATGACCGACAACCTCGACGCCTTCAGTAAGTACGTGGATGCCGTGGAAGAGATGATCAAGCACCAGCAGGACGTGGAAGACTGGAAGGCTGAAAGAGGAGAGATCGACCTTGCCGCATACAAGGTTCTCCTCGAAGCCCGCCTTGCAACGCTGGAGGCATACACCGATGATTGGATGAGCGTTCAGGATCAGATCAAGACCGTCGAAGAGGACATGAAAGAAAAGGCTAAGGAAGCCCTGGACGAAGAGAAGCGTCTGCAAGAGGCTCGCCTTGCCCTCAGCGAGATCAGCAAGGCTGACTACCTCGTGTATCTGCGGAGCCGCCTGGCGGCGCTGGACAAGTACAGCGACGAATACATGTCCATCTGGCGTGAGATCCAGGATCTCGAGAAGCAGATCATCGACGACACCAAGAACAGCACTGACTCCATCAAAAGTTTCGCTGACGATGTTAAGCGTGCGTTCGATGACATCAAGAAGTCTGTCGAGGACCCAATGATCAGAGCCACTAGTTTGATCGCAGCCTTTGGCGATCAGGCCACCGTGACTCAAGAACAGATCCAAGGTTTCTACAGCCACATGCTCGAGGGTACTCAGCGGTGGGTCACGGTCATCAAGGCACTGAAGGAAGCTGGCGTCAACAAGTCGTTCCTCAACGAACTGATCCAGGCCGGTCCACAATCTCTCAGCTTTGCTGAACAAGTGTTGGCCATGGGTCCTGGTGGCATCAGCATGATCAATCAGAGCATGGCTGACATTGCAGCGTTGGCCGGGGACCTCGGCACCAACATCGCCACGGGCAGCATCGGCACTCTGAACCAGAACGACCAGTCGGTTACCATCCAGGTCGGCGACGTCAGCATCGTTGGTGAAATGCCAGGCGGTGTCACGATTGAGCAGGTGCAAGCGGCCATCACTGCGGCGCTAAGCGGAGTAGCTGTTCAGGTAGCAAACCGCCAGACAACAGGAGCAGCGTCAGGAACTCAGCCAGCGGGCACCGTCTGACACAAACGGTGTAGGCTACCTAGTCATGACAGCGCCGTTCGCACCAGAGCTCTTGATCCCGAAGAACAAGGGTGCCAGTGCTGCCGCCAGTGTGAACCTCCAGTGGAAGTTCCGCAGCGTGGTAGCTGGAGATGGAATGGTGACCTATGCCATCCGCCGCAGAGCCATGACACCCACGGTCGGGGCATACGAATACTGGACGGGTGCAGCATGGGGAGCAGAGACTTTCATCGCAGGGCCAGTGGCCCCGAACCTCGTCCAGGACGGCATGACATTCAGTACAACTATCACCACTGGCTGGACCACGGACAAGGTGTATCAGTGGTCTGTCAAGGTTCGCAACGCAGCGGCGGAAGCAAGTCCGTATGCTGATGACAACTTGATCCAGATCCATGCTGCCCCGAGCATGGCGATCACGGTCAGCAGTGCGACCGTCAGCCGTCCCTCCCTAGCGTGGGTGTGGGCAGGGGCGGCTGGCTACTATCAGAAGACGTACCGGCTCGCAATCTTCACAGCAGCCATCCGCAACTCCTTCGGATTCGATTCCAGCAGTTCTGTTTGGCAGGCGCTTGCCACCTGGATCATGCCAGCGGATAAGTACTCAGCCACCGACTGGAAGCAAGCCATCGATGCCGACCTCGTCAGTGGAACGCAGTATTACTACTTCTACAAGACGACAGACAACAGTGATCTTTCAAGTGGCTGGGTCGAGAGTGGAAACTTCACTCCCACGTACACGGCAGTTCCCGCTCCAACGATTCAGCTCACGCCTGACGTTGTAAATGGTATTGTGACCTCGGTAGTTCGAAGCAGCTTCAACCTTCTCGGAGACAATAGCTCGATCTTCAGCACTGGTATCGACAACTGGGTCGGTAGTTTGAACTGCCAGTCTAGTTGGGGCGGTGCCGGACTGCAGAAACTTCTGTTGACCTGCGGCGGAATGAGCTATGCGGCTCTTGATGCTGCCCACACGACCTACACTGCGGAAGATACCGCCTACGCCACGTATGCCGTGGAACAGGGCACGCAGGCTGCTCCCACCGGAACTGCTCGTGGCCTCAGCGGTGACCAGGCTGGAGAACGCATTGCTGTTGCTGCTGGTATCGCCTACAGTGCCATCGCAACAGTGAACAATCAGGCGGCAACAAACCGAACGGGTAAGCTGGGGATCCGTTGGTACAAGGCTGACAACAGTGCATCGGCGATCACAGCACTGAGCCAAGGCACCGGAGTAACGCTGGGCAACAACACAGATACATTCGTATCAGTTCAGAACGTAACCAGTCCTGCCGATGCTGCATGGGCAGCGATTGAGTTCGAATGGACCACGGCGGCTGTCGGTGATGTGATGCGTCTTGATGACGTAGCAATCGCCAGTACCACCAGCATCTCGTGGAGCCCTAGCGGACAGAACTTCGACATCACATTCGTGCTCGAGCGTAGCACTGATCAGGTGACGTGGACTCCAGTATGGGGCATGAGCAAGGCAGCGCCACGTGTCAGCGATAGTGGTGCGGTCAGCCAGGCCACTGTCGTTGATCGCAGCGTGCCCCTGGGCACTAACACGATCTACTATCGGGCCTATGCCATCAGCAAGTTCAGCAGCGCACCTATCTGGAGCGCCCTCGCCACGACAAGTATTCCAGGCATGGATCCTGTGAAGTGGTGGCTGCGCCGCACGTCCCGCAGTGACCACGATGTCCGAGTGATCGTCAACCAGATCAGCATAGACCAGAACGTTCAGCGTGACGTGGTCGAGCCAGAAGGCCAAGCCAATGCCATCGTGAACTTCAGTAGCACGCCGAAGACTCAGGTGATGTCCGTCAGTATGTTGAGCCTGGACAAAGTCACATACGAACTTGTGTTGGAGGCTCTCACCGCTGACGAAACACTGTACCTACAAACGAACCTTGACGGTTACGGGTATTACCTCAGGGTCATAGACAGCATCAAGCGTTCTCAGAAGAGGGCCGCTGCTCCAGCCGGTGGGTTCAGTGCGGTACGCAACTTGTTTGATATTCAATTTGCCGCCGTCATCGTTGGGGCATTCGTCTGATGCAGTTCAGCACCACGGCCTTTGCCACGAACCTAGCTGCCGGTGCCAAGACTGCGGCACGGGTGGTGGTGTCCCTCGGTAGCAAGGTCAAAGAAGACACTTACTACGGCGGAGACAGCCTGTTGCTGATCTCAGACAGTAGCAAGGTTGACTATGATCGTCTGAGCGACAGCCGCTCCACAGCAGAGCTTAGGTTCTTGGTACGCAACAGCGCCGCACAAGATCTGATCGACCCGGTCTTCTATCCAGAAGTTGCCATCTACAGTGGTGTCGAAGTCGGTGGGCTCATGGAGTGGATAGACATGGGCACCATGGGGATCTATGACGTGTCGTTCGAGCGCACCAGCCATGGAGTATTCGCTACGTGTCAGGTGGGTGACCGTAGTACTCGTGTTCGTGACAACCCATGGAAGAAACCGTTCCAGATTGCGGCAGGGATCGACTACTACACCGGCATCGTGAACATCATTACCGACAGAGCTCGAGGGTTCACTCCTGAATACAACATCAGCAGCAGTGCGCTCACGACTCCCAGCATG
>Ga0137465_1000574_pt1 | contig 13351 bp, 23 predicted proteins | sample EasRivERMGT828_2_FD_104906 | JGI IMG/M metagenome (GOLD analysis project Ga0137465, IMG submission 104906) | Soil microbial communities from meander-bound floodplain in the East River, Colorado, USA - East River MetaG ERMGT828_2 | ecosystem: Environmental > Terrestrial > Soil > Floodplain ... | reverse complement strand
TTCATGTTGAAGAAACGCCTTGTAGATTACTGGGAAACCACTTGGGGTAGTCCACTTCATGAAGTTACGATCTTCACTGTCGAGAATCCATGCTGCAATCTTCTGTAGATACTTAGTAGTCCGTAGTGGACCAGCACATACTTGATTGATAGCCTTGATCAGGTTGTCTGACAAGTTCATGGTATCTGGCTCAGTGATGTTGTACTTTGTAGTGAATCCCTCTACGTGGCAATCATCATACATGTTCTTAGCAATACGCATCTTACCTGCACTATAAGCTCGAGTCATAGAGCCCCGTTTGGCAATACCCTTTCGGATGTGCTTCATTGGGATCTCTCGCTTCTCGAACCACTCAGGCATTAGTCTAACCAGATCCTTCGCGACGGCGACATAGAAGTCCTTCTGGAGTTCTGAAGCAGTAAGCGACACGAGGCTCCCTGCCTGTTTGTCCTTAGACATAGCCGCCAAGTGTTGCCATCCGTTGTTACTTCCATCAATCGGGATCGGAATGCCCGTTTGATATGTGGGATCTCCAGTAAGCTGCCTGATTTCATGCGACACCGCAAGGAACGCGTAAGGTTTTTCAGCTTCAGTTTGTAACGTATCAGCATTGACCTTGTCCATGTTGTGGGTGGTCCAATAGAACCGATCTTGAAGAGTCATCTTGTCCACAGAGATTGTGTCAAGACCTTCTTCCTTCAAGTGCTTGATGTAGTCAGTAGTTGTCCACTTCAGCTTCTTCAGTTCTTTGACTGTGTAGCTTTGGTTATAGCTAGTGGCGGCATGGATGTATAACCATCGTGCTCCACCAGGGGTAACTGTGCGGACATCGTCGAATAGAAACAAGCTTCGGGCCAAGTCATTACCTTGAAATTCGAGAAACGACTCCGCATAGTATGTACGTCCACGGTAGTCACAGGATACCTCTTGGTAGAACTTACTTCCATTTTCACGGATGAGATCAGCCTTGCGCATGATCTGATTGTACTCAAAGTACTTGGATGATACGCGTTGAAGGCGTGCATCTTGTAGGCCCAAGAATTTGGTACCATCAAGGTGTCTGTACTTCTTCGGAACTCGTCCAATTGGTTTGCATACATCGATCTCGAATAGACAGCCATCCTTGTCACATAGTCGGAGAATGTGTTCAGGAGGATTAGCCAGAGCAGTTTGATATACATACTCATTTAAGTGCCACCTAGTTGCACGGAGCTTTTCGAGTGATTGAACCCATCGTTCTCCGATATGACTTTGGAATAGCTCGTTGTCGTTCCATCCCTTGATGAAAGGTTCTCCAGTGAGCGGGCTAAAGAGACCTCTGATAGGTGGTAGCGGTTCGAACGAGGTACCGATGAGAGTTGGCTTGACACTATCGACTTCACCGACAATGCGAACCAAGTAAGGCGCCTTACGGCCAGCATGCTCCCGCTCGATGTCGATAAGACTTGCTTGCAGAAATGTCTCAAGTAGTAGATCTCCAAGTGCTAGAGTGCTCTTGATGTTAGTCTCATCCGTACCAATGATCTTGCAGATCTTCTTACCGATCAAGTCCGATGCGAATGTGAGCTTAACAGAAGCACTATGTGTGGATTGCTTATTACGGATGCAGTACTTAAGTAGGGTATCCCAAGCAGTAGACACAATGAGAGGTAACGTAGCCTCCCACTGTTCATAGTTGGCTAGTAATCTTGCACCCTCATTGTAGATCTTCTGACTCTCAGGAATCACTACTCGAACCCGGTCTGCTAGGTATTCGATAGTCTCCATGTGTGGTCTTGCTCCAAGAATTTGATTAAGGTCTCACCGTGGCAACGCTTAGGTGCACAGAAACAAACAAGACCCGGCTTACCTCGCAGTAACATCCGGGCCTTCTCTTGCAGTTGGTAGCTAGCATCAAATACCTCTTGGTACTTGTCGCATACTTGATCCCGATCTCCATCCTCACCGATGACAAATGGATTCCCGAACTGGGATCCTCTACCGATGTAGACAGATCCCTTCGGAGCATCTTTGTGATGCTTGTTGTATAGCTTAGGCACTGACATTGAAGTCATTCTGTTCTAGACGACAGGTGTTAGCATTGTAGAATGCACTACCTGCATCACCTGTCTTACCAGTACGACGACACTTCAATACACGGAACTTGATTGTGTTCTTGAGTGTCTCATCTTCGCTCACCATGTTACGGGCAAATGCAATGATGTCAAAGCTAATCTGTTTGATTGAACCTGAACCCTTGATGTCGTCTACAGATGGTAGATGACCTTCTTCGAATGGCTTCTCACCCTTGCGTAAGTGGCTGATGATGATCAAGCAGATGTTATGCTTCTTGACGATCTTCAGTAGCTCACTCATCACATAGTCAATGGCTTCGTTGCCGGTCTTTCCGTTAGCTCCTTCGGAGACTGCAATAGTGATGTGGTCAAGCACCACATACTTACACCCCAACAGTGCCAAATACTCGATCTTGTCAGTAAGAGATTCATCGCTAACAGATCCTTGGTGGTCCAGAAGCATGATGCGTTCATCGCCAAATACCTTATCAAATGCACCCTTCAACTTCTTGTCGGATGCGGGTTTCTCGTCTAGGTTCTGTCGTAGTTCCATTGACAGGAACTTCTCGGTAGTGTCTGCAATAGATTCCTCTAGGGACACAATACCGATCATGTCTTCAGTCTTCTCGTGGATGTTGAGAACAATCTCCTTAGAGACAGTACTCTTACCAGCACCAGTACCGGATGTCATCAGGACGATGTCACCAAGACGTAGACCACGTAGCTTCTGGTTAAGACCGCCCATGCAGTCAGGGTATGGTAGTGAAGGGATCTTGTTACGCTCTTCGAACTTGTTCCAGATCTCTTGACCACGGACGATACCTGCTGGATTATACCACGAAGCATCGAAGACCGCTTTCATTAGAGCTTCTGATCCATGCTTAACCAAGACGTCGCAAGGGTCTTTCTCAGGTAGCTTAGCAATCTTGACTTTGTCGAAGCCAATGATCTTAGCAGCCTTCTCCGTAGCCTCTTGTCCAGGAGCGTCTGAGTCGAACATCAGGACGATCTCTTCGAAGTTACGTAGCCATTCTCGTTGTTCTAGTAGAGTACTAGTATTGGATGCTGACGTGATGGCGACAACAGGGTAGAACTTACCGTACTTGTCGAACTGAGCTTGGGAGACTGCAAGGGCGTCGAGTTCTCCTTCTGTGATAACAAGACGCTTTCCGCCTGCGCCGGCCACGTTCTGACCAAATAGCTCAACACCTTTAAAGTTGCCGTGAATAGTAAACGTCTTAGGAAGGACTCGTTCCTTGTAAGCGACAATCTCGTTTGACTTTGTGTATGGATAGTAGTGTGATCCAAAGGTTCCATCCTCGTTGTAAGATACAACAACTCCATAGTGTTCGCTGACTGCACGAGTGATGCCGCGTTCTTCAAAGCCTCTCGATTCGAACTCCGCAATGTCTTCCAGAGAAGTGGTCTTGGTGACATGTGCTTTCTCCTTAGCCTTCTTCATTGGTTTCCCGTCAAGTGGTGAATCTTTACCGCATGAAAAACAATGACCCCAGGTATCACCTTCTGAGTGACCTAGGGCATCGCTTGAGCCGCACTTAGGGCAGCTACCATACTTCCATTTAGACATTGTTGTCCTTCTGTTTCTCTTTAGCCTTACGACGTAGTTTGAGATTCAGATCACGGTTACGGTTTGTATCTAGCTCTTGTAGCTTCTTACGCTTAGGGATCTTGACGAACTTAGGTTCATCAGAGTCAAGCCAGTCGTCTTCGTTATAGCGATTTGACATTTTGTTGAATGAGCGCTACTGCGTAGTTCATTTGATCAACATTGAAACCCTTAGGGATCCAACGTACAGGACCGATCTGTCGGTTGACGAAGATACGGGAGTCACCTTGCTGGAATGTAGCCGTCATAGCGTCCACTTTATGGAGCATGTTGGATTCGGCGTAAGACCAGTCACCCTTCGTTGCATGCAGGCTAAGCATCTCTCGGTAGAACATGTCCTGGCCGTACTCCTGCATGAGAGTGTATAGGTGATCTGAGCTTGAGTTGTATGTCTTCCAGTCAGATGGCCCATAGATCTTTGTACCGTACTTGTTTGCACGATGGAACTGTTTCTTCCCGATGTAGAATTCACCAGTACACTCTGATCTAATCAGATAGATGAAGCCCCAATATTCTAGAGGATCAAAGTCTAGTGGAATGTATGGGCTTGTTACTGCCCAATGTCCTGTATCAGTCTTCTTCCGGCTCATTATCTTCCTCTGGTTGATCGAATGCAGGCTCACTGAACTGGCCAATAGTATCCTTAGGCATAGCAGCCAATCGGATGTTCTTTCCTTGAAGTCGTGAATGGTACTCCAGTGTAGGATCACCCTTCCACTTCAGACGTTCAACTAGTTCGTCAAAGGTCAAGACACGCATGTCATTATGTGCATCACGTAGCATAGTGCAGTTAGCTGTCTTCACAAACAGCTTCTTCCACTGCTTACCTACCTTGTCGCGATACAGATTGAAGGTCATGTCTAGCATGTCACTGTACTTGAATCCATCAAAGGCCTTGATAGCCTTAATAAGGCCCATGCCAGGAATACCCTTGATGTTGTCAGTTGTATCACCGGCTACTAGCTGCTGAGTCTGGAATAGATAGGCTTCATGGGGCTCTACAAAATAGACACGTCCCTTGTCCTTCTTATTCAATGACATGTGCCATCCTGGGATGGTGTTCAAGTCCTTATCAACGTGAGCAACAATAGGGCAACGACCATCTTCAAGAGTCTCTCGTGCATATATACCGCAATAGTCATCTGCTTCACCACCATCAGCCTGCACGAAGTTCTCTCGCGCAAACTCATAGAGCTTAGCTACCCGTTGCTGTAGTAGATCTGTTGGATCTGCCACACGATTACCCTTGTACTCAGGGTCTGCCTCGAATCGGAAGTTGTTCTTCCCCTTCACGAACACGTACACATCAGGTGCACCGCTCTTCTCAGCTACATCACTCACTTGTTCCATTAGTGCTCGTTGCGCATTGGCAGGAGACTTCTCGAACCAGCAGATGTTGTAGATCATGGAATCAGCGTCAATCAGACATACATCGTACGGTACCTCGAATTCATTATCCATTACCACACTCCCAATCATCATCGAATTCCTCAAGACTAGATCCATTAGCTTCACACACTAGCCAGGTAAGCAATCTGTTACCCTCATCGTTTGGATCAAGATGCTCTACATTGAATCCTAACTTCTTGAGGAATCCAGACATATACTCTGGCCGAAAGCATGCATCATTGAGTGACCATGCATCGAGTAGCCTCTTCTTGTCATCAAACACACCTTGACACTCACCACCAAAGTCAGTGGTAAGGAGGTAGATAGTCTTCATCAATGGATCTCCGCATAGTTAACGCCGACCTTAGCATCGCCACCCATACAGGTAACGCCGAACCACTTAGGTGCTTCAATGAATGCTTCTACGGCAAGTTCAGATACACGCTTGACGTGCCTCTTAGCTACTTGTACTGCAAGCTCATCGTGGTAGTGGATACGCCATTCGAATGGGATACCTTCTTCACGTAGACGGTCTTCGAGGTACACTGCAGCACTCTTACAAGTAATGGCTTCTAGAGTTTGAAGAAGATAGACAAGGATCTTGTGAGGGCTGTCGATGAAGATAATGCGGCCATCAATACCCCGAATAAAACCATTCTCTCTACCAAACCTGTTAATCGTGTACTCATACTCACCCTTGAGCCTCTTCATGAGTTCAGCGAACCCAGGAACACTGTCCTGGAACTTGTTGAGCGCTAGTTGTCCTAGCTTTGCGTCACGTTTCCCCACCAGAATGATTGCCAATTTACCAGCTGACCCTCCGAATAGGAATGCGTATAGGAATGGTTTCGCGCGCTTACGATTCGGTTCTCCACTAGTAAATTCCTGGAGAGTAACAGCGTTGCGCATATGTACGTCACCGTTAATGACTTCGTGAGTAAATCCATCGTCTCCAATGTAGTGGCAGAGACCACGCATTTGGTTTCCTGCACTATCGGCTCCAACCAAGACGGTTCCTTTGTCTGCGAGCAGAAGTCCTCGCATTTCCTTACCGTACAGAGTCTCAACCGTTGGGAGGTTAGCAATGGTTTCATGTCGGCAACGAAAGGATGGAGTGCCAATAGTCCAGACATCACCACGTAGACGGCCATCCTTTTCAGCAACCTCAAGCCACGATCGTAGGATGCCGTGTTTGTTCTTAAGCGCATTGTACTCGCCTACTTTCTTACCAGTGTCGCCAAGTAGTTCGAGCGACGAGTCCGTGAGCTTGGGCGACTTCTTGACCATGTTACCCTTGATCCGCTCCCAGTTCCACTCATCAGGCTCCCAACCAAGCTTGTAGAGCCAAGCCTTGAGGACTTTATCCGAGCTAAGCTTTCCGGGTTCGTAAGTAATGCGGCTATAGGGGCCTTCAATGAGTCGATCTTCATCCTGACCACTCGACGTCGGAACACCGAACCACTTAGCGGTAGCTTCGTAGTAGTATCCTTTCTTGGTCCAAGCGGGAACTTTGTAGTCATCCTTTGAATCCTGTTTCATGCAGATAAGACCAATCTGTGGCTCGAGTTCTTCTTCGATAGCTGTCAGTTTGGCCTTCATTTCATCGGCTAGTTTCAGGGCAGTTTTAGCATCGAAGTTCCAACCACGTTCTGAGATCCTAGCGATGATGTCTGCGAAGCGCATCTCAACGTATAGACCTGTCTCGAACATTGGGTTGATCTTAGTAGTAGCTTCTGCCTCTTTCACCAGTTCTTCGTACACACGTACGTTCAGCATGACGTCAGTCTCACAACGAGATCTCATCTCAGGGGAGTACTGCGTCCAATCTTCGTGCTCTTGCTTAGGGATACCTAGATGCTCACCCCAACCCTCAAGGCTATGCTTGTGCTTCCGTTTGAAACGTAGCAGCAGAGACATCAGCCATGTGTCATTGAGTGCAGTATCAAAGCTAGTAGTGAACCCTTTCAGACGATCAAGGACCACTAAGTCGTAGCCAATGATGTTGTGGCCAACAAGTACTTCTGCTAGCCGTAGACGTTCAATACCAGTATCTAGGTCAGGTAACTCTGGATCGTAGTCAGAGTAAGACTCCAACTTTTTAGTGTCCATGTCATAGATCGTCATGATCCAGATTTTAGACACTGTGTCAAGCAGGCCGTCCGATTCAATATCGAACAGCAGCCGCTTGTTACCCTTCTTGATCTTCATCCTTTACTTCCTCAGTGAAGCTTACATCGCTGTAGTCTTCGATGGGTAGAGTCATTACAGATGTAGCAAACTTCGATGCGTAGACAGCCTCGAACAACCGAGCTTCAATCTCCATAGGATCAAAGAAGTACTTCTCTTCCTCACTCTTCTTGTCATACTTAATCCTCGTACGGAGTCCCATACGCTTAGTAATGTATTGACAAGCATGCACCATCTCATGGCATAGGATCTCCATGAACTTGATGTCTGAGTAGAAGTTAGCTTCAAGGTTCTCGTCCATGTAAGGGTCGCTTACCTGAACTAGAATGCGATTACCTTCACCCTCGATAGTGATACCGTGTGGTGTGCTAGGCAGATCATCCTTTGACCAGTCAATGATGGTGATACCTACGTGGTATTTCTCTTTGATCTCTAGGTCGAATCGTTTGAGGTAGTCATCTAGTACTAGTCTAAACAACAACTCGATTTGGTGTTCACCAGGGGCGAGCATGGTAACTGATACAGATACCTTCTCTTGTAGTGGTGGTGGTTTAATCCCGGTGAAAAACATTTGGTGATCCTAGTGCTTTGAGTTCAGTTGCTTGAGCAGCAGTCATGCCATTCAGGACTTTGTTGTTTTCCATTAGGCGTCCGTTCTCCGACAGTAGGTAAGTGATTACCATCCCTGCCAAAACCAAGGTTACACTCAGCAGAATGATCATTGATGCTCCTATGTACTGCGAACCCCATCTGTAGTAGCCGTAGAGTTCCGATTGACTTCTTCATGGTATCACGCCAGACAATACGCTTGATACCCGCTAGTTTACTAAGTTGCGCACAACCAATACAAGGGACGTGAGTACAATACAAAGTAGCATCGGCCAAGCTAGTACCGAGTCTAGCCGCCTTAGCAATTGCGCCCGCCTCTGCGTGGAGAACATCTTCCGTGGAGTTTCCATTTGCATCCCTCATCTTGTTATCAGGACGTAGTGTCCCGTTATACGAAAATGAAAGGATATTGCCGTCACGAACGATTACACATCCAACGTATTTACCTTGCGGTTCTTGTGATTGTTGTGATACTCGTGTGGCAATATCCATATAGAAGCTGTCCCAATCCTGTTGGGTCTTCATGAGTCTTTAGGCTCCGGCTTGGTTCTTGATATTGAACTGGTCCCAGTGTTTCTTCGTTGCACGCTTATGAGCATATGCATTGGAGATATCTACTAGGGATAGTTCTTCCTGCTTGACTACTTCGTCAATCATGAACAACAACTGACCTAACTCTGTAGTCAGTGCATTGCGATTACTGATCTTGGTCTCAGGATGTACTTGATCCTTACCGAATCGCTTACATTTACTCAGGGCTTGAATTACTTCCGCGCATTCCTCTTGAAGAATGTCTACATCAGTCTCATTTGCGATTAGGTTTGACATCACGTTCTTCCCACAGGTGGCAATTAGCACCCATATCAGGGGTTACATTACAGCGAGGGAATAAAGGCCCTGCACGAGTGAACCAATAGTTCTTCAAGACACTATCAGGTAAGAGCGTCACAATCAGACCTGTTTTATCAGGTGCTTTACAGGGATAGGCGTTACCCTTACGAGGAACAATCTTACCATCTTTTTGTGGAGGACAGTCTAAGTATTGACAATTCCTACAACTTGACGTCATACATATGACTCCTGCTAATTTCATCTAGCTGTTCCTGTAGCATAAATTCCTTAGCTTGATTCAATGCGTCACCTAGATTGTTAGCACGGATCGTCTTGATATTTTGTGGATTGAACCAATACCAAGGACGCTGCATCAGGTAGTAATACGTTGCTGTAGGATCGCCTGTTATTGATACACCAGTAAAGGCATATCGCAAAAAGTGTCTGCTCATTTGCGTAGGTTGTTGCTCATGTTGTAGTACATGGGTGACTCTGCTGCACCTAACTGTAGGATTAGCATTGTCTCTAGTTCGTGCATCTCTTGCTTGGATCCGTATGCAAGAATAGTTCTCTCAAAGTCGTCAGGACGTTGATCGTATTGAGCCAGAAATTCTTTTCCTGATCCGACGTAGCCGTCACCCGGCGATCCCACGTGTTTGCCAAGATACTTTCGATCTGAGGATTTGTCAACCCAAAGATAGACGAAAGCCTCACCAGTGACCTTAGGACCTGTCGGTTCCAAGGGTGTAACTTCTTTGAGCTTACCATCAATATGGCCTTGCCAAAGATCCCACGAGTATGCTAGGAGAGGCTTCTTACCTTTCCACAGCACAATGAAGGACTTCTTGGTTTGATTTTCTACTAGGAAGTCGTGTACCTTCTTGTTCCATAGACCAGTGAATTCTAGTTCACCGACCTTGATTAGGATAGCCTTACGATCCTTGTAGTCCTTTGTTTGTTCTACACTATCAACAGTACACTCATAGATCTCAAAGAACTTATCGCTCCCTGAAACGAATGCTGTAACTGTGCTCAGTAGCTTCATCAGAAATCTCCCGGTGCAACCTGGAAGCAAGGTACATTGATACTACGCCACATCCGGACCATGCGGTCCCGATCCTCGAACACTGCGACAAGGCGATCGACGTCTTCTTGTAGCATATTGTTGTACCATTCCAGCTTGAGTTCGTCGTCTTTCGTATAGTCACCGGCTGAACGCATCTGTAGCCAGCTGTAAATGATGCCGGCCTTCGCTAGCCACATCTCTGTCTTGGAGCGTACTACATCAGACCTTCCACTGAAGATCCAGATCTCTGCACCAGCAGCTTCTAACTTGCGTAGTGTGTTGATAGTAGCATACACCGGATAGTCCTTATCACAAGCCTGATAGAAGGCATCCCAGTCTTGGTCCTTCTTCTTTTCAGTCATGACGTAGTGGACTCTATGATGGTGGTCTGCTAGAGTACCGTCAAGATCAAAGATGTATAGATCTTTACTTGCCAAGGATTACCTCCACAATGAATGATGGGGCATGTATATCCGCCCTTACGTTCCAAGATCCTAGCCCGGTTTCATTAAGTAAAGACTTAATGCGAAGGTCTAAAGCTCGAGCCTCATCCTCTGTCTGCCACCTACCTGCAGGATTGTAGTCCTTTGTACGCATCAGGAAGATATCTTCCCGGTTAGTGTACATGCGGTGCGCCTGCTTGATCATGTCTCGTAAGGCAGGTAGCTCGAAATCTTCTGGTACGTACATCAGATTCATCAACAACGGACTATCAGTTACGATGTAGTCTACCTTGTTGATTAGGCGACGGATACGCCAGTGCTGTTGTGCGAAGACTAGTTCTTGCGCCTTCATTACATCAGGTACTGGTTGTCCTTGATGTTCCCAAGCTACATCCTTAGCGAACTCAGTGACTAGTTCTGCGTTGTACCCTCGTTGCTTGAGCAGCATGAATACGCCTGCAGCAGTAGTACTCTTGCCAGTACCCGGTCCTCCGTAGAGGTTAACTAGCTTGGTCATAGACCCCATGAACCTCCTCCAGATTCATTGCTGAACAGAAAGTAGATCGCTAGACATACTGCACCAATAACAATAGCTAGAATGCCGTATAGTACTATCATAGCTCTCCTAGGATACGCATTTTATGGCCTAAGAACCACTTTCCACCTTGGTGAGCAGGGCGCTCTTCCGTGGCTTTGTGTTGGAACTCAACCATGACCCATACTCTTTGTGAATTAACTGAGAGATGCTTCGCGCGAGGCTCTGGCAGAATGTGCCATCCGGGTCTGTGAGCATAACCTCTAGTAGGTTTGTCTTCAGCCTTGTACCAGATTCCGCGCTGCATTCTGAGAGATGCATTGATAAAGAGAGGACCGTATGTTCCATCTTTACGCTTCCGTATTAGTTTGTACCCGATCATACGTTCCTTTGAGCAGTCTCCCAACATTCACGCCATAGAGGCTCTTGTGTGGATGTCACAGGGAAGCCTTTCTTCTTCTTCCAATCCTCGAATGTCATCTTCTTAGGGTCATTTGCAGTCTTACGTGCGATGTAGTCTCCTAGGGTGATGTCATTCTTGACTGAACCAGCTGCCTTTGCAGGGTCAGTCTGGTGTTGTGCTGGTGTACGGATCATTGTTGATCCATTTCCTTACGTGCAAGAAACACAACTAGTTCTTGGAATACAACTGCTGCCTCACGAGTATTTGCACCGTAAGTATCAGTGCGCTCAAGCATTAGCTTGTGCTGTAGCTCAGTGATTTGTAGTAGCTTGTTAGTAGCTTCAAGTAGAGTAGTCATGCTATTCCTTATGGGAGTTGGATGTCAACAGTACGCTTGCTTAGACGTAGACCATCATGCCCATCAGGGATGATGTTAGTCTTACCGTCACTAAATTTGACTTCGTACTTGTAGACATGCTTTTCGCGGATCTTACGGGTGCCAATCACATTTCGTTCACCATCATACAGGTTGTATGAGTGACCACCACCAACTCGAGTTAGGCCTAGGTTAGCTACGATGACGCCATCAGGATGTTGACGACGATACTGACGACCAACTGAACGCATGTCAGACATACTGAGAGTTACTTCATCACCAGCGAAGAATACGCGACGTTGCTTAGCCATTTTGTTTGTCCTCTGTGTAAAGGGTTGGGTACTTGACCATTGCTTGAAGGTAGTTTCCAGATGCTGATATAGCTAGGCTACCGTAAGGTTGCCATCCAATACCAATCATCTTAGTTACTTCTGCACTGAACTCGTTCTTGTTGTAGCGTTCGCCGCCCACAACAGTGTAATCAATTGCATTCATAGTGATGGTACACAGATAGCTGAACGGCGATAACCGTATCGGCTGGGTTTGTCGTTTGGCTCCGAGTTGTTGAGCCATAGTTGGGCTGCAGTCATACACGATGCCTGATCTGCGAAGCGTACTGTAATCATTGATGAACCACCTTCAACACCCATTGCAAGTGTTAAGATGAGCGTGAATACTCCGTTGATCATCCATCTACCTTCATGTTGCGCTCTCCAAGATAGACTGGATGACGCGGTTTGTCTTTGACACCAATGGGAAAGTACTTGTACTTGACTGTTTTCCCGATCCAGTCTGTCCGTGCACGATCTTCTGCATCAAAGCCAGTCCCGATTGAGAATTCCACACCGGATGTGAGGTCTCGGCACAGTAGCGCGCCCATCGTGCCTTTACCAATAAGGCCAGCTTTGCTCGTAGAACGTTTCGTTCTGCCAAGTTCATTCTTCTCTGCCTCATTTGCATTGTGCATTTCCTCTTCAATACCAATGACAAGAGCCTCAGAATCAAGGTAGCGTTTCAGCTTCCAAGCATTCTGTTCTTTCATGGTAGTCCGGCCATACTTGTATCGGCCATCTAGATCACGGATCACGATACCTTCATAACCGATCTCAAGACACTTTGACTCGTACTCAAGTAGGGCTAGCTCACTCTCCATTACCTCTGGTGTGAGATACTTGATAGGGAGTTCCATGTCATGAGCGTAGTACTGAAGCTCTTGCTGACGATCGCTATACGACGATGTCAGATCGTTGTTCCAGTCGAAGATCACGTACAAGAAGTCTACAGGCGTACACTCCTTGTTCTTGTTCATTACTATCGAGTTAGTTTTTCGGTAGACGTCTTTAGCTGTAGGATCACCAACAATAAGCTCCCCATCAAAGCCTCGATAAGCACTTCGAGAAAGTACTTTACGGATGTAGCTGTTCGGGATAGGCTTGAGAGTACGTGAGACACATTCGTCCTTTGCGTTGATTAGACAACGGATACCATCTAGCTTTGGTGTTACCGCTACTGGGTATGGTAGGGTTGCCGTGTCTGGGTTGTCTTTACATAGAAGCATTGGTTTCATCAACAAACCTCTTCAACTTCGAGTTGAGTACCAGGTGCTACCATTTGCAGTAGTTTGATCATTGCCTTTGGTAGCTCTTCATGAACACACTCTTGATCAATGTAATGTCGCATCAAGTCTCCGTTGTCATCACTTGCATTGATAGCGAAGCCATCGTAGTGAATCTCTAGAGTTACTTTCTTCATCGTGGGCTCACGTCCTCACCCTCTTGCACTGGACGCCATTTCAGGTTGAAGACGCTTGGGTAGTACACACTCTCTTGGA
>Ga0137465_1000571_pt1 | contig 13445 bp, 11 predicted proteins | sample EasRivERMGT828_2_FD_104906 | JGI IMG/M metagenome (GOLD analysis project Ga0137465, IMG submission 104906) | Soil microbial communities from meander-bound floodplain in the East River, Colorado, USA - East River MetaG ERMGT828_2 | ecosystem: Environmental > Terrestrial > Soil > Floodplain ... | reverse complement strand
CAAGTACGTGTCCACTTTCGTCGGCTTCGCGCCCGTCTCGAACCCGCGGCTGATCGTGGCGGTGATGATCGACGAGCCTGCGGCCGGGCAGCATTACGGTGGCACGGTCGCCGCACCGGCATTCAGCCAGGTCATGGCGGGGGCGTTGCGGCTGCTGATGGTGGCCCCAGACGCGCCGGTGGACAACGTGGTGCTGCCGCTGCCGGACGCGCCGCAGATCAAGGAAGAAGTCTGAAATCAGAGTTGAGGATCGAGGATTGAGGAAACAAGAGGAAACGCATCCGGACTGGAAAGCGATCGAGGCCTTCGGCATCAAGCGGCTCACGAATGACAGCCGCGCGGTGCGGCCCGGCGACACCTTCGTTGCCTATCCGGGCGAGTCGCGCGACGGCCGCGATTATGTCGCGCAGGCGATCGCTAACGGCGCGGCGGGCGTGCTGTGGGAGAGCGCCGGCTTCAGATGGAACCGTGAATGGCTGGTGCCGAACATCGGCGTGCGCAATCTGCGCCGGCACACCGGCGAGATCGCCAATCGCGTCCTTGGCCGGCCGAGCGGCCGGCTGCGGGTGATCGGCGTGACCGGCACGAACGGCAAAACCACTTGCAGCCACTGGATCGCGCAGGCCCTGACGCGCACCGGGCGCCGTTGCGCGTTGGTCGGCACGCTCGGCTACGGGCTGCGCGCGCCGTTCGCGCCCATCGCCAACACCACGCCCGACGCGCTTTGGCTGCACGCACAGCTTTCGGAGTTCGCGCGCCGCGGCGCGCAGGCGGTGGCGATGGAGGTGTCCTCCATAGGGCTCGACCAGGACCGCGTGGCGGGCGTCGAGTTCGATGTGGCGCTCTTCACCAACTTGACGCGCGACCACCTTGAGTATCACCGCACGATGCGGCGCTACCGCGAGGCCAAGGCCAAGCTGCTCGCGTGGGAGACGCTCAGGCATGCGGTGGTGAACCTCGACGATGATTTCGGTGCCGTGCTCGCGCGCAGCATCCGGCGCCCCGGCCTGAAGGTGATCGGCTACGGTTTCGGCGCGGCACGCGGCGCGCAGGTCGCGCGGGTCACTGGCGCCAATCTCGTCACCGGCGCGCGCGGTGTCGGCTTCGATGTGAGGACGCCGTGGGGCTCTGCCCGCATGACCAGCCCGGTGCTTGGGCGGCACAACGCCTACAACCTGCTCGGCACACTGGCAGTGCTGCTCGCCAGTGGCGTGCCATTGAAGAAGGCCGTGTCCGCGCTCGCCGTGGTGAGGCCGGTTCCGGGACGGCTGCAAGCCTTGGGCGGGGGCGCCCAGCCGCTGGTCGTCGTCGATTACGCTCATACCCCCGACGCCTTGAAGCAGGCACTCACAACGCTGCGTCAGCTGCTAACTGCCCAGTCACGAGTAACAAGTAACGAGTCACGCCTGATTTGTGTATTTGGATGCGGCGGCGACCGCGACCGCGGCAAGCGCCCGCAGATGGGGCGGGTTGCGGTCAGGCTCGCCGACCGGGTGGTCGTCACCTCCGACAATCCGCGCGGCGAGAACCCACGCGACATCATCGAGGAAATAGTCGCGGGAGCGCGTGGCACCGCACGCGGTGTCGCAGGCGGTATCGAGATCAAAGCCAACCGGCGCGCCGCTATCCTGAACGCGGTGGCGGGAGCGCGCCGCGGCGACATCGTGCTTATCGCAGGCAAGGGCCACGAGGCCTACCAGGAAATCCGCGGCACCCGATATCCGTTCTCGGACGCCGCCGTGGCGAGGGAGGCGCTGTCGCAATGAGCATGATGCGACTGTCGGAGGCCGCACGCGCAATCTCAGCCGAGCTGCGGGGAGAGGACCGCGTGTTCGAGGCCGTCAGCACCGATACCCGCGCGCTTGCACCGCAGGCCCTGTTCGTCGCGCTCAAAGGCGATCGATTCGACGGGCACGATTTTCTCACGCGGGCAGCCGAGCAACGTGCCGCCGGCGCACTCGTCCAACATTCGGGACTCGGGGCCCGGGACGCGAAGGTTCCTCTTTCGCTGCTTATCGTTGACGACACCCGTCTTGCCCTCGGCTCGCTGGCGGCCTACTGGAGGGGCAAGTTCAGCATGCCGCTCGTCGCATTGACCGGAAGCAATGGCAAGACGACGGTAAAGGAGATGCTCGCTTCCATTTTGCGGGAGGCTGACCTGGACGAACTCCGAGCCCCGAACCCCGGGACCCGCGTTCTTGCCACGCGCGGCAACCTCAACAACGACATCGGCATGCCGCTCACGTTGCTCGAACTGAGGCCCGGTCACCGTTACGCCGTGATCGAGATGGGAATGAACCATGCCGGCGAGATCCGTTATCTCGCGCGGCTCGCGGCGCCCGATGTGGCGCTCATCAACAACGCCGGTCCGGCGCACATTGAATTCTTTGCTTCGGTGGACGATATCGCGCGCGCCAAGGGCGAGATCTTCGAGGGCCTGAAGCCCGATGGCACGGCGGTGATCAATGCCGACGACCGCCATGCCGGCTTGTGGCGCGAGCTCGCCGGCGGACGGCGAATCGTGGAATTCGGGATCGAGCGTCCGGCGGCGGTGAGCGCGCGCTACGCGCTGCGCTGGCTGGAGAGCGAGATCGTGGTGCGCACGCCGGCGGGGGAGGCCCAGGCTGTGCTCAAGGCGCCGGGACTGCACAACGTCAGAAACGCGCTCGCCGCGAGCGCAACCGCGGTGGCGCTGCAGGTGCCGGCGCCGGCCATCGCGCGCGGTCTCGCGCGCTATGCCGGCATCAAGGGGCGGCTACAGAAAAAAGCCGGACTGAACGGTGTCACGCTGATCGACGACACCTACAACGCCAATCCCGATTCGGTCCGCGCCGCGATCGCCGTGCTCGCGCTGGCGCCGGGAGAAAAGCTGCTGGTGCTGGGCGACATGGGCGAGCTGGGCAACAACGCGCCCGAGCTGCACGCCGAGGCCGGCCACTACGCGCGGGAACAGGGTGTCGGCAGGCTGCTTACGCTCGGAGAGGCGTCCGCCCACGCGGCGCGCGCGTTTGGAGCCGGCGCGCGCCATTTCACGCGCATCGAAGACCTGCTGGCCGAGGCCGAGAACGCGCTCACGCCTGGCGTCACGGCGCTGGTCAAAGGTTCGCGCTTCATGCAGATGGAACGCATCGTCGCCGCGCTGGGCGGCGACGGAGAGGAGAGAGGAGAGAGGAAAGTGGAGGCGAAGCCGTGAGCAAGCTTGGTTTTGACACCTCACTCGCGATCGGAGATCGCGCATGCTGCTAGAGCTCGCTCAATGGCTGGCGAAGGACATCCGCGCGTTCAACGTGTTCGGCTACATCACGCTGCGCTCGGTGCTGGCCTGCCTCACCGCCCTCGTCATCTCCTTCGTCATCGGGCCGGCGATGATCCGCAAGCTGGCCGCGTACAAAGTCGGCCAGGCGGTGCGCGACGACGGCCCACAGACGCACCTCGTCAAGGCCGGCACGCCGACCATGGGCGGCGCGCTGATCCTGGCATCGATCACCATCACTGCGCTGCTGTGGGCCGACCTGGAAAACCGTCTGGTCTGGGTCGTGCTGTGGGTGATGCTCGGGTTCGGCGCCATCGGCTGGGTGGACGACTACCGGAAGGTAGTGGCGCGCAACCCCAGGGGACTGTCGGCCAGGGTGAAATTCTTCTGGCAGTCGGTGATCGGCGTCACCGCGGCCTGTTTCCTCGCGTTCTACTCCAGCCTGCCCGCGCAAACCGAATTCATCGTGCCGTTTTTCAAAGGGATCGCCTATCCGCTCGGCGCAATCGGCTTCATCGTCATGACCTATTTCGTGATCGTCGGCACCAGCAACGCAGTGAACCTGACCGACGGGCTCGACGGGCTCGCCATCATGCCCACGGTGATGATCGGCAGCGCGCTCGGCGTCTTTGCCTACGTCGCCGGCCACGCAGTGTTCTCGAAATATCTCGGGTTTCCCTACATCCCCGGCGCCGGCGAGCTGACAGTGATCTGCGGCGCGATCGCGGGCGCGGGCCTCGCCTTTCTGTGGTTCAACGCCTACCCGGCGGAAGTGTTCATGGGCGACGTCGGCGCGCTCGCGCTGGGAGCCGCGCTCGGCACCATCGCCGTGATCGTGCGGCAGGAGATTGTTCTCTTCATCATGGGCGGAGTGTTTGTCGTAGAGACGCTGTCGGTGATGCTGCAGGTCGCGTCGTTCAAGCTGACGGGCAAGCGCATCTTCCGCATGGCGCCGCTGCACCACCACTACGAGCTGAAGGGGTGGAAGGAGAACCAAGTCGTGGTGCGGTTCTGGATCATCACGATGATGCTGGTGCTGGTGGGATTGTCGACATTGAAATTGCGCTGATGAACCGTGGATTTGAACGGACGAAAGGTGGTCGTGCTCGGTCTCGGTGACACGGGATTGTCGATGGCGCGCTGGCTCGTCCGCCGCAAGGCGCAGGTGCGGGTGGCGGACAGCCGCGCGGCGCCGCCGCACGCGCAAGTGCTGGCGCGCGAGTTGCCACAGGTAAATCTCGCCACCGGCGCGTTCGCCGGGAAGACGCTAGCGGGCGTCGACCTCATCGCGATCAGCCCCGGCATCGACCGCCGCGAGCCCGTCATAGCGGATGCGGCGCGGCGCGGCGTGCCGATCGTAGGCGACATCGAGCTCTTCGCTCAAGCACTGCCGTCACTCGTCACTCGTCACTCGTCACCCGCCCGACCACAGGTCGTGGCGATTACCGGCTCGAACGGCAAGAGCACTGTGACGGCGATGACGGGGGAGATGTGCCGCGCAGCGGGGCGCGCGACGGTGGTGGCCGGCAACATCGGCGTACCGGTACTCGACGCGCTGACCGCGATCGAGGAAGGTGGCGCGGCGCCGGACGTGTTCGTGCTCGAGCTCTCCAGCTTCCAGCTCGAGAGCACACAGAGCCTCGCGCCCGATGCCGCGACCGTCTTGAACGTCACCGAAGACCATCTCGACCGCTATGACGGCATGACCGATTACGCTGCCGCGAAAGCCCGCGTGTTCTCGGGCGACGCCATGCAGATACTCAACCGCGACGATCGCTTGAGCCTGGGCATGGCGCGCCCCGGCCGCGCCCTTCGAACTTTCGGGCTCGCACCGCCGAGCGGGGATGCCGAGTGGGGCGTCACGTCCAATGGCGCTCGCGCGCTGGCGCACGGTGGACGCCGGCTGATGGCAGTAGAAGAGTTGCCGCTCGCCGGCCTGCACAACGCCGCCAACGCGCTCGCGGCGCACGCACTCGCGCACGCGATCGGGCTGCCCGACGCACCGTTGCTCGACGCGCTGAGGAATTTCCGGGGACTGCCCCATCGCATGTGCAAGGTGGCCGAAATCGCGGGCGTGTCCTACTACGACGATTCCAAGGGCATCAACGTCGGTGCCACGGTCGCCGCGCTCGCCGGCATGGGGCGGCCGGTGGTGCTGATCGCCGGCGGCGACGGCAAGGGGCAGGACTTCTCGCCGCTCGCGCCGGCGGTGAAGGCGCGCGCGCGCGCGGTGGTGCTGATCGGGCGCGATGCCCCGCTGATCGAGCGCGCGATTGCCGGCAGCGGCGTGCGGGTCGAGCGCGCTGGCGACATGGAAGAAGCGGTGGCCATGGCGTCCGGCGCCGCGCTGCGGGGCGACGCGGTGCTGCTGTCTCCCGCGTGCGCAAGCTACGACATGTTCCGCGACTACGTGCAGCGGGCGGAAGTTTTTGCCGCGGCGGTGCGGTGTCTCGAGGGCCACTGACATGGTCTACATCGACGCCAAGTCGCGCGCACCGATCGCCGAATTCGACCAGGGCCTGGTATGGACCACGGTGCTGCTGGTCGGGTTGGGACTCGTGATGGTTTACTCCGCGTCGATCGCAATTGCCGAGAGCAGCCGCGCCACCGGCTTCCAGCCGACCTATTACCTGATGCGTCACGGGCTTTTCGTGGTGGCGGGCGTGATGGCGGCGGTGGTCGCATTTCAGATTCCCCTGCGCCTGTGGCAGCAGGCGGCGCCGTACCTGTTCCTGTTGGGCGCCGGGCTGCTGGTCCTGGTGTTGATCCCGGGCGTTGGCCGGGAGGTGAACGGCAGCCAGCGCTGGATCTCGCTCAATTTCGTGACCGTGCAGCCCTCCGAGTTCATGAAACTCGCCGCTGTGCTATACGCCGCCGACTACACGGCGAGAAAAGCGGCGCACATGGCGAGCTTCCGCAAGGGCTTCCTGCCGATGTTCGTGGTGATGATGCTTGTCGGATGGCTGCTGCTGCGCGAGCCCGATTTCGGAGCCTTCGTCGTGATCACCGTGATCGCCATGGGCATCTTGTTCCTCGGCGGCATGAACTGGAAACTGTTCGCGGGGCTGCTCGGTCTGCTGCTGGCCGGTTTCGTGGTGCTGATCCTCACTTCCCCGTACCGCCTGCAGCGCGTGATCGGGTTCATGGACCCGTGGGCGGACGCCTACGGCAAGGGCTACCAGTTGTCGCACGCACTGATCGCGTTCGGGCGCGGCGAGTGGTTGGGCGTGGGCCTTGGCGCGAGCGTGGAGAAACTGTTCTACCTGCCCGAGGCGCATACCGATTTCCTGCTCGCCGTGATCGCCGAGGAACTCGGCTTCGTGGCCGTCGCCGCCATCATCCTGGCCTTCACCTGGATCGTGGCGCGCGCGTTCATGATCGGGCGCCGCGCGGCATCGCTCGAGCGCTATTTCTCCGCGCTGGTGGCGCAGGGCATCGGCCTGTGGATCGGCGTGCAGGCGATCATCAATATCGGCGTCAACACCGGGACGCTGCCGACCAAGGGGCTGACGCTGCCGTTCGTCTCTTTCGGCGGCAGCGCGCTGGTCGCGACCTGTTGCGCGCTCGCGATCCTCCTGAGGGTGGACTGGGAGAACCGGCAATTGATGCGGGGATTCACTGTTTAAGTGATGAGTGATGAGTGATGAGTGATGAGCGGAAATCATCCGGAGCCGGTGCTCCGCGGACCATCATGATCATGGCCGTTGCCACCGGCTCAGGATATTTTGGCTCCGGCATAAAGCGCGCCCCGCGCGCATTAGCCTGCGCCGAAATGATGGCCTCGCTCATGATCAGGGGGCCCATCAAGTGAGCCGGACCATCATGATCATGGCCGGTGGCACCGGCGGCCACATTTTCCCGGCGCTGGCGGTAGCCGAGCACCTGCGAGCGCAGGGCTGGAACGTGGTGTGGATCGGGGTGCGGGGCGGCATGGAGGAGCGGTTGATCCCGCCGCGCGGCTACGCCATGTCGTGGGTGCGTTTCTCCGGCGTGCGCGGCCGCGGCCTCGTCGCCTTCGCGCTGTTGCCGTTCAACCTGCTGATTGCGTTCTGGCAGACCGCGCGCGCGATCTTCGCGCACCGCCCCGACGTGGTGCTCGGCATGGGCGGCTACGTCTCGTTTCCCGGCGGCATGATGGCTTCACTGTTCAACAAGCCGCTCGCGATTCACGAGCAAAACTCGATCGCGGGCCTGGCCAACCGCGTGCTGGCGAAGGTTGCCGACCGAGCGCTCACCACCTTCCCCAACGCTTTCGGCGAAGCGACCGCCGTGATCTGGACCGGCAACCCGGTGCGCGAGGAGATCGTCGCCATGGCGCCGCCGGAGAACCGCTACGCGGCGCGCGCCGGGCAATTGCGCCTGCTGGTGGTAGGCGGCAGCCTGGGCGCGCAAGTGCTCAACACCGTCGTGCCGGAGGCGCTCGCGCTGATCACGCCGGAGGCGCGCCCCCGCGTCACGCACCAGGCAGGCACCGCCCACCACAGCGCGGTGAAAGACCATTACCAGGCTTGCGGTGTCAACGCCACGATCCTTTCCTTCATCGACGACATGGCGGGCCGCTACGCGGAGACGGACCTGATTGTCTGCCGTGCCGGCGCGACCACCGTGGCCGAGATCGCCGCGGCCGGCATTGCCTCGGTCCTGGTGCCGTATCCGCATTCGGTGGACGACCACCAGACGATCAATGCGCGCTTCCTGGCCGATCGCGGCGCTGCACTGCTGATTCCACAAAGCGAGCTGACGGCCCAGGGGCTGGCCGGCGTGCTCTCCAAACTCACGCGCGAGCGTCTGCTCGCCATGGCGCAGTCGGCGCGCGCCGCCGGCAGGCCGGAGGCGACGCGTGCGGTGGCGCAGGTATGCATGGAACTCGCGGGAGCGACATGAAAAACATTTACCGCAGAGACGCAGAGTCGCTGAGCAGGCATGAACGGAGATTGTCTCAGTGTCTCCGCGCCTCGGCGGTGAAAGGGTTTGAACGGTGAGGCACAGGGTCAAGCATGTGCATTTCGTTGGCATAGGCGGCTCGGGCATGAGCGGCATCGCCGAGGTGTTGTTGACGCTCCGCTATAAGGTAAGCGGCTCCGATCTCGCCGAGAACGCCTCGACCCGGCGGCTGCGGCAGCTAGGCGCCAAGATTCACGTCGGACACGACGAGGCGCATATCGCCGGGGCGGACGTGGTAGTGGTCTCGACGGCGGTGAAGGACGAGAACCCCGAAGTCGCGGCTGCGCGCGCGCGCCGGATCCCGCTGGTGCCGCGCGCGCTGATGCTTGCCGAGCTGATGCGCCTTAAGCAAGGCATCGCGGTGGCGGGCACGCACGGCAAGACCACTACGACGAGCCTGGTAGCGAGCGTGCTGGCCGAGGGCGGCCTCGATCCGACATTCGTGATCGGGGGCCGGCTCGAAGCCGCGGGCTCCAACGCGCGGCTCGGCGCCGGCGAGTTCATCGTCGTCGAGGCCGACGAGTCCGACGCTTCATTCCTCTACCTGCAACCGACGCTGGCGGTGGTCACCAACATCGACGCCGATCACATGGAAACCTACGATCAATCGCTCGACAAGCTGCGCCAGGCATTCGTGGATTTCCTGCAGCGGCTGCCGTTTTACGGGGTGGCGGTGCTGTGCGCCGACGACCCCAACGTGCGCGTGATTCAACCGCAGCTCACCAAGCCGGTGACGACTTACGGGCTTGCAGCCGATGCGCACGTGCGCGCGCTCGATGTCACGGCGAGCGGCGTCCAGATGCGCTTCCGCGCGGTGCGCAACGGCGAAGAGGCGGCTGCAAACGCCGGCATCGCGGTCACCCTCAATCTCCCCGGTGTGCACAACGTGCGCAACGCGCTCGCGGCGATCGCAATCGGCCTCGAGCTGGGCGTGCCGGAGGCGAAGATCGCAAAGGCGCTCGCCGAGTTCAAGGGCGTGGGGCGCCGATTCCAGAATCACGGCAAGGTGCGCCTCGCGGGCGGCGGCAGCTTCACGCTGGTGGACGACTACGGCCACCACCCTGCGGAGATGGCGGCAACGCTCGCCGCTGCGCGCGGCGCTTTCCCGAAGCGAAGGATCCTGCTCGCGTTCCAGCCGCACCGCTACACGCGCACGCGCGACTGTTTCGAGGATTTTGTGTCGGTGCTGTCCACCGCGGATGCGCTGGTGCTGACGGAAGTCTATCCGGCAGGCGAAGCGCCGATCGTGGCGGCGGACGGCCGGGCGCTCGCGCGCGCGGTCCGGGTGCAGGGCAAAGTCGAGCCGGTGTTCGTGGAAAAGGTTGCCGACCTGCCGGAAGCCGTCCTCGCCGCCGCGCACGACGGGGATGTGGTGCTCACGATGGGCGCGGGCTCGATCGGCAACGTCGCGGGAAGCCTCGCGAGCCGGGTCAGAAGCGTGAACGGCGCAGCATGAATATGGCGGAAGCGAACAATCTGGTGGCAGCCGGGCTGCGTGGAGAGCTGCGACTGCGCGAGCCGATGGCGCGGCATACGAGCTGGCGCGCGGGCGGCGCGGCCGAACGCGCCTACTTTCCCGCCGACCTGGACGATCTCGGCGCGTTCCTGCGCGCGCTACCCGCGGAGGAAATGGTGCACATGACGGGGCTGGGCAGCAATTTGCTGGTGCGCGACGGCGGGCTGCGCGGAACGGTGATCTTCACTCACTGGGCATTGCGCGGAGTCGGCCTCGAAAGCCCGGGCGGCATCCGCGCCGAAGCCGGCGTCGCCAGCCCCAAGATTGCGCGCTTTGCCGCGCTCAATGATCTCGCCGGCGCGGAGTTTCTCGCCGGCATACCCGGCACCGTGGGCGGGGCGCTGGCGATGAATGCCGGCTGCTACGGCGGCGAAACCTGGGAAATCGTTGCGGACGTGACGACAATCGATCGCAGTGGTTCGCTGCGCAAGCGGACACGCGGCGACTACGAAATCGCCTACCGGCACGTGCGACTGAAGTCGGAAGGCCGCAGTGATGAAGTCGGACGGAAGGCGGAAGAATGGTTTGTGGCGGCGACGTTCCGCCTCCGGCATGGGCCTGGCGCCGAGTCCCGGGGAAAGATTACGGAGTTGCTCAAGCGCCGCATTGCCACGCAACCGCTGGGGGAGCCCAACGCCGGCTCGGTGTTTCGCAACCCGGGAGGCGACTACGCGGCGCGGCTGATCGAGGCGTGCGGACTGAAAGGCCGCGTGATCGGCGGTGCGCAGATCTCGGAGAAGCACGCGAATTTCATCATCAACCGGGGGAGCGCGCGCGCCGCCGACATCGAGGCGCTGATCGAACTTGCGGCTAGCAGCGTCAAGGACAAATTCGGAATCGCGCTGGAACGTGAAGTGCGCATAGTCGGTGAGGCGTGATCGGTGATTCGTGCCTAAGAATTTTGGAAAGGTTGCGGTGCTAATGGGCGGACGCAGCGCGGAAAGAGAGATCTCGCTGATGAGCGGCAACGGCGTGCTCAATGCGCTGCGGGTGAAGGGCGTGGATGCGCATCCGTTCGATCCGGCGCAACGCGACCTGTTCGATCTGAAGCGCGAGGAATACGCGCGCTGCTTCCTCGCCCTGCACGGACGCGGCGGTGAGGACGGCACCATACAGGGCGCGCTCGAGGTGCTCGGCATTCCCTACACCGGAAGCGGCGTGATGGGGTCGGCGATCGGCCTGGACAAGTTGCGCACCAAGATGATCTGGATCGCCAACAAACTGCCGACGCCGCGCTACCGGATTCTGCGCGCGAACGACGACTGGAAGGCCGTGGCGCGCGATCTCGGCTTGCCGCTGATCGTCAAGCCGGCGCGCGAGGGCTCGACCCTCGGTCTCACCAAGGTCTCGTCGGTCAAGCAACTGCCCGCGGCGTACGAGCTTGCGGCAACGAAATTCCAGGATACCGCGCTTGCCGAGCAATTCATCGACGGGCCGGAGTACACCGCGACCGTGCTGGGCGAGGAGGTGCTGCCACTCATCCGGATCGAGGCGCCGAAGGGCAATTACGACTACCAGAACAAGTACTTCACCGACGACACGAAGTATCACTGCCCCTGCGGTCTCCCGGCGCGGAAGGAAGAAGAGCTGAAGGCGCTCACGCTCCGGGCATTCCACGCCGTAGGGTGCAGCGGCTGGGGGCGGATCGACATCATGCTCGACGCGAAGAAAAAGCCCTGGCTGCTCGAGGTCAACACCCTTCCCGGCATGACGAGTCACAGCCTCGTGCCGATGGCCGCGCGCGCCCGGGGAATTTCCTTCGAGGATCTGTGCGTGCGCATCCTGGAGTCGGCGCATGTGGGATAGGCCCGCCCTGATGAACGCGACGGCCAACGTAATCTTCGCCGCCGCCGCGCTGCTTGTGCTGGCCGCTGTCGTGATGCATGTGGCGCGGCTGCCGGCGTTTTCCCTGCGCGAGGTGCGGATTGGCGGCGAGTTGAGGCATGTCACCCGCGACCAGGTCGAGGACATCGTGCGCCACGAACTCCAGGACAACTTCTTCACCATCGACCTCGCCGCCACGCGTGCCGCATTCGAGCGGCTGCCGTGGGTGCGCCATGCGAACGTGCGGCGTCAGTGGCCCGCCCGCCTGGACGTCGTTCTGGAAGAGCACGTGCCATTCGCGCGCTGGGGCAATACCGCGCTCGTCAACACGCACGGTGAGGTGTTCCGGGCGGCGTATGACGAGGGACTCCCGGTTTTCATCGGGCCGGACGACGCAGCCCGCGAGATTGTTATCCAGTATCGCCACTTTCGCCGCAGCCTGAGCGCGATCGGCGAGACGCCGGTGGAAGTGAAAGTCTCGGCGCGGCGCGCCTGGCAGGTGAAGCTCGAGAGCGGCATGACGCTGGCGCTTGGGCGCGACAACGTCGAGGCACGCCTCGCCCGCTTCGTGGCAGTCCATGGGCGCACGCTCGGACGCCTCGGGCGCCCAATCGATTACGTGGACCTGCGCTATGCCAACGGCTTCGCGGTGCGCATACCGGAATTGCGCAACGAGAAGCCGGTGTCCCGGCGCGGGCAGCGGACAGGATAGGAGGCAGAGCGGAACGCATGGGCAAGGCGCGAGACAGCAAGAAGCTGATTGTCGGGCTCGACGTTGGCACCTCCAAGATCGCCGCAATCGTCGCGGAGATCCGTCAGGACGGCAGCTTTGAAATCATCGGCATGGGCAATCATCCGTCGCGGGGGCTGAAGAAGGGCGTGGTGGTCAACATCGAGACCACGGTGAACGCGATACAGCGGGCGCTGGAGGAAGCGGAGCTGATGGCCGACTGCAAGATCCGCGAGGTCTACACCGGCATCGCCGGCAGCCATATCCGCAGCTTCAACTCGCAGGGCATGGTCGCGGTGAAGGACAAGGAGGTCGAGCAACCTGATATCGAGCGCGTGGTCGACACGGCGCGGGCGGTGCAGATCCCGAACGACCAGCAGATCCTGCACGTGCTCAACCAGGAATTCATCATCGACGGGCAGGAGGATGTTCGCGAGCCCCTCGGCATGAGCGGCGTGCGGCTGGAAGTCAAGGTGCACATCGTAACCGGAGCGGTTTCCGCCGCGCAGAACATCATCAAGTGCGTGCGCCGTTGCGGCCTGGAAGTACGGGACCTCATCCTGCAGCCGCTCGCCTCGGCATCGGCGGTGATCTCCGACGACGAGAAGGACCTGGGCGTCGCGCTGATGGACATCGGCGGCGGCACCACCGATCTCGTCGTGTACACGCACGGCGCGATCCGCCACACCGCGGTGATCCCGATCGCCGGTGACCAGATCACCAACGACATCGCGATGGCGCTGAGGACCCCGACCAAGGACGCCGAGGACATCAAGGAGCGCTACGGCTGCGCGCTCTCGCAGCTCGCCGGTTCCCAGGACATGGTGGAGGTGCCGGGCCTGGGCGAACGCGAGCCGCGTCAGCTTTCGCGCAAGACGCTCGCCGAGGTGATAGAGCCGCGCGTGGAGGAGCTCTACTCGCTGGTGCAGACGGAACTCCGCAGAAGCGGCTACGAAGAGCTGCTCTCGTCGGGAGTTGTGATCACCGGTGGCTCAAGCGTGATGCAGGGCATGGTGGAGCTGGGCGAGGAGATCTTCCACATGCCGGTGCGGGTGGGGTACCCGGGCTACAACGGCACCCTGGCGGAAACCGTCCGCCACCCGCGGTACTCGACGGGCGTGGGCCTGCTGCTTGCAGGCCTGCAGCAGCACCGCTCGCGCGAGCTCGCGCGCATGAAT
>Ga0137465_1000569_pt1 | contig 13454 bp, 20 predicted proteins | sample EasRivERMGT828_2_FD_104906 | JGI IMG/M metagenome (GOLD analysis project Ga0137465, IMG submission 104906) | Soil microbial communities from meander-bound floodplain in the East River, Colorado, USA - East River MetaG ERMGT828_2 | ecosystem: Environmental > Terrestrial > Soil > Floodplain ... | reverse complement strand
CGTGCCCGCTATCCGCGAGATTTTGCACGAATTGCATGAGGCAAATCTAAACCCAGACGACCGAGCCGCATTGGCCACGGTATCAACAAACTGGGAAGACCTGGAGGAAAGCTTGTGGCGAGAGCAGCCAAGCGGGTAGCGCCACATGCTAAACCGGAGTTTACCGTCAGCCGCGAATCCGAGTTGCCGACGGCGCTCATCCAGGAACTTGCAGCCACGCGTGCCGTCGCAAATCGACTCGCCCGCACCGGCGACCCGGCTGCTGGCCTAGCATTGTTGCAAGATGGGCTTAGGGCCGTGGAGGGGCGACGCGGGGAACGAGGCACACCAGGGTTGACGGCCTTGTGGAAAGCGGCGCTCGCCCGCTATGTTGAAATGACTGGGATCAAGTTGGAGGGAGATGAAAATGTTGTGTGGCGATTCACAGACGAGAGCGATGCTGAAACAGACTGTGACGGATGCGATAACTCTTGGGCGTAGTGGTTATCGCAACGAAGGTTTGATGCGTCTCCAGATCGGTTTGGAAAACGCTGAAGATCGGGTCGGCCGCGTGTGTGGGTATGACGAGGGTCTGATCAAAGAGTATCGTCAGGCACGAGAACTGTATGAACGCGAGTTCCGTGTTCGCTTTCTGGAAGCGAGATGAACGAACAGAAACACCTTGAGCTTCTTCACCGCACGAGATCCTTAGCAGGAAGCAAAATCCTTGTTCAGGATTTTACCGGCGCCGCTGAGACGCTTCGCGAGATGGCTGCGTATCTCGATGTGACTGCGGATCTGGTCCAGAGCGACACGACCGGAGTACTGCTTCAGGGCCATTCGTCCACCGTTCCCGGTATGCTCGTTCAGAGTGCGCGCCAGATACTGACCGCCGGATCGTACGACGAGAAGACGGGTGTCCTTCGTATCTCTGGCGTCGCCACGGTTGGGGATTGCGTCAACAACAACGGTGAAGTCTACCCGCTCGCCATCTGGAAAGCTGACCTGCCCCGTCTCAACTCTTTGATCACCCAGGGCCGACTGGTGGGTGAGAGCGAACACCCGCGCGATGGTCGGACGAGCTTGGAACGCACCTGCATGAAAATGACAAAGCTGTGGCTCGACGGCGCCAAGCTGATGTTCGAAGCGGACCTGATGCCGACCTCAACCGGTGTGAACGTTCAGACCCTGGTCAAGGCCGGTATCCCGGTTGCCATCTCATCCCGAGGAAACGGAAAGACCCAAACGACCACATGGCGCGGGAAGGATGGCGTGAAGGTGGTTCAGCCGGGTTTCCAATGTCATGGGTTCGACTGTGTAATATCCGGCGCCAGTCCCGGCGCAGGTATCACAAGCTGGGGTACCCAGTAATGGAGCCAAACGAAATCGACGCGGCTATCAGGGCACGATCATTAAGTGTTTCCAGGTCGGTGCGCGCGACTCTGGAGGCAATCCGCCAGACGGTCACGGCCGACCCTGCCGTATGCCGTGAACGTCTGGTGAATGTGACGGATGCCGTCCTGGACCTTGGAGAGCAAGCGAACGAGCTTGTGTCATGCTTCTCGGTCCTGCTGGATGGTACGCCGCCGTCCGCACAGATGCATTGAGACAATGTTGCACGTCCGCGAACAGAACTGAGGCAGGCATGACCCGGTACGAGTACCAGACCCTCACACTTGTGGGGGATGGCGAGCATTCATACTATTGGCAATCCTGCCGCTCCGGTCGTTGCGGATCTCATGAGACGCTCTCGGCCATCCTAAACACGCTCGGAGCGGCTGGGTGGCACATCGTCTCACACGTGTCCGATGGTAGGTTTGGGAATCAGATCCTGATGCAGCGTGGCATCAGTGACTGATGTAACACTGTTGCGCGCCATTTCGGTCTATGTGCGCGCGACCGGCACCTCGACTCGCAGCGAGGTGTCGCGGATGACGGGGCAGGATGCTCACCCCAGCCCCGTCGTCCATTACCCTGATAGGAAAGAAGGAAGAGAATGATTGCAACTACCGCAAAAGCACACTGGATGACTCATCGCGGGGCAGAGACTGCTCACCCGATAGGACCCTTATCGACGCCGATGGAGTCCTATCCGCTCAACATTACCGTCGTAAATAGTGACGGCGAATCGCAGGTTGTGAATCTGACCTTAGACGGATACCACCTCGTTTCCATCTCGCTGTCTGAGTCGCAGGGGAGGGCTCTCGCCGTACTGTTGGCGCCGGTGGACGCGGGGAGTGAATAACACCTCGATAAGCGACAGGGAAGGGTCGCCCGATGCGTTCCCGATGCCGAGTCTCTAGTGCCAAACACGACACGAACGACGGTTAGACGTGCGGTAACCTACCATGCCAGCAGAATCCCGATTTTCACGAAAGGCCGAGAAGCTTTTACTCGCCCTTTTGGAGTCGAACAGCATACGCGATGCCGCCCGAAAAGTGGGGATGAACGAGGCGTACGCTCAACGAGTGGTTCGCGGCGCCGTGTTCAAGGAGCGTTGGGACGAGTTGCGGAAGGCATCCTTAGGACTCGGCGTGGCGCGCGCCCAGAGCGAATTTGCCGCGTCGGTCGCCGCCCTATGCTCTGTGCGGGATGATCCGAAAGCGGCGCCGAGCGCGCGTGTGGCTGCCGCCCAGGCACTCCTGAATCTCGCTGTCACCACGGCGAAGAGTGAAGCGGAAACAGCCCACCATCGCGAGCGGATGGAACGGTTGACGGCGCTGGAAGAGGCTGAGAAGCGTTCGGTCCTTGCACGCGAGAATAAACCGCTGGCTTTGCCGGCGCCGGGTCGGAACGACGATCCGGACCTCGATGATGGATGGAGCCCATACCCGAATGATACGGCAAATACCGATCCGGATGAAACGGGTAACGAACCCAACCCATAACACCGATGCCGGCCACGACCTTGTACTGCCGACCGTATTCGAAGACGTTCTGGATGGCGAGCATGAGTGGATCGCCGTACCCGGTTTGCTCGATCACTTCTCTGACGATCATGAGGACCGCTCAAAGTGGGTCTGGGAAGTCGTCGATCTGGCAGGTGTGCGTGCGTCCTACCAGGACTAACACGTTACTGCTGAGCCTGGAAGTGGGCTGAACAGCGCAGAATGCCGGTTTCACCCCTTCCCTGTCTGCCTGAACCACCTTTTCCGACTCCCGTAATCCCACTCTTACGACTGTTCCATTACATCCACAACCTACGCTCGTAACACTCCCAACTCAAAGAAATGCCGACCCAGACTATGCCGGGTCGGCGATCACAAATTTCGTTTCTGTCAACATGTTGGATGGATCAAGATTCGTGCCAATTGCGACAAACCGCTACCGTCTGGCTCTTCGTCGATCCGTAGGGGTGTGCATTCGCAAAGCGGGAGACCGTGCAACTTCCGATAACCGACAGTCTGTAAATTATGCAGGCACGAACCCCAGTTGTTCAATGCACAACAGGACGCGACCTCAGGTATTGTGCGCACCATACGGACTCCCATTGTTCACTCGATAGGACTGTGAACAAGGCAATTCATACAGACCTCATACCGCCACGATCTGGAGCATTCCACCATCCGAAGAATTCGACCAGAAAAACCTGGGGAACAACCTTCAGAATGGCGCACAACTTGCCACAATCAGCAGCGTTCGCACATGGGCGACCAAGGCACCTACCGATGCGCGAGGTTGTTCCTCGCACTGACCGCGCGGCCCGCATAGGGCGTGCATAGGAGACCGCCATAATGGTTTGCCCTAATCTGTTCGCCGACGAGGACCACCAGCGACTCGCCAACATGATCGCGCCACTGCTGCCCACGGAGCAGGAACTTGCCGGCTGCGAAACAATTGCCCAAGCCATTGCGCGCGGGGAAATGTGCAGCGACTGGATTCGCACGCTAGAGACCGCGATGGAGGCACCATTCGACCGGTACGTGGTGGATGAGCAAGCGGAGGCAACTGTTCCCCAAATGTTCAGCGAGATGTACCTGGGCCTTGAACTCTGGTTTAGGTACCTGCGCGCGGTTGCTGTTGCCGATGCCGCTTTGACCGATCCGGCGCTGCTCGCTGCCTGACATATCTCCAGCCTACCTTGCCCCTGGTGGCCCGTAGCCGGTCACCAGGGGCTTTCTGCCTCTCTACCCTACCAATGGCACGTATGCCTGCTGAAACGCGTTTCCTGGGCATCCTGGGCCGCTTGCTGGGCAGGGACGGTGCGCGGGAGAGAGTGAGCGCCACGGTGACGGCAAGCTGGCGACCGTTACGAAAGTCATAGACTTTCATGGTACGGACGTAAGGGCTGTAGAGGGATGAGGTGCGTCTAAGATTTTTCATGAAAAATCCCACAGAGTAGATTGCAGCCGTTTTTCCAAGTAGAACATCGTCTTGTTCCGCCAGTTCTGATGTTTGAACGCTTTTCCCACGTCGCCGGGTTTGTTCACTCCCAGGAAGAACACCCAACCCTCCGGAGCAGGGTACCAGTCTGGCTCCCGGTCGCTGTCGCACTCCCACTTTGGAGGGTCTGGGTGAGTTGTCCGAACTCGCTTATACCGTTCCCGAAGCGCGCAGCGAAGCCCAACAGTATCCTGTTGAAGAATGCTGTTCCAATCGTTTCCGCCGCACGGTCGCAGCCGTTCTGCGCGCGCGCCGGCCTTGTTCAACACCTCGATAAGCTCTTCGGCTCCCTTGTCTCCTCCCTCGTCGGCATCCAGACCGACCAGAACATGGCGACCACGACAAACCGACGGCAGCCACGCGGGACGGTTACCCGCCCCAAACAACGCGACGGCAGGAAACGAGCATTCAGCAAGCGACAAGGCGTCAATCGGTGATTCAACCAGAACGAGCGGATCGTATTCCCAGCAATTGGGTTTGGCGAAAACTGCACGCCGGCAAATGCCTGCTGTTCGGTGGGATGCTCCGGCGAACGCCTGGATATACCGACCCTGAACAGCTATCCTGTTTCCTTGTCGATCCCTCCCTTGAAACAGGACGGCACCACGTCCGAACCAATCGTTAAAATATCGAACACCATAGTCTGCCGCTGTGTGCGCCGAGATTCCTCGTCCTTCTAGATAGGTCTCGCCCGGTGTCTCATAGATCGCCCGCACTCCCACCTTCACCACGTCGCAGTTTTCGGCGGACGGCGGCGCCTTTTCTTGGTAGTGTCTCCACGACCGAACGCGGCGAGAACCGGATTTGTTTCCGAACTCGATCAGCTTTCCGGCTGAATTGCACCGATGGCAGATCCATAGCCCACTATCCATGTTCACGGACAGCGACTCGCGTTTGCCATCCCCACAAAGGGGACAGGGAACGTCGTGTTCACCGGTGGCGCCTTCGGCGATGCCGGCTAGATCGGACAAGCTGAGATCATTCATGGGTTTAGTTAGGGAGAACGGTGGGAACGTGGGAACAGTCGTGGGAACAAAAAAGGGTGTTATCCTGCGAACCCTTTTTAGCCAGTAAATCCGCCAACCGATCCCTCGCTGTTCCCACATTCCCACCGTTCCCACCGATTCAGAGGGTCTATACAAAAATCACTTGCTTGCGTACGCCTTCGACCCGCGTACGCAAGCAACCGATTCTCATGTAATAAGAGATTCTGAGTGGGAACAGTGGGAACAGACTAAGGGCTTGTGCCTGTACCAAGGCTAGAGGTACTGTTCCCACAAGCGTTCCCACCGCGTTCCCACTGTCCCCACTCAGGGCTCGTTTTCGTCGTCAGGGTCCTCTCCTTCGACTTCATCAACGGCATTCCTTTTGATGGATATCAAGTGAGGACTCTCTCCTTCGACCCGAATCCTCTTGGTGAACCGTCTCTTACCATCAGCGGTGATGTCGAGCCATCCGCGCTCTCTCCATTCGGTGAGGATCGCCTGGGGTTCATGGCCGGCCTTTTTGAGGATGTCTTCCAAGATGTGCTGATAGAAGGCAAGGAACTCCCAGTCGATCTGATCCCAGCGACCTGACCAAGCATTCCCGTGAGGTATGGCTTGCCGGGTAGTTTCACCACACGGAATTTGCTCCTCACGACCCTTGAACGTCCCCTCATGTGAGTATGCCCACGAGACCACATGCCGCAGTGCTGCTTCCGCTCCGGCCGCGTCTTCAGCCTCGCCCGCGATGGTTTCCCACAGATCGCCAAACGGCTCTTCATACTCCCAATCGAGAAGATCCGGAACCATGTGAACTAGTTGAGCCGCCATGCCAATCGCCGCCGCGTATCCGGCCAGACGACCACCTTCCGGCGTAAGTGCCCGGTTGGCGTAGAAGGTAATATTCTCCTGATATGCCGCGCGCCACTCTGGCCACATTTCCCGGTTGTCCAGCAGCCATCGGACAAATGCCGGCCCCGCGAGTCCGTAGTTTGCCATTACCCCATTGTTCAACGCGGCGACGATCTGCCGAGTATTTTCATCCTGCGCGCCGAACGGAAGGCCGGCAATCTCCATACACCGGGTTCGCGTGCCGCCGTCTTTCGTGAAGCTGGTTGCCGGCGCTTCCCCGGTAGAAAACCCCACGGTTCGCCATGTTCGGCTTGCGTCCAGTCCCTGGGGGTTTCCACGCTCCCGGTCGTGACCGCTGGTGATGGCGTAGAGCCCATGAGCGATACCGGACTTATCTCGTTCCTTTACCCGCGCGGTGTCGTCCAGGATCACCGGCAGGCTATTAAGTAGGGCACAACGACGTGCCAGTCCGACGCTGGTGCTGTCCCAGGTTGCTATGCAACCATCCTCCGCGCGTTCGTCCGGTTTGCCCCAGACGCTGGCAACCACACGGAGCAATGTGGTTTTTCCGGTAGATGTCCGGTTCCACCAGTCCATGACAAAGTTGGGAACACCCAGTATCTCCAGCAACGGCGGCACGAACGCCGCGTACAGACCAAGTTTCACTTTCGGATACGGCCGAACCACTCTTACCGCGTCCAGCCATGCTTTGTGTTTTCCTAGCTCGTGGAATGCGCTGGCTTTCTGATCATTGCCGGCTGCCGCCCCACGGAATGCGAGACTATCCGACTCATCTGGATCGCGCGGAAGGTGGTGGGTGCCCCACATAAAACCGAGCGAACCGCTTGCTCCCTGCCACCCCATGGACTCGGTCACTCTGAGACACGGCAACCGATGAAGATTCGCTGATTCCAGGCTCGCCAGATATGAAACCACTTTGCCCGCGTTTTCACTGGAAACGGGGAACCCATAGTCGCCCAATCCTCCGATGATACTGCGGGAATTCAAAAGGATCGACCGCTCAATCGTGTGTTTCTTCCAACCAAAAGGGTGCCGCCATGTCAGTTCTAGCCGCTGCTTCCGCATTGTGATTTCTTCCTCAATCCGGACGATCAGAATCGCTGCATCGGCGACTCTTTCCAGCCGTTCGAACTCATTCCTGTCGCGAACGCGGCGTTTGACGATATCCTCTTCGATCTCGTAGTCAAACGGGATGATGCAATTGGGAACGGGGCAATCCGTGAGGTAGTCACCGGCGATCCTCACCTTATTCCGGTTTGGTGATTCCTGGTTGGCTTTGAGCCGAGCAGCTTTCACGGCGGCGTCAAGCTGGACGAGGTTAAGCGCGCGCGACAGGATCGCTTTCAACTCTTTCCTCGCGCTCTGATACTCGCGTTCGTCCAGGCGTGCCAGTAGGGGAACGGATTCGAACACGAGGTTGGCGTTCTTGGAGTTTCGTACCTCTTCAATCAGATCGGCAACGGCTTTCACGTCGTCGATCTGGTCGGTGGTACCGGGTGCTGCATCGTCGTCCGTGGTGAAAAACTGGCGCTCTTCAGCAGTCGCATCGTTGGGGGTATCGTGTGGAGATTCGCTTCTCACTGTATTTCCTCATTATCAAAAGGTGGCAAGCGGGGCAGTTGTAGCTGCCCCGCTGCCGGCGCCGGTGGTTAGTCGGCCAGTTTGTTATGAGGTGTGAGTCGCGTGCGGTGGATCGTCAGCCCACCTCTGAAGATCCGGTTTACGGATCAAACTTGTTGACGGTTACCGAGTGACGGTGTTTCCGGTTTGCGCACGGATCACTTTCCTCATATCTACCCGCCCAACCACGGGCGGTGCCTAATTCGCATGGTACCCTGACTGCCAGACAGGCGCCAGTTGACTTGCTGGCACTTACAAATCGAAAGTAAAGCGGCCGACTGCCTGCCGTCAATTTTGATTTTTGCAGCCACGATACAGCACAGATTCCTTGGCGCCGTGAGGTCGACGCTTTACTTTCCCTCTGCCGCGACCAGCCGGCCGATAGGTGGCCGACTTAGGCGCGCGGAGGGAGGTATCGCGAGATGGAACGGGCGTTTGCGGGGATACGGAGGGAGAAGGGCTGGAGTGCCGACTGCGCGGCCGCGCTGCTCCGGATCAGTCCGACATACCTGAGGAGGCTGGAGAGGGGAAGGGTGCCGCTGTCGCTGCCGCTGGCAGAGCGGATGGCCGGCTTGTATGGCGTGGATCTTAACGCGCTGGTGGCGTTCAGGAGATGAGAGGGACCGAATCAGAAAGGGCCGGTAGGATCACTTCCTACCGGCCCTTCTCTCTTTTTTTAGCGGGCGCCCATTCGGTCGAGCGGGCTTGCCTTTCTATGGGCTGCTGCCAGATCGCTTTCGGCGAGCGCGACGTACCGGCGGAGAACAGTCAAATCAGTGTGGCCCATGAGTTGCTGCAACTCAAAGAGGTTTCCGCCGCCACGGAGAAAGTCCACGGCGAACGTATGGCGCAGGGTGTGCGGCGAGCACCGAGCGCCCTGTACCCCTGCCTTCTTCCCGACCGCTTGCACGACCTGGAATACTCCGCTCGCGGTCATGCCAGTGCCCCTTCGGTTACCACCAACCCCAACGACGAGGGGCTCTTCCGGCTTGGCCTGTTTCCGTTCCGCTTCCACGTATCGCCATAGATGCCGCCGCGCTGCGGCGCCCATGTAGACCCGGCGTCGCTTGTTGCCCTTCCCCAATACCGACAACTCTCCACCCATGCGGTCGAAGTCGCCGACAGTCAGACCGCACAGTTCCGACACCCTCATGCCCGTGTCCACCAGAAGCGCGATGATAGCCGCATCGCGCTCCGGAGCCCGCGTATAGCGGGCTGCTGTGAGCAGTGACAGAACTTGATCCTGGTTGAACGGTTGTACCTGGTCGTTGGGGACGCGCGGTGCCTTGACGTTCTTTAGAGGCGATCCCTCCAACAACCCTTCGGCTTCGCAGAAGTTCACAAAGGCGCGCAGGCACCGATAGTACGTGTGGATCGTGGAAGGTCGCGCTGCCCGTCTGGCCCCTGGTGTGTCACTTCCAAATCGGCCGTCTGGTCGCTCCTGTCGCAGATATGTCAGAAACATGCGCACCCGAGCCGGAGTGAGCGATTCAAGGGACGGTTCCGCTTCCTCCTCATTTACCAACCACCATGCGAACTTCTGCATGAGGTGACGGCGGTTTCCGTTTGTTCGTTCGCTATGTCCCTGAGCCTGTCCGTCTGCTAACCAATGGTCAACAGCACGGTCTAAGGGGCTGCGAGGGGTAGATGCTCTATCGGCATGAGGGGTAGATACTCTAGATGACATTTTTGGCTCCTTTCCGGGAGGGTTCCCGTGCAAGAATAGAGCCAATGTCGTAGGGGTAGATACTCTGTTTGTGCCTGCTGTGGAGACGTGAAGGGGTAGAAAAATGAGCCGCGTTGGACTCGAACCAACGACCCTCTCCTTAAAAGGGAGATGCTCCATTCCCCATAGCAGGCAAGCGCATTTTGTGCCTACGACATTGGATTCCGGTGAAGGGTAGATGCTCTATCCCTCCGAGGGGTAGATACTCTATTGTCGGCGGGGTAGATGCTCTACTTGAGACCCGTTGCCCGCCGACCGCTCGTTATCCTTCCTAAAAATCCACTGGCTGGGAGGAGGTTCCTGTAGAAGGAGAAGCGCCTGCTCGTGTGAAACAGAACAGACGGCGAGTTAGTTCGCCTGTCAAGTTAAGGGGGACAAATGAGTACACAGAAAACGCGGTCGCTGTTTGTGGGCAGTATTGCAGTTGTGCTTCTCCTGCTCGGGCTGGTTCAGCCGCCTCGGGCGGAGGCAGTCACATATCACGAGACGTATATCAGTGGCTGGGGTGCGACCTGTCCAGACGGGACTAGCATTGGTTTACTCGCGGAGTGCCACTTGGTCAGCCACGTACTCACGCGGCCCAACGGAAGTCTTCAAGCGGCGAATGCCGTCCACTGTCAGGGAAGAGCTGTAAATCTTGACACCGGCACCGAATACATTCTCAACGCAACCGTACACTATGGCTTCAGCTTCGACCCGGCGACGTTCTACCCGCTCACGACCATCGTCCTGAATCATGTGACCCTCATCAGCCTGGGATCAGAGCCAAACATTGAGTTAGTGTTCAAGAACCGGATCGTGGTTAACGCGAACGGGGAAGTGGCTAACCAAATCGAATTCGACAGTATTGAGTGCCATGGCTGAAGACCGACGACGATCAGCGTGAGAGATTCTCGGCAGGTTGTCCCTCTGTAACCCTGGGATCGCCGCCAGCGTCTTACCCGCAGACCACCTTTGAACCTCTTCTTGCAATGAGCCTCGGGCGCTCCCGAGGTTTTTATTGTACCGGCCCTGCATGCCCGCTGAAGGGTCGTAGAAGCCCGCTGGACGCGGCTAGAGGGAAGTTGGATCGGCGGGAGGAGAAACTGGCGGCTTCATGGGCAAGAATGATGGTGATGCTTACCGAAGTGGCGTTTCCGCTGGCTGGGAGGCTGCCTGAGGCGGCGTGAATCAGAAAGGGCTCCCGATTGGGAGCCCTTCTCTATTTGGCGCTGGTGATCCGGATGATATCATCCTTGGTGAGTCGGAACTTGTCGGCGCTCTTGTTCCACTCTTCCACCATCCAGAGATAACGATCCAAGCTCGGGAAGTGGCCATTGAAGTTCTTGATCTGTAGTACGTCGAACTTACCCTCGTCTTCAACCAAATGGCGAGCATACGCCATGTGATTGGTCTCATGGTTTCCATCGAATCCTTGGAAGCGGACGGATGCCTCTTTGATTCCGCTCTTGTCGTCCAGTTCGTCATACGAGAACTTGAGCGATTGGAACATATCAAGAATGTCGAGTACTTCCGTGCAACCTTCGACTGGGAATTCATCCATGATGTACTGCGAGATCCACTCGTATTCGAGGGTGTAGCCGTTCTCGATCACCTCGCGGGCGTTTGCATAATGCTTCGCCTGCTCAGGGTCGAGCTTTTCCAAAATCTGGTACTGATTGGACAGCATCCACCGCTCAATCTTAGAAAGTTTCATCTTTGGTCCTCCATCGTTTTTACAACGCGCCATCAATTGACTGACACCACACTGGGGCAGCCCTCTGGCTCTATTTGTAAGAGTGTCGATTGGTCACGCCCAGAGTGTTATCGGCGAGACGGTCTGACATCTGTAGGGTACGGTCAAGCCGGTCAGCACACGATTCCAATCCGACGCCACCAGAGCCCCCCAGGAACGGTCCAGCTTGCCTGCCTTCCTATTGGTCGTCCGATCACCTGGACGGCACCCCTGCGCCGTCCTGCCGCGTCTGGTGAGGACGCGGCCCCCACTCTCCAGTTTGGCACCACCCTTGCCGATACAGTGTTGAAAACGCGACGCTGTGGAAGGAGCAACGATGCGAGAAACGGTAGGGGTCCGCGTTTGGATTGAGACCCGCAGGAAGGCTCGATTGTTGGCCGCGCAGCGAGATGTATCTCTCGCGGAGGCTATCGACGCGGCTATCTCAACCGCATTGACAAAGGAGGAATACAATGCAAATTTTGAAGCTCAGCAAGTCTGACATGCCGTACAACCCGTATGCGGAAGTTGACTCCCGACCAGTATTCTCCTCGTTTTCGGATGCCGCTCGGTTCGGAATGGGGGCTATCGTCGGGGTTTGGGTGATGAAACTTATCGTTTGCCTGAGCCTGTTAGCTGGCATTGGTCTAGTGTTCTTCGTTATACTCCCTCTTCTCTGGCGGGTTTGCGGCGGGTGAAGCGGTGCGAGCCCTGCGACGGGGCAGAAGGATTTCCGGTCCCAGGTGAGCCGACCGCACCTGTGATTACGACAGGTAGATCAAACTGAAGAAGGAAGGGCTCCGTTCGTCCGGAGCCCTTCCTCGTTCCTCTCCCACTACCGCCTTGCCGGCGAGGTCCGGCGTGCCAGATCGCCCAGGTACTGCGTCAATTCCTCAGCCGTCTTTTGAATGTCCGGTGGCAGGCTCCGGAACTCAACTCCGTTAAAGTTGATCGTCACCCCTCCCGCCAGCGCCGCAGCCTGCTGCTGTGCCGTCGCGGGAGTGGTCTGTGCCAGCCGCTGGACAATCGGCAATGCAGCAGCCGGAACGGGGACTCTGCCGTCGCGCATGTCCGTCCACAAGCGGCGCGCTTCTTCACCCAACCGGCGCAAGTCGTCGGCGGATGATCTGACCGACTCGCTGAACTGGTCCCTGATGGCGGTGACCGAATCTCGGTACGATCGCATGACTTCTGCCTGCCGCTCTTGCAGTTCCTGCATCCGGCGCCGTGCCTCAGCAACCTGCTCGCCGATATCCTGCCGTTCCCGTTCCAGATCGGACAGACCACCTTCCCGTTCCATCGCCGCCCGCGAGTTACCCAATTCAATCCCGCGCGTTTCGATCTGTTGCAGCCGTTCCCGAAAGCCGCCACCAGTGCGAACGCCAAGCTCGCCGAGCCTGCTCATCACGCTTTCGGTTCCACCGGTTTGACCAGCTTGCCCGACCAGTTCGCGGAGTTGCTGCTGAGCCGTCGCCTCCGCAAGCGACCGGTTACCTCCATTCTGGCGCGCGAGGTTGCTCGTCAGACGCTCCTGAAGCCCCTCCGTGGCAAATAGGCCCTCCGCTTCTCCCGCGAGCCCTAGCTCGGCTCCTCGCAAGCCTACGGCCCCTTCTGCCCCGCGAGCGGACGGACTGACCAGAACTCCACCGCGCGGCCCGCCTAACCGGGCAAGCCCGCCAACCATCGCGGCACCGGTCCCGACCTCCTTGAGACGGCGCACCCGATCTTCCTGAGCGCGCTGGAGTGTTTTCTCGGCCTGGACACGTTCGCGAAGAAGCTCGGCACCGTCGCGCGCCATCTTTCGCTGCACGTCCTGGAGATCCTTCTCCATCCGGACCCGCCTTCGGTGAGCTTCTTCCCGTACCTCCTTGGACTCACGTACCAGATCCAAACTCTGACGCTGGAGTTCAAGCTCATCGCGCTGAATCTCGTGAAGCTGGCGTGCAGCCTTCTGGCGCGCCGCCGTTTCCAGCTTCGCGGCATCGGAACGCGAGTGGTGGGCCGTTTTGATCGCCTGAATCGTTTCTGCTAGTTCGGCTCGTATTCCCTCCCTCCTGTTGCCGCTCAAATCCGCATAGTGGCGCCGCAAACTGATTGACTCCTCGGCACGGAGTTTCGCCAAATCGCGGGCGAGTTTTTCATCTATCGCGCGGATCACCTCGGCCCGTCGCTCCCT
>Ga0137465_1000568_pt1 | contig 13457 bp, 11 predicted proteins | sample EasRivERMGT828_2_FD_104906 | JGI IMG/M metagenome (GOLD analysis project Ga0137465, IMG submission 104906) | Soil microbial communities from meander-bound floodplain in the East River, Colorado, USA - East River MetaG ERMGT828_2 | ecosystem: Environmental > Terrestrial > Soil > Floodplain ... | reverse complement strand
GCTTGGCGAGCGGATTGCCGGTGCCGTCCGGCACGCAGTCCTCGGGCAGCACGACGGGGAGATCCCGGTCCGGCACCGGCACGTCGCCGCAGCCGCCGCAATGAATGAGGGGTATCGGGGTGCCCCAATAGCGCTGGCGCGAGATGCCCCAATCGCGCAACCGCCACAATACCTGCCGGTCACCCAGGCCCTTTGCCTTCAAGTCGGTGGCGATCGCGTCCACCGCCTGCTGGTAATCGAAGCCGTCGTATTTGCCGGAGTTGAAGCACGCGCCGTACTCGACGTAGGCCGCCTTGAGCGGCAGTTCCAGCTCGCCGTCTTTCGGTCTAATTACCGCTTTGATGGGAAGCTTGTATTGGGTCGCGAACTCGAAATCACGCTGGTCGTGCCCCGGCACGCCCATCACCGCGCCCTCACCGTAGCCCATCAACACATAGTTGCCGACCCACACCGGCACCGGCTTGCCGGTGAGCGGATGCGTGGCGCTGATGCCCGTGGGCATGCCTTTCTTCTCTATGGTGGCGAGATCGGCTTCCATCACGCTGCCGAGCTTGCACTCCTCGACGAAGGCGGCGAGCTTGGGATTGCCCTTCGCCGCCTGCGCCGCGAGCGGGTGCTCGGCGGCGACCGCGCAGAACGTGACACCCATGATGGTGTCGGCGCGCGTAGTGAAGACCCACAGCTTTTCCTCTTTGCCGTCAAGCGCGCAGGGAAAAGCGAAACGCACGCCGTAACTCTTGCCGATCCAGTTGGACTGCATCGTTTTCACGCGCTCCGGCCAGCCGGGGAGAGTGTCCAGGGCGGCGAGCAGCTCGTCTGCGTATTTCGTGATCGCGAGGTAATAGCCCGGGATTTCGCGTTTTTCGATGACGGCGCCGGTGCGCCAGCCGCGGCCGTCGATCACCTGCTCGTTGGCGAGTACGGTCTGGTCCACCGGGTCCCAGTTCACGACCTGGGTTTTCTTGTAGGCAATGCCTTTTTCCAGCATGCGCAGGAACAGCCACTGGTTCCAGCGGTAGTAGTCAGGCTTGCAGGTGGCGAGCTCGCGCGCCCAGTCGATGGCGAAGCCAAGCGACTTCAACTGCTTTTTCATATAGGCGATGTTGTCGTAGGTCCACTTCGCCGGCGGCACGCCGTTCGCCATCGCCGCGTTCTCGGCGGGCAACCCGAACGCGTCCCAGCCCATCGGCTGCATCACGTTGCAGCCGCGCATCCGGTGATAGCGGGTGAGCACGTCGCCGATGGTGTAATTGCGCACGTGCCCCATGTGGAGCTTGCCCGAGGGGTAGGGAAACATCGAGAGGCAGTAGTACTTGGGCTTGCCAGGCGTTTCCGTAGCGCGGAAAGTCCCGGCGCTTTCCCAATCCTGCTGGGCGTCGCGCTCGATGACGTGCGGATTGTATTTCTGCTGCATGAAAGTGCGTGAACAAAATCGCGATTATAGCCGCCGCCCGACCCGCGCGTGCACTATAATCAGCGCTGGAATTTTCAGCGCCCGATGTCCCCCGATTTTCTTTCCGGCCTCAACGAACGGCAGCTCGAAGCGGTCACGCTTCCCCACCAGTCGGCCCTGATCCTCGCCGGCGCCGGCAGCGGCAAGACGCGAGTGCTGACCACGCGCGTCGCCTGGTTGATCCAGACCGGGCAGTCGAGCCCGCACGGGCTCATCGCCGTTACCTTCACCAACAAGGCGGCAAAGGAGATGCTGGCGCGCATTTCCGCGATGCTGCCGATCAACACCCGCGGCATGTGGGTTGGCACCTTCCACGGCCTGTGTAACCGGCTGCTGCGGGCGCATCACCGTGAAGCCGGCCTCCCGCAGCTGTTCCAGATCCTCGACTCGCAGGACCAGCTCTCGCTCATCAAGCGGTTGCTGAAGAGCCTCAACGTGGACGAAGAGCGCTTTGCCCCGCGCCAGGTGCAGTGGTTTGTGTCGGCAGCCAAGGACGAGGGCTTGCGCGCTCCCCAGGTCGAGGTGCACGACGAGTTCACCCGGCGCATGAAAGACATCTACGCCGCCTACGACGAGCAGTGCAACCGCGAGGGCGTGGTCGATTTCGCCGAGCTGCTGCTGCGCTCTTACGAACTGCTTTCACGCCACTCGACGCTGAGGGATCATTATTACGCGCGCTTTCGCCACGTGCTGGTGGACGAGTTCCAGGACACCAACGCCCTTCAATATGCCTGGCTGAAGTTGCTCGCCGCAGGCAAGGATGCTACGCAGAAGCACGGCGAGGGAAATGCGATCTTCGCCGTCGGGGACGACGACCAGTCCATATACAAGTTCCGGGGCGCGTCTGCCGCCAACATGCAGGAGTTGCAGCGGGATTTCGCGATCGAGCGCGTGATCAAGCTCGAGCAGAACTATCGCTCGCACGGCCATATCCTCGATGCCGCCAACGCGCTGATCGGCCACAACCGCCGGCGTCTCGGCAAGAACCTGTGGACCGCGGAGTCGAAGGGCGAGCCGCTGCGCGTATTCGATGGAGCGACCGACTTCGAGGAGGCCGGCTACATCGTGGATGAGGCGCGGTCCCTGCGCGCGGAGGGAGTGGCGCTTGCCCAGATTGCCGTGCTCTACCGGTCCAACGCGCAGTCGCGGGTGCTGGAGCACGCGCTTTTTACCGCCGGCTTGCCGTACCGGGTGTACGGCGGCCTGCGCTTCTTCGAGCGCCAGGAGGTGAAGCACGCGCTCGCGTACCTCCGGCTCGTCGCCGGCTCCGCCGACGACGGGGCGCTCGTGCGCGTCATCAACTTTCCCGCGCGCGGCATTGGCGCCCGCTCGCTCGAGCAGCTCGCCGAGACCGCGAAGGAACGCGGAGGCAGCCTTTGGGACACCGCGCTCCTTAAGGCACAAGGCACAAGGCACAAGGCACAAGGGTCAGAAGCCGAAACCGAGCACACCTCACCCCTCACTCCTCACTCGTCACTCGGGAAGGGCATTCCCGCCTTCGTCGCCCTCATCGAGCAGATGCGGGAGTCGACGAACGGTCTGCCCCTGCCCGAAGTCATCGAGCACGTGATCGAGGCGAGCGGGCTGAAGTCGCACTACCAGGCCGAGCGGGAGGGCGCCGACCGCCTGGAAAACCTCGCGGAGCTTATCAATGCCGCGGCGGCTTTTGTCGCGGAGCGCGACGTGCAGCCGGCGGGCGAGGCCGCGGGCGTGGACGAGCCCGATGAATTGAGCGCGTTCCTCGCCCACGCCGCGCTGGAAGCGGGTGAAAACCAGGCGGAAGCCGGCACCGATGCGCTGCAGCTGATGACCGTGCACTCGGCGAAGGGCCTCGAGTTTCACAGCGTGTTCGTGAGCGGGCTGGAGGAGGGGCTGTTTCCGCACGAGAACAGCCTGACGGAGGCCGACGGCATCGAGGAGGAACGGCGGCTGATGTACGTAGCGTTGACGCGCGCGCGCCGCCGGTTGTACCTCTCGTTCGCGCAATGCCGGATGCTGCACGGCCAGACACGCTACGGGATCGCTTCGCGATTTTTCCGTGAAATTCCCGAGAACCTGATGCGCCGTATTATCCCGGCAGTGAGCATTCAGCATTCAGCAGGCGGAAAGCGCAGCTTGCAAGGCGCAAGCCGCGAGTCGCCGGTCGGCGGTCACCAGTCACTGGTCACCGATTCCCCATGGCGTATCGGGCAGAGCGTGGTGCACACCACATTCGGCGCCGGTGTCATCGTGGCCGCGGAGGGGCGCGGCCCGGACGCGCGCGTGCAGGTCAACTTCCGGAACGGCGGCCTGAAGTGGCTGATGCTGGAGTACGCGAAGCTGATCCCGGCGTAATTGCGAGCACATGGCGCAGCCGCTGCAGAGCCAGGCCGCCCGGCTTACGTGGAGCGCGCGCTACCTGATTGACGGTTGACCGTCCGTGGCGACAGCGGGGGCGGCAGCGAAAACGTCCTTGTAGCTCGAGTAGATGGATGGGATCAGGACCGGCGCGAGCAGCCAAAAGCTCAAATCGATCTGGCGCAGGGCGATGGCAATAGGCGTCAACACCATGAGGCCCATGAACACGACGATGCCATAGACCAGGAACGGCACAGTATTCTTCCAGCAAGCCCAGAAGCTGACGAAGAGCGCGCGCATCGGCTTGAGATCGTCGAAATAGACGAGCAGCGGCGCGAACCACAGCCCCATCAACAGCGGCAGCGAAATCGCCATTACGAGGAGAGCCGCTGTGATGACCTTGGGGGCGGCACGCAGCACCGTCTCGGCTGCGGCGGGATCCACGTTGCCGCTCGCGGCATGTTTCATGATGACCGTGACGGCCTCGCCGCTCATGGTGGCGAACAGCATCAGCAGGAGCAGGTTGCCGACGAGAGATATGCCCCCGAGAGTGACCAGGTAGGCGGCATTCTTCCGGAATCCGGCCAACAAGTGGGCGATCCTGAGCGATTCACCCGCTTCAAGGTGCCTGCATCCCTGCATCAAGCCGACCAGGAGCGTGGGGAACAGGAGCACGAGCACGACACCCAGGACCGGAATGCGCACCAGCAGGGTGAAAGTGACGTACAGGATCAGGATGATCGCGGCCCACAGTACCGGGCTCATCCGGAACAGGGCGAAACCCTCGACTATCCACCGCCAGCCCCGGTGCGCCGCAACTACCCGCACTTCCATGTGTCGGTTTTCCTGTCCCTGATGGCTATCCCGTGTGCTCGAGCGTTGAAGCGCGCCCTTGCCGGGTCGCCGCGAACGCGCCTGCAAGCATTGAGGCGTCCTTGCGGGATCGCCTCGAACGCGCGAACAATTATACGGCTCAGGGTGCCAGCTGCGGCAGCCGCTCGCCGGCTGCAACATGAGCGGCCAGTATGTCGCGGAAGTGCCGGGGATCCTTGGCATGGGTCAACTCGCCAGGGCGCGGCAGGTAAAAATCGTAGAGTCGCGAGACCCAGAACCGCAGCGCGCCCGCGCGCAGCATCACCGGCCACGCGCCGCGCTCGACCGAAGTGAACGGACGCGTTTTTCCATAAGCCTCGAGCAGCGCCGCCGTGCGGACGCCGTCGAGCGCGCCGCCCCCGGCCACGCACCAGTCGTTGACGGCGATCGCGACGTCGTAGAGCAGTGCGTCTATGCACGCAAAATAGAAATCGATCACCCCGGATATTCGTCCGTTCTCGAATAGCACGTTATCGCGGAAGAGGTCGGCGTGTACTGCACCGCGCGGCAGCTCCCGGAAGCGGTTCTGCGACTGGAATCGCACTTCACGCCCGAGCAACTTCGCGTCCGCCGCGTCCAGAAAGGGAACGATCTCCGGCATGACCGACTTCCACCATTTCGGGCCGCGTGGATTGTTCATCTTGCCGGCAAAGCTGCCGCCAGCCACGTGGATGGCAGCGAGCATTGCGCCGGCCTGGGCGCATTGCCCGGCGGTGGGTTCGGCGAAGTCCTTGCCGGGCAGGAAACTTACCAGCGCGGCCGGCTTGCCGTTCAACTCGCCGAAGAATGCGCCGGCGTGGTTGAGAACCGGCCTGGGGCAAGGCACGCCCTTGCCCGCCAGATGGTCCTGCAGATCGAGGTAGAACGGCAGTTCGCGCGCCTTGAGCTTCTCGAACAGGGTGAGAACGAAGCGTCCCTGCGAGGTGGTGACGAAGTAGGTGGTGTTCTCGATCCCGGCGGCTATGCCCTCGAGGGCGGAGAGCGTGCCGATGGAGTAGTTCTTGAGCCAGCCGTCGAGCTGTTCGCGGGTGACGGTGGTAAAAATGGACATGTTCAGCTGTTAGCAATCGGCGGACAGCCGTCAGCTTAAACCATGTCGGCCTCGCCACAAACAAGCTGAACGCTGAGAGCTGAACGCTAGAAGCTGAAAATCACCCACATCGGCGGCCGGACGCCGCTGTCGTAGTTGTCCTGGCGGACGAACGTGCCGTCGCCCTTGTGGTCGATCATGTAGTAGGGCCTGCCGTGCGCGGGCGTGACCTTGATCATGTAGAGCTTGCCGCTGATACGGTATTCCTCGATGGTATCAGTGCCCCGCTTCAGGATGGTCACCTGCGGCTCGACCGCCGAGTCGAGCTCGTAGCCCGGCGGCGGAGGAGGCGGTTCCGGCACCGGCTGCAGCGCGGGCGGCTTGCCCTGCTGGGCTGCCACCGGCAGGGCGGCGACGAGGAACAGGGCCACCAGAATCGGAAGTAGGCGCAGTAATCGCATGCTCATGTCCTGTTAGACCCATTTTAATTATCAGGGTTTCACCCGTCGTTGGAAAGCAGAATCAGGCAGAAATGAATCCGGGCCAACTGTCAGACTCCTGGTAGCGCGTCATATTTCACGCGCCGACGCCAAGCTGACATAATCGGGATATGAAAACTCTGCTGCTCGTTGACGGTTCGTCCTACCTCTATCGCGCCTTCCACGCGCTCGCTCGCGCCAACCTGCGCAACAAGAAGGGGGAACCGACCGGCGCGGTCTACGGCGTGGTCAACATGCTGCGACGGCTGCTGAAAGAAATGCCGGCCGATTATGCCGCCTGCGTGTTCGACGCGAAGGGAAAAACCTTCCGCGACGACCTCTATCCCGAATACAAAGCGAATCGCCCGGCGATGCCGGACGATCTCGTGGCGCAGCTCGGGCCGCTGAAGGAAACCATCGCCGCGATGGGCTGGCCGCTGCTCGAGATCGAGGGGGTGGAGGCGGACGACGTGATCGGCACGCTCGCCAGGCAGGCCGAGCGCCAAGGTCGGAGTGTGATCATCGCCACGGGCGACAAGGATCTTGCGCAACTCGTGAACCCGGTCATCACCATAGAGAATGCCGACCCCAGGACCGGCGGGCGTGAAATACTTGATGAGGCCGGCGTGGAAAAAAAATTCGGCGTCAAGCCCGAGCGCATCATCGACTACCTGACTTTGATCGGTGATAGCGTCGACAACGTGCCGGGCGTGGCGGATGTCGGCCCGGTGACCGCCGTGAAATGGCTCTCCGAGTACGGAACTCTAGACAACCTGGTGGCGCATGCGGCGGAGATAGAAGGGAAGCGGGGCGAGAACCTGCGCAAGGCGCTGCCGTGGCTGCCCAAGGCGCGGGAGCTGCTGACCATCAAATCGGACGTGGTTCTGCCGGTCAGGGAGCAGGATCTCGCTCTGCGCCCGCCCGACACGGCGAAACTTGCGGAGCTGTTCGACCGGCTTGACTTCAAGACCTGGAGAAAAGAGCTGGAGGGCGTGCAGACCGACAAGGAGCCGGTGGAACGACCGGCAGCTCCCGACGTTGCTGCCGCCCCCACGGCGCGCGTGTTTCCGCCCGCGCCGGATCACAACTACGAAACCGTGCTCACCGAGAAGCAGCTGGAGGCCTGGATCCACAAGATCGGCAAAGCCGATCTTGTGGCGTTCGACACCGAGACCACCAGCCTCGATCCCGTCAGGGCACAGCTGGTAGGCATGTCGTTCTCGGTCGAGGCCGGGGCTGCGGCATACGTGCCGCTCGCGCACCGTTACACCGGCGCGCCGCCGCAACTCGAGCTCGAAGCGGTGTTGCGGCGCCTCAAGCCCTGGCTCGAGGACTCCGGCCGGGCAAAGCTCGGCCAGAATGCGAAATACGACACGCACGTGCTGGCGAACCACGACGTCCGGCTTGCCGGCTTTGCGCACGACACGCTGCTTCAATCCTACGTGCTGGAGAGCCACCAGCGGCACGACATGGACAGCCTGGCCGAACGCCACCTCGGCGTGAAGACCATCACCTACGACGAGGTCACGGGCAAGGGCGCCAGCCGGATCGGCTTCGAACAGGTGGCGGTGGAGCGCGCTACCGAGTACGCGGCCGAGGATGCGGACGTGACGCTGCGCCTGCATCAAGCGCTGTTCCCGAGGGTGCAATCAGACGAAAAACTCGCCCGCATCTACCGGGAGATCGAGATGCCGCTGGTCGCGGTGCTCTTCGGCATGGAACGCAACGGCGTGCTGCTCGATATCGGGCTGCTGAAGGATCTTTCGCGAGAGTTCGGCGAGAAGATGGGGGAGATCGAAAAGAAAGCGTTTGATCAGGCCGGGCAGCCGTTCAACCTCAACTCGCCGAAGCAGATCCAGGAAATCCTGTTCGATAAACAGGGCCTGAAGCCGGTAAAGAAAACCCCTTCGGGCCAGCCCTCGACTGACGAGGAGTCGCTCGCCGAGCTCGCGCTCGACCATCCGCTGCCGAAGCTGCTCCTGGAGTACCGCGGTCTCGCCAAGCTCAAATCCACTTACACGGATACGCTGCCGGAGATGATCAACCCGAAGACCGGCCGCGTGCATACCACCTATGGGCAGGCGGTGGCGGTGACCGGCCGGCTCGCAAGCAACGACCCCAACCTGCAGAACATCCCGATCCGCACCGCTGAGGGCCGTCGCATCCGTGAGGCGTTCATCGCCGCGCCGGGCAGCCACATCGTGTCGGCTGACTACTCCCAGATCGAGTTGCGGATCATGGCGCATATCTCGCAGGACGCGAGCCTGCTGAAGGCGTTCGCCGCCGGCGAAGACATCCATCGCGCCACCGCCGCCGAGATCTTCGGCCTTGCTCCGAAGGAAGTGGACGCTGAGCAGCGGCGCTACGCCAAGGTCATCAACTTCGGGCTGATCTACGGCATGTCGGCGTTCGGGCTCGCGCGCCAGCTCGGGATCGAGCGGGCCGCCGCCCAGCAGTACATGGATCGCTATTTCGCGCGCTACCCGGGCGTCGCGGATTACATGAAGCGCACGCGCGAGGCGGCGCGCGAGACCGGTTACGTCGAGACAGTATTCGGCAGGCGCTTGTGGTTGCCGGAAATCAAGAGTGGCAATCCCGCCCGGCGCCAGGGAGCGGAACGCGCCGCGATCAACGCACCGATGCAGGGCACGGCGGCCGACCTCATCAAGATGGCGATGATCGCGGTGGACCGCTGGCTTGTGGACAGGCGCCTGAAGTCACGGCCCATCATGCAGGTGCACGATGAACTGGTGCTCGAGGTGCCGGACCCGGAGCTGGGCGAAGTCAAGCGCGACCTGCCGAAGCTGATGGGCGGCGTCGCCAAGCTTGCCGTGCCGCTGGTCGTGGACATTGGCGCCGGCCCCAACTGGGACCGGGCCCACTAGCAGGATAGGGCAAGGGGACGATACACCTTGCTCCCCAATCGTGCGGGGTCTCAGCTGCAACTGCATGACGCGGGAACCGTCCGCGTCACCTCGTGATCGCGCCGAACACCTTCCTGACGATGTCGCTCGAAGCCCCGACCGGGTCCTTGCGGAACGCCTTCTCCTGCTCGCCGATCATGAGGTAGAGGCCGTCGAGCGCCTTCTGCGTGACGTAGCTCTCGATGCTCGCCTGGTCTTCCTTGACCAGGCCGAGCGCAGCACCCTGTCCCGCCAGAGCGTTGTACTGCTGCGCGAGCCCGACGCGGTCGGTGGCCCGCTTCACGATCGGCAGAAAGCGCTGGCCCATCTGGGAGCGGGTGGTACGCCGAAAATAATCGGTTGCCGCGGTATCGCCGCCGCCGAGGATGCCTTTCGCGTCCTGCACCGACATCTTCTTCACCGCGTCCACCAACAGCTGCTTCGCTTCCGGCACCGCCGCCTCCGCCGCGCGGTTCATGGTCAGCACCAGCTCGTCGGCCTGCCTGCGCATGCCGAACGCGCGCAGCCCGCTCTCGACCCGCTGCAGCGAGGGCGGCAGCGGAATCTTGACTTTGGGGTTGGCGAAGTAGCCGTTTTCGACGCCGAGCGTGGCGACAGCGGCGGCGGAGCCGTCGTTCAATGCCTGCTTGAGTCCGCGTATCGCCTCGGCATTGCTGACGCTGTCGAGTCCCGCCGCGGCATGGGGGTTGATGACAAGGAGCGCGAAGAAACCCAGAATATAGTGCATGGCACAATCTCCAGCGTCAGATCGTTCCGGCCCGCCGAGGCACGGCATACCCCGAGGCCTCATTTTAGCCGGAGTACTCTCCGCGTCGGTAGCGTTGTTACTGATCGCGACTTTCACGTGGACTCCCACGGTCCCGGCAGTGACCTTCACCTCAATCAAGGGCGAAAAAATATCCGCCGCCGACCTGCGCGGCAGAGTGGCGCTGATCAATTTCTGGGCCACCGATTGTCCGGTCTGCATCAAGGAAATGCCGGAGATGGTGCGGACTTACGACCGTTATCGCGAGCGCGGGCTGGAGTTCATCGCGGTCGCGATGCGGCACGACCCGCCCAACCGTGTGATCCACTACGCGGAGAGCAACCGGCTGCCGTTCAGAGTTGCGCTCGACCCGATGGGGGAACTGGCGTCCGCGTTCGGCAGCGTGACGTTCACGCCGACCACTTTCGTGATAGACCGGCGCGGCCGGATCGTGCTGAAGATTGCCGGCGAGCCCGACTTCGCCAAACTGCGCCGGTTACTGGAAGAGAAGCTCGCTGAACCGGCGTAGGACCGGGGCCGGGTCGTTACCGATCACCAGACGGCGGCCTCCGAGATGACAGTGCAGGTTTTCTCGCCAGCTATGTCGGCGCGCCCCGCGCGCCACCGGGGGTCAGATCCCCGGGAATTCTCCCGGGGCCACTCTTCCGCCCCTCGACGCGCCCAGTCACGCCTCTTCAAACTAGGTAACGCCGGCCTCGTGCGCCTGCCGGTCGGCGTGGTAGCTCGATCGCACCAGCGGCCCGCAGGCGGCATGCACGAACCCCATCTCCTGCGCCTGCCGCGCGTAATCGTCGAATACCGCGGGCTCGACGTAGCGCGCAACCGGCAGATGATGGGCCGACGGCCGCAGGTACTGGCCGATGGTGAGCATTTCCACATCATGAGCGCGCAGGTCCCGCATCACGGAAAGGATTTCGTCATCGGTTTCCCCTAATCCCACCATCAGCCCCGACTTGGTGGGTACCCGGGGAAACCGCGACTTGAAATCCCTTAATAGCTGCAACGAGTGAGGGTAGTCGGCCCCGGGGCGCGCCTGCCGGTAGAGCCGGGGGACGGTCTCGAGGTTGTGGTTCATGACATCGGGCGGCGACACCGACAGCGCGTCGAGCGCGGTCTCGAGCCGGCCGCGGAAGTCCGGCACCAGCACTTCTATCCTGGTTTGGGGCGACAGCTCGCGCACGGCGCGGATGCAGTCGGCGAAATGCCTGGCGCCGCCGTCCCTGAGGTCGTCGCGGTCCACGCTGGTAATCACCACGTACTTGAGCTTGAGCGCGGCGATGGTGCGCGCGAGGTTGGCGGGCTCCTCCGCATCGGGCGGCAGCGGCTTGCCGTGCGCAACGTCGCAGAACGGGCAGCGGCGCGTGCACAGGTCACCCAGGATCATGAAGGTCGCCGTGCCGTTGCCGAAACACTCGCCGATATTGGGGCAGGTGGCTTCCTCGCACACGGTATGTAGCCGGTGCTCGCGCAGGATGCGCTTGATTTCTTGGAAACGCTCGCCGTTGCCGAGGCGCACGCGGATCCACTCCGGCTTGGCGAGCGGCGCTGAAGGCACGACCTTGATCGGGATACGCGCCGTCTTCAGCCGGCCTTTCTGCTTCTCACCAATCGAGCTCATGGGAGTTTCTGCAACAGGTGCCGGACTAGTTTCTGTCCCAGCAGTTCTGCGTCGTCGCGGATGCCGAGCTCACGCGCCTGCGTTACCGCAAGGCCGGAGTAGCCGCAGGGGTCGATGACACGAAAAGGGGAGAGGTCCATGTCAACGTTGAAGGCAAGTCCGTGATAGCAGCAGCCGTTCCTGATGCGCAGCCCGAGTGCCGCGATCTTGGCGCCGCCGACGTACACCCCCGGCGCTTCGCTCCGTCCTTCGGCTGTGATGCCATAGGAGGCGAGCAAGTCTATCACGGCCTGTTCCATCATCCTCACCAGCGAGCGCACCGTGATTGCGCGACGCCGCAGGTCGAGCAGAAGATAAACCACGGATTGGCCTGGTCCGTGATAGGTGACCTGGCCCCCGCGATCGGCCTTGATCACGGGAATGCCGGTCGCGACGCGCGGCAGGTGCTCGGTCCGTCCGGCGATGCCGAGCGTGTAGACCGACGGGTGTTCGAGCAGCCAGATCTCATCCGCGGATTCCGCAGTGCGTTCCAGGGTGTACGCCTGCATCGCGCGCCAGGTCGGCACGTACTCGACACGCCCGAGCTTGCGGACGCGCACTCCGGCGGTTTGCCCGGTTGCACCCGCGGATGCGCCGGTTGAGATAGCGGCCAAGCCCATGATTCAAGTGATCGGACGTGTTTGTCGGATAATAAGGATACAGCAACCTGAAAACAGGCCGTGCGCGAGGCAAGCATGAAACGATGGCTACTCATTCCGGCCGCGGCCGCTTTGGCGTTGACGTGCGGGCGTGCCTACGCGGCTGGGGCGACCGGCAACTACGCGACGGACCTGGCGACCGTATACGGCGGCTACCAGCGCCTGCTCGCGATGAAGGAGGCGTGCGACACGGCAATCCCCGCCTCGCGTTCCGTCACCGACAAGGCGTTCGCGGCGTGGCAGGCGCAGCACCGCACGCTGATACAGGACCTTCAGCGTCGCGTCACGGCGATGATCCGGCTTGCCTCGCGGGACGAGAAGGAATATGCGCGCAACCTCGCCAAGTACGAAGGCGCGATACTGCAGGAGCGGCGGGATTACAGGGAAATGCTGCTCGGACTGGGCGCGGACGAACTGCGCGGGCAGTGTCAGCGCATGCCGGAGACGCTGAAGGGCCCGGGAGCGGACCTTGGGAAGATCTATGCATCCGAGCTGGAAGTCATTCGCAAAAGAAAATAACGGAGGATGGGCTTGATGGACCCGCGACAAGCACAGGCGTCTGCCGCCCGGCGCAACCTCGCCGCGATGGTGGTCGTCTGGACGCTCGCGCTGGTCGTCTCCGGTATCGCCCCCCGCGATCGCGTCACCTGGTTCATGGAGGTCGCGCCGGCGCTGATCGCGTTGCCGTTGCTGCTCGCGACACGCAACCGGTTTCCGTTCACGAGGCTGGCGTACGCGCTCATTTGCATCCATGGGCTGATCCTGATCGTAGGCGGGACCTACACCTACGCGCACGTGCCAGCCGGCTTCTGGGTGCAGGAATGGCTCGGGCTCGAGCGCAATCCGTATGACCGGCTTGGCCATCTCGCGCAGGGATTCATACCCGCGATCGTCGCGCGAGAGATCCTGATCCGGACATTCAAGCTGGCGCCGGGCAAGTTTCTGTTTTTTGTGGCCACGAGCATCTGCCTCGCGGTGAGCGCCTTTTACGAGCTGATCGAGTGGTGGTCTGCGCTGGCGCTCGGACAGGGCGCGCACGAGTTCCTCGGCACCCAGGGTGACGAGTGGGACACGCAGTGGGACATGTTTCTCGCGCTGGTGGGGGCCTGCGCGGCGCAGCTGCTGTTATCCCGTCTGCACGACCGCCAGATCGCCGCGTTGCAGCGCATTAATTAACCGCCAAGCAACCGTGTTCAAACTAAGCTGCAACAGGCTGTTGCCAACGCGTATGACTGCGCACCATGGCGTTGAGGATGGTGAGCAGCTTGCGCATGCAGGC
>Ga0137465_1000567_pt1 | contig 13490 bp, 12 predicted proteins | sample EasRivERMGT828_2_FD_104906 | JGI IMG/M metagenome (GOLD analysis project Ga0137465, IMG submission 104906) | Soil microbial communities from meander-bound floodplain in the East River, Colorado, USA - East River MetaG ERMGT828_2 | ecosystem: Environmental > Terrestrial > Soil > Floodplain ... | reverse complement strand
TGCTGATGAACGCAATCCGACGGTCGAACGCCGTCTCCAAATGGACGTGTGAGTCCGCGTGGCGGAGTAGTTCAATGGCTCCTGATGCCCAAGTGTGCTCCATAGCTGGAAGAAACGCCTAACTAGTAGTAGGTATACCAACGTCTGCTTTTAAAAGCGTAAGAAGGAAGATTGGTCTTGCCTTTGGCTTCCATACGAGAGACTTCTAGCGCATGTCCCTGAATATCACAAGCGCAAAGGCAGAAGTGCGATCTCCGGTGGATTCAATTCCTGTCATGACCTCGGCTCTGCCAGCGGCGCCCAAGGTCAAGCTCCTGGATCAAGTACGGCGGGAGATACGCCTGCGCCACTATTCGCTGCGCACCGAGGAAGCTTATGTGAACTGGATTCGGCGGTTCATTCTATATCACAGCAAACGGCATCCGCGCGATATGGGCGCCGCAGAGGTGCGTGGCTTTCTCGAACATCTAGCCAATGAGGGTCAGGTCGCCAGCGCCACTCAGCATCAAGCGGCCAGCGCATTGTTATTTCTGTATTTACAGGTGCTCAAAGTCCAGTTGGACGACATCGGTGAGGCGCTGCGGCCCAAGCGGCCCGTGCGGCTGCCAACGGTGCTCACGCGCGAGGAAGTCGCGCGCCTTCTGGCCGTGCTGGAGGGGACGCACCAACTCATTGGCCGGCTGCTTTATGGGACGGGGATGCGGTTGTTGGAAGGGCTGCGGCTGCGAGTGAAGGACGTTGATTTTGCGCGCAATCAAATCATGGTGCGCCAAGGCAAGGGCTTCAAGGATCGGGTGACGATGCTCCCCGGCAGCCTGAAGGCTGAACTTCAACGGCACCTGGAGCGAGTGAAGATTCTGCACGAAGCGGATCTGAAGGCTGGGCTGGGGGCGGTCTATCTGCCCTATGCGCTGGCGGAGAAATATGCGAACGCGGAGCGGGAATGGGTTTGGCAATGGGTGTTCCCCGCCAAAACGATTGGGAGCGACCCGCGTACGGGAGCGCGGCGTCGCCATCATGTGCACGAGAATGCGGTGCAGAAAGCCATCAAGGAAGCGGTGCGTCGGGCGGGGCTGAGCAAAGCTGCTTCATGTCACACGCTGCGGCATTCCTTCGCGACCCATCTGCTGGAAGCGGGTTACGATATACGCACCGTGCAGGAGTTACTCGGTCACAAAGATGTGACCACGACGCAGATTTACACGCACGTGATGCAGAAGCCGGGCCTCGGGGTGAGAAGCCCGCTGGATGGGTGAAGGGGAACGAGGGGAATGCGGAATGGGGAAGGTTTCGACGTTCAAGGTTCAACGTTCAACGTTCAACATCCAACATCCAACATCCAACATCCAACATCCAACATCCAACGTTCAACTTCCAACGTTCAACTTCCAACGTTCAACGTCCAACGTTCAACGTCCAACGTTCAACGTCCAACGTTCAACGGCGGAGAATCCAACTCTTAAACCTGATCTTCTTTCGTCCCTCCGGGACTGGGTGGTTCTTGAACCGCACCACCCGGCGTTGAAACGCCGGGCTATTTTCACTGTGTCCCTCCGGGACATAGGACCTCACTTCTTCTCTTGTTGCGCCTTTTCCTGTTCCTTTTCCTTCTCGGTCTGGGTCTTCATTAACAGAATCCAATCACCTTCAGAGGGGGTGGGGAACTGGCAGGTGTCGGTGGTGACGACGGCAACAGCGGGACTTTTCTCGCCGGAGCGGGGGTTAATCCAAGTGACGTTCGGTGACGGCGGCAGGGAAGCGAGTTTGATCTCGATGGTGCGGTCTTCGGGCACATAAACGATCATCTGATCTTTCTGGTCGGTGCGCGCGGCGGCCACGAACTTTTCGGGTTTGGCTGCGCCGGGGTTGTTGACCACGAAGATCGGCGTGGGGCGGAGCCGGAACCAGTCGATGGACGCGAAGAAGTCGTGCAGGTGGGCCATCTGTTCGGCGCCGGGCATCTTGAGCGCTTTGTCCCAGGGCTGGGGGGTGCCAGTGCCAGGATGGTCGGTGGGCGGGTTCTTGCCATCGTCCCAGCCCCACACGCCGTGACCGCCGTAGGTGACGCCGGCAGTGGGCGTGTTCAAGAGCGACCAGTAGATGGCGCGTCGCGCCGCGTCGGCGGTGATCGGTTTTTTGGATTGATACGCGATGTGGTTTTCGTAAGGCGGTTCGAGATTGATGAAGGGCCGGTGCGGGAGCCTGGTCCAATCCTCGGCGGGCGGGCCTTCCTGGAGCCAGCGCAAGGTTTTGTCATCGTCGCCATGGCCGCTTTGAAAGCCGATGATGTCCAGCCATTTTTCGTCTTTGAATTCGTTCCAGTACCAATGCATGCCGCCGGGGTGAAGGGTGACGGGGGCATGTTGGGGAATGTCGCCAAAGACAGCGCGGCCAATCTTCTTCCAGCGGTCGGCCTTTTCACCGCGGTAATCGCCGTCGCCCGCGAGAATCCAAAGGACATCATCGCCAGCCCATCGGGCGACCATATAGCGGGCGAGCAGGATGGCCTGGTCATCAGGCAGGGAAACGCCGGGATTTATTTTGGGATTGGAGCCGCCGTTAATGGCCCAGAGCATAACGGGCACGCTGAGCAGTCCGGCCTTGTTGAGCGCTTCAACTTTTTTGTCGAGACGCTGGAAGAAGGCAGGATTGATGGTGATCTTGTCGGTTCCAGTGTAAGCAAGCTGGCCGTCGCGATCCCCTTTGGGAGAAGCGCGCCATTGGGTGGCGACCCACTGGACGGCGGTGAATTTTTGGCGAGTGCGTTCCTTGATGTAGGTGTCCCATTCGCTGTCGGACGACAGGAGCGCGCCATTCCAGGCGGTGTCGCCGAGGAAGAGGAAGGGGGTTTGGTCTTCGTGCATCAGATAGCGGTTATCCTGGGAGACGCGCAGGGGGCCGTGTTGGGTAAAGGGCGTCTTGCCGCTGGGGGCCGTGCAAAGAAAATCGCCACTTTGCTCGTGCAGGCCATTGTTGCTGGCGTCGGAGCAGGTGGTCTTGAATTTCCAGGTGCCGGCCTGATTAGGGGAGAAGCGGAGGCGCCAGGTGTTCTTGCCGTCCCAGAATCCATAGACCTTGTGGGTGTCGCCTGAGGGCGAGGTGAAGATGGCTGTGAGAGTGGCTTCCTGGACCGGGTTCGCATAGGAGGCGGAACTTTCCAAGGTTTTTTCGAACCGCTCCCATTTGGGAACGGTTGATGTCCTGGCGGCGGCGGCATGGAGCCGGGAGGTGCAGAGCGAAGTTCCCATCACACCAACCAAAGTCCATTTCGCCCCGGCGATGAGGGCTTGGTGAAAGACAGTTGAGTAACTCATAGATGTAAGCTTGTTCAATTGACCGGCCCGCATATCACAATAAATCGGGCCGGGTGTCAATCGGGTCAGTAGTCAGTAATCAGTGATCAGTAATCGGTAATCGGTGATCAGTAATTAGTAGTCAGTAATCGGTGATCAGTAATCAGTAGTCAGGGCAACTCGCTGTTTGGTGATGTGGTTTCGCTGGAGGCGATTATTGCTGGAGATGAACCAGGCTGGTCATTGGCAGGTCCGTGCGGACGAGACGTCCGCGCTCCTTGGCTGCCTGGAGGCGCCTTGGCTTAGAATCATCGACTCCTGCGCAAAAGCGTAGAACGGACGCAGCCCCATTTCCCGATCACATGCGCTGACTTTTTTCAGTGCTCCTGATACTCCTTGCTCATGAACAGGAATCGGCTGGAAGCCTTCAGCGACGGCGTGCTCGCCATCATCATCACGATCATGGTGCTGGAGATGAAGGTGCCGCACGGAACGGATCTGGCCGCGCTAAAGCCGGTCTTGCCGCTGTTTCTGACTTACGTGCTGAGTTTCATTTATGTCGGCATCTATTGGAACAACCATCATCATATGCTCCACGTGACGTCGCGCGTCAGTGGCGGCATTCTGTGGGCAAACCTGCATCTGCTGTTCTGGCTGTCACTGTTTCCTTTCGCCACGGGCTGGATGGGCGAGAACCATCTCGCGTCCACGCCCACGGCAATGTACGGTCTGGTGCTGTTGATGGCCGCGATTGCCTACTACATTCTGCAACGAGCCATCATCGCCCGCGAGGGGCCGGAGTCTGTCCTGGCCGAGGCGGTCGGCTGCGATTGGAAAGGAAAGTTTTCGCCGCTGATCTACTTCGTGGCCATTCCGCTGGCATTTCTCAATTCATGGATCGCCGGCAGTCTCTACGTGGCCGTGGCGTTGCTCTGGCTCATTCCCGATCGCCGGATTGAGCGCGTGCTGGCGAAACATGGGCATGGCGGCGCCTAAGCCTAAGCCGTATCCATGCAAGTGCACAGGAGGAAACGGAGCAAACAGAGGCTGAGGAGTGAAGCAAAGCGCCCGTTTGTGGGGACGCCATGCGGTCACTGAATGGTGACCACGCAAGGTTCGGCCTGATCCTCCGAATTCTCGCATCAGTCCTCTGTTTCCTCTGTTATCTCCTGTTCCCAACTGAATCGTTCCGGCTTGGGCAGAACTCCCGGTGGCAGTCACCCACTGCGCCATGATAAGTGTCCGTGTCAGGCACACTCGAAGCGATAGCCGATGTCGCGGATCGTCTGGATGTAACGTGGATGACGCGGATCGAGTTCGATTTTCGCCCGAAGCGTGGTCACACATCGATCCACGCTGCGATCGTTCACGATGATTTCGTTGCCCCACACCGCATCGAGAATCTGATCGCGGGTGAGCGCGCGGCCCGGACGCTTCGCAAAAAACTCCAGGAGCCGGAACTCTTTCGTCGTGAGCGTGACTTCCCGTCCATTCCTGAACAGTTTGTGCGCGGCGAAATCCAGCTTGCAGTCTCCGAATTGAAACACCGCCAATGCGGCGGTTTCACGCCTGCGCAGAAATGCCTTCGCGCGCGCAAGCAGTTCGCGAATGCTGAAAGGCTTGGTCACGTAATCGTCTGCACCCAACTCCAGCCCGCGGATGATGTCTTCCTCCCTGCCTTTGGCGGTGAGCATGATGATCGGCATCTCCAACCGCTTGGCGCGAAGTGCCCCGCAAACTTCGTAGCCATTGAGTTTGGGGAGCATGATGTCGAGCACCACCAAATCAGGCGGGTTTGCCAGCGCGGCGCACAATCCCTCGCGGCCATCGCGGGCCAGTTGGACGCGGTAATTCTGCCCTTCGAAGTTGTCTTTCAACCCTCGCAGCAAGGCGGCGTCATCTTCGATAATGAGCACCGATGAACCGCGCATCAGGCGACAACCTCCTTTCCAAAGCTGGCGGCGGCGGGCGCAGCCGGAATGCAGATGGTGAAGGTGCTGCCGCAGCCCGGCTGGCTTTCCACCGACACGCTGCCGTGATGGGCTGTGGCGATGAACTGCACGATACTCAATCCCAGACCACAGCCGCTGCCTTGGCGCGAGAGGCGCTCATCCACCTGGTAGAACGGCTGAAAGATTCTTCTCCGTTCGCGGGGTGGGATTCCCATGCCGTTGTCCGTGACCGCAAAGATCACGCTGCTATTCTCCGCCCGAACCCGGAGGACAATGTGCTTGATCTCTTCAGAATACTTATAGGCATTTTCAAGCAGGTTTATCAGCGCCGCAGCCAACGCATCCGCGTCCGCCATGACCGGCGGAAGGTTGTCTTCGATCTGCACCTCAAGGCGGCAGCCGGGAGCATCAAAATGCCCGCGCATGGATTCAACAGCTGCATCTACAATCGAGCGCGCTGATAAAACTAAAAAATGAAACGTGTGTTTCTTGCGTTCCATGCGGGAGAAGGTCAGGAAGTTCTGAATCAAACGGCTCAGACGGTTGTTCTCCTGAGCGATGAGTCGGAGATACTCGCGCGTTTTCTGTTCATCCCATGCTGGCGAGTCCAGCAACGTTTCCACCAGCACGCGCATGGAGGAGAGCGGTGTCTTGAGTTCGTGCGAAACCGTCGCGGCCAAATCATTTTTCAGACGCGCCAGTGCCATCCGCCGCCGCATCAGGCGCGCCGCAATCACGGTCAGGACCCCCACCGCAGCCACGACCAAAATCGCCGTCCATAGATAAGCCGTGGTCCGGCGTCCGGCACCTGCCTCGAAGAATTCGCGGTTCTGAAGCGACAGCGCCAATCGCCAGCCAGGCATTTGCTCTCCAACGTGCAACGTGACGAAGGCATCTGCCGCATCCACATCGGGCGGTACCAGCGTGACCTTCACATCGGGAAGAGGGTCTTCGGACGCCATCACCGCTCGCGCGACAGCGAGAAGTTTGTCCGTCCGAATAAGCGCCAATACTCGACCGCGCGCCGCGGCGAATTGCCACAGGTCAGGAAACCCACTGCGTTGCAGAGTGAACTTCCCGCTGGCTGTCCCCTGCCCTGCCCTTCGGTCGCCCTCTCCTCCACTGTCGGAGAGGGATGGTGTGAGGGGGTATGCAGGCATTAAGGCCGCAGGGTGTTGCGAGCCACTCACCGCGGCAGCCAGTTGCTCGGCAGCCAACGTGGGAAATTCCATTTCGCCCGGCGAAAGTCCTTGCCGTTGCTTCATGAGAAAACGGCGCTGCGGCGCAGCCAGCACCGGGTTCTCGTAGTCTGTCAATCGCGCCTCCAATCTGCGCGCGATGGATCGAAAGGCGGGCAAATTCCAATTTGTAATTAGCTCCAAGGCCATCAACTCGGCATTGGCGGCGATGAGACGGCCTTGGGGATCGGCGGCGCCACGGTAGCGCTCGCTGCCGAACACTTCATTGACGAGTTGGATGACAGCGTGGGTTTGTCCAGCTTGCACCAGACACCTTGCTTGCGCCTGGAACGCTCGCGCTGCGGCGTGAACGTTGGTCGTCTCCCTTGCCAGCGCATCATACCGCTTGGCAGCTTCCAAATGTTTGCGCCCATGTTCGAGCCGGCTGGCTTCCTGCCATTTCGGTTCAAGGTCACCGAAATCGCTCCCTATCGCGCAGGGTGTGTTCGGATAGCTGATGTGTCCCAGCTCGTTGAAGAGGACGACGCTATCCACGAGGCCAGACTGTACGCACCTGGCAAAGGCCGCGGGCGCAGGAGTTGTCGCCACCAATTTTTCCAACTCCGCCACCGTTTCCTTCCAGTGCTGTTGGAGTCGCGTTTGAGATGCCGAGAGTTGGACCCGATAAGCGTCGGCCAGCTTTTGGCGTGCCGCGAGCCGTTCATTGCGCATGGCAGCGCTCATGAACCAAAGCAAGCACACCGCTGGCACGAGGACCGCAAACAACAAGAGTGCTACCGGCCAGACATCACTCTCCTGGCCGGTGCGCAGAACGTTTCTGATGATTCTTCTCAAATCAGGGTTGCGGCTGACGGGCTATTTCTTTGCCAACTGTGTCTGAACGCATTCCAAGGCCTTTTGCAATTGCCGGTCGTGGAACTCGGTTCTCAGCGTTGGCTCGCCGGTCCATGCGTCTCGCGCCGCGCGGTCTTTTTCATACTGGTTCAACTCCTCCTCCGTCAGCGCGACTTCGCAACCAGCGTCCGGGCTGACGCCCCAATCGTCCGAGTCCTTCGAACCGGGATAACGGTTCACCGACCTGCCGTTGGGCCGAAAGTAAACGGCGACGGGAAGTTTCACCGCGCCCACGCCGCTCTTCAGTTGGAAGAGGCTCCGGACAATCCCCTGCCCGAAGGTGCGCTCGCCGACGACTACGGCGCGCTGGTGGTCCTGCAAACAGGCGGCGATGATCTCGGCAGCCGACGCCGTCTTCTGGTTCACCAACAGCACCATGGGGAATCCGGTGAAAGTGCCTTCAGGCCTCGCGTCATAAACGGTCTCTTCCCTGCGATCCTTCACGGTAAGAATCCTACCGCTCTCAACAAACAAATCTGAAATCGCCACCGCGCCGTCGAGCACGCCTCCGGGAGCGTTGCGCAAGTCGAGAACAAGCGCCTTCAATCCACGCGCTTTGAGATCTTCGAGCGCCGATCGCATTTCTTCTGCGCTTTGCTTGCCGATGTAAGTCAACCGCACGTAACCAATCTTTTTTTCGTCATCCAACATGAAGTCCCATGTGTTGTCAGGCTTGAGACGCTCACCCAGCACACTGGGCACCCGGATGGTGTTTCGGACCAGATTGATTTCATGCACGTCTTCGGAGCCCGCGCGTTTCACGCCGATGGTGACCGCTGTGCCGACGGGTCCGCGCAGAAGTTGTATCGCAGTCGCAAGCTGGTTCGGCGGCAGCGCGGTTCCATCAATGGTCGCGATTCGATCCCCGGCGCGAAGTCCTCCATCAAACGCCGGCGAGCCTGGCAAGGGCTTTTGGATGACCACTTCACCCGCATCCGCTTTCAACACGGCCCCGATCCCAGCGACCTTTTGCTCGATGTGGATGTTGAGATCCTTCAATTCGTTGGTGCTGAGGAATTCCATGTCGTTGGTGCGAAGGAAGCCGCCCCGGGAATCGAGCTTGCCGACAATGGCGCGAATGGCCGTTTCGATGAGTTCGCCGCGATCCACCTCCTGAATGTAGTTCCGCTCGATCTGCTGCACGATCTCGTCCAACACTTGCGGCATCTGTTGCTCGACGATGGCCAGCAGTTTGTCTTTGTCCGGGAACTCTTGCGTGAGCCGATTCAGCGCGGTGATGGCTTGCGGCTTGTTGCCCAGCTTCAGTTGGCACAGTCCCAACCGCAACTGTGCCTGCGCCACCAGGCTGCGGTCGGCGCCCGGTTCATCGACGATCTCCTGGTAAATCTGGATGGCAGCTTTGAGCTCGCCCTTCGTTTCCTCCGTGTAAATACCCTTCTCGAGCAGTTCGGCGGCTGACGACGCGTGGGTCGTGTGCGCGGAGGGGAACAGGAGCAGCGCGGCACCCAGAACCAACGATTGTTTCAATCCCCCGGCCCACGTTTGAACCAATGATTTAGTTTTCATACCCGCAGGCTACCAAGGAAATGTTACCGCTTTATTACCTGCATATCCTTTTTCTGTGAGCCTCGCATAACGGCGCCACGCCGTCGACCGCCAAAACTCCAAGCCTACGACGCAATTGGAGCGCGGACGTCTCGTCCGCCCGAACCTGCGAAACCCTTTCACCAAAGAGTGAGTTGGCTTACGGAACGATTCAGTTGCTTTCGGGAGCGCGGGCGTCCCGCCGAAAACTCTCACACGTCGGACGCGCGCACAATTCGGTGAGGTCTCCGACGCTTCAAACCCATCGGCGGGACGCCGACGGGAGCGACCGGGACGGTCGCGCTCCTCTTTGCAACTGAATCGTTCCGGCTTGGGCGAAGGTATTTGGCGCACGCAGCCCGCTCTTATTCGGCGGACGAGACGTCCGCGCTCCTTTACTGCATGGATACAGCGTTGCGCACAATGCCGTCCCCGTCTGCATTCCACCTCCGCGTAAGAAGAAGCCGCGCAACACGGCAAATCAGGAGCGAGCGATACTCCTTCAGTGGTAGGGGCGCAGAATCCCCTGGAACCTGACGCCTCGGGCCAGTCGCAGGTAATCAGTTTGTCAGGTCTTAATGGACACTGGCCTTCCCAGTGTCTGATTGCTACGCTGGGTGTGATTAAAAGTGGGTGAGATAGTACCTCTGAAACTGGGGACAGGAAAGTCCCCCAACCTGCCGGCTGAAAGCCGGCGCTACGCGTAGCGCCGGCTTTCAGCCGGCAGGTTGGGCGACTTTCTAGTCGCCCGTTCACCCACTTTTAATCACGCCCTGCTACGCTTACCGTCTGCTGAACAACTTTATGCCCGACGGCAACGAACAACCGAGGAAACCCAGAAACGTCTGTATATGAACCGCAGAGACGCAGAGGCGCAGAGAAGCGGATTAAGCCTGGTTGAGCTTCGTCTTTCCTTCTTCATCTCTGCGTCTCTGCGCCTCTGCGGTTAAAAATCTTTATGCCCGAAGAAAACCAACCACTGGAAGCACAGCCTGTGAACGATGCACATTTGTTTAGGCGCTGCAGATTAATCTTGACCGAGCAATCCCGAGCGTCCACATCGCGTAAAGCCACAATTAGATTGTGAGGGTGCAATGCGAAATTTCGGAAGCTATGGACTAGCCTTGGTGCTGTTGGTATTGGCGGCGTTGTCCGCGGTGCAGATGCATTCTCTCAGGGACACGAACGCGAGGCTGGCGGCGCTGGAAACACGGTTGGCCGAGTTGCAACCCGTTTCTGATTTCGCGGCATTACCCGGCAACGAACCTCTCAGGGTGGACCGAAATGATTTCAATCAACGGCTATTGGCGCTGGAAAATACCATCTCCCACCTGACTCCCGCGACGAATCGCGCGCCCAGCCGCGGGCAGGGCGCCGTAACCGCCACTATGCTCGAAGAGCTTCGGCGCAAGCTGTTGGACCCGGCCATGGCGGACAAGGACAGATTGCAAGCTTTGCGTTTGTTGCGCCGAAACAAGGGAATGGACGATGCAGTGTTGCAAAGTGCTCTGAGCTGGCTCCAAAGCTCGCAAGACGGCGACACCCGGCGGGAGATTCTCCAGCACTTGGACGGTTACACCAACGCCGCCTTGCGCCAGCCTTTGCTGGATTTGGCGATGAGCAGCGCTGACGCAAAAACGCGCCAGGAAGCGGTGGAAAATCTGCGGCATTTCATGGCGGACGCTGAAGTGGAGAAGCAACTTTGGGACAGCATGCAAAAAGATCCGGACCCCAAAGTGCGTGAGCGGGCCGAAGAGGCGCTACGCGAGGGACCGATGACCGCTGAACGTACGGCCAGACTTCAGCAGCGCGCGATGGATCCCCAGGCCGACCTGAACCAAAGGCTCACCGCGATGCGTGCCTTGGTGAAGGGAGGAGCGGATGGCGCAGAAGCAGCAGCGTCAATCGTGGCGCTTGCCCAGAATACGCAAGACCCGGTCGCGCGCGCAAATATCTACCGTGCCGTGGACGGGGTGCGTGATCCGAGATTGCTGCCGCCGCTGTTGGGCGGCCTGCAAGATCCGAGCCCAGACGTGCGCCAGGAAGCGACCGAGGCCCTTAGCAAGTTCGCTTCGGACCCAAATATCCGTCAGTGGCTCGAGTACGTTGCCCAATCGGATGCTGACCCCAAAGTGAAGCGCGAAGCCTTTCAGGCGTTGAAGAAACTTCAGGACGGATCGCGCTGAAAGTCCCGCCGAGTGCCCCGCCATCGGCTTCAGCACTGCTGGCTAAACTATCAAGCGCCCTGCCGCTCGCTCTCGCTCGAGGAACATGCCGGGCGTCGATACCTGCAAGCCGTAAAACTCCTTGCCGAGCAGCTCGCCAAAATCGTTTCGGTCGTGCGTTAATAGAACGTCCGCCCAGGCGAGTGCACCGAACAAAACTTGGCCGGTCCTTGGCGGCGGAGAAAACTGCGGGCCTGTCTAGCGTCAGCACATCGTCTCTCAATACGAGGTCGTTTCGCAGTCGCACCCAATCGGCACTGGCGGGAAGCGGCAAATCCGGAAGGTTGCGCAGGACCTCCTCCACGACGTAAGGCGTCGCCACAAGTGTCCAACCGTTTGCAGGGGCCAGCCGAAAGACCTCACGGGAGGCGCCGCCGGCCGAGCCGCTTGCGGCCAGCAGCACGCTCGTGTCGAGGAAAAGCTTCATCCCTGCGGCTTGAAACGCCGCAACTCGGCTTCGTCCTCAGCAATCCACGTTTCGATTTGTTGGCGGGAGAATTTGCGGGGCTCTGGCAGTCGTGCGCCCTCGGCCCTAAGCCGGGCCGCCAGAAACAACATCAACTCCTGCTTTTGCTCCGGAGGCAGCGCATCTGCCGCCTGCTCGATCTCAGCCAGTGTGCTCATGCCAGAAGGATGGCGCACGATACCTCGCTGGTCAACCCGGCTTTGCCTTGATTCCAAATCCGGGGGGCGCAAACTCATGCTGAAAAGTTCAAACCCGCCCCCTTCGCTTTGCCTTGATTCCAAATCCGTGAAGGGGTCAAAGCCAAGTATTTGAACTGTTGATGGCGCGTGAACGAAAAGTTTACTCGCGGCCATGGCCAGGCAACTCCGTATTTCATATCGAGGGCGCCTATCACGTCATGAGTCGGGGCGACCACCATCCGCCAATCTTCGCCGATGATGCGGACTGGCTTCCGCGTATAAAGAATGGAAAAGTTCGAATACTCGGCTTTGACCCGTTTCCGTTTCTGACCCCTTCACGATGCGTCTCAGAAAATGGCGAGATGACTCGACGCTGAGGCTCTGAGTCGCCTTAAGGGGTCACTAAGATGGTCACACACCTGTTTTTGGCGATCTTAGCCGTTCAATCCATAGGAATGAGCAGCGGCATGTATTTGACTCGCGAAGTTCGTGAAGAGAACATGATGAATTCTGTGAATTTCTATACTGCTATATCCCTCAATGAAGAAGCTTTCCGGAGTAGGATATTCGATGTGAACGTCCGGGCAGCATATTTTGAATAATGCCACGCCAAGAGCTTGCATCTTGCTTCCCGTTGGAGCAACCACGATTCTGTTGTAGTAGCATTGGCGCCGATAAACGTCCGCAAGCAATTCAAACGTTTCAATATAGTCAAGGGTCGATGATTTTCGAGCGAGCCTTCCGACCGCATCGAACGGATTATCGTCAGGATACTCCTCGATTAGCTTGCGATGAATCTCTTGTGTTGCATCGGCACGCCAAGGAAAACGAGGAGGCTCAGAATTGACAAGAAAAAGTCTATTTGGGCTAATCGTCGAAAGCAGGGCCCGGATTAATTGTTCATTGAAGGAGGCGAACGCCAAAACCAACGAGGGATGCCGGAGCATTACCGAACTGGCTAGACCAGGAGTCCTCACAACCTGATGCACACCGTATGACGGAAGAGTGGGAGCATTTTCCAAGTGACCCTTGTATTTCTCGTATTCATCCTTAGACGGGGCGTATTCTCGCGGTTCCGTATAGATGACTCGCAGGTTGCAAGCCAGTCCTTTTAAGCCATAAACCAGCATTGTTATCGGTTTCCATACATGCTGTCCGAAACTTTATAGTTTCTTTCAATGTTGCAGGGTGGAAAAAGGAACGCACCCATTTGGGAGTGCGTCGAAGATCAGGTTCAGGTAGGCGCCTCATTTTCTTCATCAGCGTTTTTAGCTTGAGGAGGCCTCCGCGGTTGTTGAGGGAGCACTCAACTTTCCTACAGTTAAGACTGCCGCATATGCACTATGATCAACCGCAAACACCTTTCTGCCTTGGCAGACCGCCTCTAAGGGGACCGTTCCGGCCCCGCAGAAAGGATCGATGACCAGGTCCCCAGCCTTCGAGTAATGCTGAACGAGAAAGGACGCAATGGAGCTCTTCAGCTTACCGATGTACGGGGACAGTTGATGAAGCGAGCATTCGCTTTTAACACAGCTCGGTGCCCAGTCAGGTTTTTCAACCTCGGCGCGAGATGTCCCTGACAATCCAACTGAAATACGTAAAGCCACAAAATTGGGGAATGTCCGCAGCGTAGTTGAAAAGCGGTTGGTGGAGAGATTCATTACGCGGCTCGCTTCAAAGTTTCAAGTGGAGAGTTTTGATGCGCAACCAATGCGGCTTTGAGTTCGCAAAGATGCG
>Ga0137465_1000563_pt1 | contig 13554 bp, 12 predicted proteins | sample EasRivERMGT828_2_FD_104906 | JGI IMG/M metagenome (GOLD analysis project Ga0137465, IMG submission 104906) | Soil microbial communities from meander-bound floodplain in the East River, Colorado, USA - East River MetaG ERMGT828_2 | ecosystem: Environmental > Terrestrial > Soil > Floodplain ... | reverse complement strand
TGTTGCTCCGGCGCCGGTGGCTACGCCGCAGGCGCAACCGGAAAATAGATAGCGCCTGCTGGATGGTCATGACATGACGACGCTCAAGGTTGCAATTGCCGGCAGTTCGGGCCGGATGGGCCGTGCGCTGCTCGAGGCGGTGCTGCGATCATCCGATCTCAAGCTCGCGGCGGCGCTCGAGGCAAAGGGCAATCCCGCCGTCGGCAAGGACGCCGGCGAGCTGGCCGGCTCGCCATGCGGCGTGAAGATCGGCGATGACGCGGCGAAAGCCATAGCGGGCTGTGACGTGCTGATCGACTTTACCCAGCCGGAAGGCACGGCCGCCCATCTGGCCGCCTGCCGCAGGCAGGGCGTGAACATGGTGATCGGCACGACCGGCTTCAGCGAGGCGCAGAAGCAGGAGATCTCAGCCGCAGCGCGCGATATCGCGATCGTGATGTCGCCCAACTTCAGCGTCGGCGTGAATGTCGCGTTCCGGCTGCTCGAGATTGCTGCGGGCGCGCTGGGCCAGGGTTATGACGTGGAGATCATGGAAGCGCACCACCGGCACAAGGTGGATGCGCCTTCCGGTACCGCGCTGCGCATGGGCGAGGTGGTGGCGCAGGCACTCGGCCGCGACCTGAAAAAACACGCTGTCTACGGCCGCGAGGGCGTCACCGGCGAGCGCAAGGACGAGACTATCGGTTTTGCCACCGTGCGCGGCGGCGATACCGTGGGCGACCATAGCGTGATGTTCATCGGCACCGGCGAACGGCTGGAGATTTCTCACCACGCTTCCAGCCGCGCTAATTTCGCCAACGGCGCGCTGCGCGCTGCGCGCTTTATTGCTTCCAGGAAGACCGGCCTCTTCGATATGGCGGACGTACTGGGCTTCGCCAAGTAAAAGGGCTTAGGGACGAGGGAGACGACTTAGTCACCTTGTTTCCCCATCTAACGGCCTTCGGCGGCGTTGCTGCCGGGGGCCGTTTCACGTATAATTCACTCGGTTGGCGGGAGGGGCTGAAAAGCCTCTCCCGCTTTGTGTATATACACCTGAAATCAAGGGGTTAGTGTGTCGCGGATTCCTGCCATCCTGGTGCTCAAAGATGGCACTGTTTTCCGTGGTACTTCGATCGGTGCCGAGGGCCTGGCCGTGGGGGAGGTGGTGTTCAACACCGCTATCACCGGTTACCAGGAAATCCTCACCGACCCGTCCTACTGCCGGCAGCTCGTTACCCTCACTTATCCGCACATCGGCAATACCGGGGCCAATCCGGTAGACGTCGAATCGGACCGCATTTACGCCGCCGGCCTCGTCATCCGTGACCTGGCGCTGCTGCCCTCGAACTGGCGCATGCAATGGACGTTGAGCGATTACCTGAAGCAGCACGGCGTGCCCGCGATTGCCGACATCGACACGCGGCGGTTGACGCGACTGCTGCGCGAAAAAGGGGCGCAGGACGGCTGCCTGATGGCGGGCAAGGTGGACGAGAAGGAAGCGCTCAAGGCCGCGCGCGGCTTCCCGGGGCTGGTCGGCATGGACCTTGCCAAGGTGGTGAGTTGCAGCAAGCCCTACGAGTGGGATGAGGGCACGTGGGCGCTGGGGCAGGGCTACGGCCGGCTCACCGAGCCGCGTTTTCATGTCGTTGCCTGCGACTACGGCATCAAGCGCAACATTCTGAGGAAGCTGGTTTCACGCGGCTGCCGCGTGACCGTGATCCCGGCGCAGACGCCAGCGAACGAGGCACTTGCGCTGAAGCCGGATGGCGTGTTCCTCTCCAACGGGCCGGGCGATCCTGAGCCGTGTGATTACGCCATCCGTTCGATCCGCAAATTCCTCGACGTAGGCATCCCGACATTCGGCATCTGCCTCGGGCACCAGTTGATGGGGCTCGCGAGCGGCGCGAAGACCCTGAAGATGAAGTTCGGCCATCACGGCGCGAACCATCCCGTCCAGGACCTCGACTCCGGGCGCGTAATGATCACCAGCCAGAATCACGGTTTCGCGGTGGATCCCGCAACGCTGCCTGCGACTGCCCGCGTCACGCACGTATCGCTGTTCGACGGCAGCCTGCAGGGCTTTGCGCGCACCGACCGTCCTGCGTTCTGCTTTCAGGGGCATCCCGAAGCGAGCCCGGGACCGCACGACGTCGACTATCTCTTCGACAAATTCGTGCAACTGATGGAGGAGCACGGAAAAGTGGCCAGTCAGCAGTCACCGGTCACCAGTCGCGCAGCTTAAGCATGCCCAAGCGCACCGACATCAAGTCGATCCTCATCATCGGCGCCGGCCCGATCGTGATCGGCCAGGCGTGCGAGTTCGACTATTCCGGAGCGCAGGCGTGCAAGGCGCTGAAGGAAGAGGGCTACCGCGTCATCCTGGTGAACTCCAACCCCGCAACCATCATGACCGACCCGGATATGGCCGATGCGACCTACATCGAGCCGGTGAGCTGGCAGATGGTGGAGCGGATCATCGCGGCCGAGCGTCCCGATGCCCTGTTGCCGACCATGGGCGGGCAGACTGGCCTGAACTGCGCGCTCGATCTTGCCCGGAACGGCGTGCTCGAAAAGTACGGCGTCGAGATGATAGGCGCGAAGCGGGAGGCGATCGACAAGGCCGAGGACCGCGAGAAGTTCAAGAAGGCGATGGAAAAAATCGGCCTCGCCAGCCCGCGCTCGGCGCTCGCGCACAGCCTGGAGGAGGCGCTGCAGGTGCAGGCAATGGTGGGCTTTCCCACCATAATCCGGCCCTCGTTCACGCTCGGCGGAACAGGTGGCGGAATTGCCTACAACAAGGACGAGTTCATCGCCATCATCGACCGCGGTCTCGAGGCGAGCCCCACGCACGAGGTTCTGGTCGAGGAGTCGGTCATCGGCTGGAAGGAATTCGAGATGGAGGTGGTGCGGGACTGCAAGGACAACTGCATCATCGTGTGCTCGATCGAGAACCTGGATCCGATGGGCGTGCATACCGGCGATTCAATCACGGTCGCGCCGGCGCAGACGCTTACCGACAAGGAATACCAGATCATGCGCAACGCGTCGATCGCCTGCCTGCGCGAAATCGGCGTGGACACCGGCGGCTCGAACGTCCAGTTCGCGGTGAACCCCAAGGACGGGCGCCTGCTGATCATCGAGATGAACCCGCGGGTGTCGCGCTCGTCCGCGCTTGCTTCCAAGGCGACCGGATTCCCGATCGCGAAGATCGCCGCCAAGCTCGCGGTCGGCTACACGCTCGACGAGTTGAGGAACGAGATCACCGGTGGGGCGACGCCGGCTTCCTTCGAGCCGACCATCGATTACGTCGTCACCAAGGTGCCGCGCTTCGCGTTCGAGAAATTTCCCCACGCCAACGACCGCCTCACCACGCAGATGAAGTCGGTGGGCGAGGTGATGGCTATCGGCCGCACCTTCCAGGAGTCGTTTCAGAAGGCGCTACGCGGGCTGGAAGTGGGCGTGGACGGCCTGAACCAGCGCACGCGGGACCGCGAGGCGATAGAGACGGAACTGGGCGACCCCGGCCCCGAGCGCATCTGGTACGTCGGCGACGCGTTCGAGAACGGGTTTACCCTGGAGGAAGTGAACGAGCTTACTCACATCGATCCCTGGTTCCTCGCCCAGATCAAGGAGATCGTGGACATCGAAATGGAGCTTGACGACCGCAAGCTCGCGGACATCGACGCGGAGAGAATGCGGGAGCTCAAGCGCAAGGGATTTTCCGACCGCCGGCTCGCGCACCTTTTCAAGAAGCGGGAAGACGAGGTGCGCGCCCGGCGCCACGAGCTGGGCGTGCGGCCCGTGTTCAAGCGCGTGGACACCTGTGCGGCCGAATTCGCCACGGCCACCGCCTATCTGTACTCCACCTATGAGGAGGAGTGCGAGGCGCAGCCCTCCGGCCGGAAAAAGATCATGGTGCTGGGCGGGGGGCCCAACCGCATCGGCCAGGGCATCGAATTCGACTATTGCTGCGTGCACGCGGCGCTCGCCCTGCGCGAGGACGGTTTCGAAACCATTATGGTCAACTGCAACCCGGAAACTGTCTCAACCGACTACGACACGTCCGACCGTCTTTATTTCGAGCCGCTCACGCTCGAGGACGTGCTGGAGATCGTCCACGTCGAGAAGCCGACCGGGGTGATCGTGCAGTTCGGCGGGCAAACCCCACTCAAGCTCGCGCGCGACCTGGAGGCGAACGGCGTACCCATCATCGGCACCACGCCCGACTCGATCGATGTCGCCGAGGACCGCGAGCGCTTCCAGAAGCTGCTTACGAAATTGAAGCTGAAACAGCCGCCGAACCGCACCGCGAGGAGCGCGCAGAAAGCGCTCGCGGTTGCAGAGGAGATCGGCTACCCGCTCGTGGTGCGCCCTTCCTACGTGCTGGGCGGCCGTGCCATGGAGATCGTCTATCAGCAGAGCGACCTCGAGCGCTACATGCGCGAGGCGGTGAAGGTGTCGAACGACTCGCCGGTGCTGCTCGACCGCTTCCTTAACGACGCCATCGAGGTGGACGTCGATGCCGTGTGCGACGGCAAGCAGGTTTTCATCGGCGGCGTGATGGAGCACATCGAGCAGGCCGGCGTGCATTCCGGCGACTCCGCCTGCTCGCTGCCGCCTTATTCCCTCAGCCGGGAACTGCAGGACGAGTTGAAGCGCCAGACCGTCGCGATGGCCCATGCGCTCAAGGTCGTGGGATTGATGAACGTACAGTTTGCCATCCAGAAGAACAGCGAACAGGACAGCGTGGTGTACGTGCTGGAAGTCAATCCGCGCGCCTCGCGCACGGTGCCGTTCGTCTCCAAAGCGACCGGTGTGCCGCTCGCGAAGGTCGCGGCGCGATGCATGGCCGGCAAGTCGCTCGCCGATCAGGGCGTGACGACCGAAGTGGTGCCGCCTTATTACTCGGTGAAGGAAGCGGTGTTCCCGTTCATCAAGTTCCCGGGCGCCGACACCATCCTCGGGCCGGAAATGAAATCCACCGGGGAGGTCATGGGCGTCGGCCTGACGTTCGCCGAAGCCTACGTGAAATCGCAGATCGCCTCGGGCGACGATTTACCGGCGACCGGCAAGGTGTTTGTCAGCGTGCGCGACGAAGACAAGCCCAGGGCGGTCGAGATCGGACGCAAGCTTGCGAGCCTCGGTTTTACGCTGGTCGCCACCCGCGGCACGGCGGCGGCACTCGCGGCCGCGGGCCTCACCGTCGCGGCGATCAACAAGGTGCAGGAAGGACGGCCGCACGTCGTGGACATGATCAAGAACGGCGAGATCGTTCTGATCGTCAACACGGTCGAGGAGAAGCGGGTGGCGGTGCGCGATTCCTATGTCATCCGCCGGGCCGCGTTGCAGGGACGCGTCCCTTTATTTACCACGCTCGATGGCGCGCGCGCCGCGTGCACCGGGATGGAACACGTCGAGGAGCTGCGCGCCTATGTGATTCAGGATTTGCACGCCAGGCTGCTGGAAACGGCGTGATTCGTAAGTGAGTCGTAATTCAGGGGATCGAGGTTCCACTATGGGCAAGATTCCGATGACCGTTGCCGGCGCGGAGAAGCTGCGCGCCGAGCTGCAGGAACTGAAAACCGTGCAGCGGCCGACAATCGTCACCGCGATCGCCGAGGCGCGCTCGCACGGCGACCTGTCGGAGAACGCCGAGTACCATGCGGCCAAGGAGCGGCAGGGTTTTATCGAAGGCCGTATCGCCGAGCTCGAGAGCAAGCTCGGGAATGTTCAGATCATCGATACCAGGCTGCTCGACGCCGACGGGCGCTGCGTGTTCGGCGCCACCGTGGAGCTGGCGGACACGGCGAGCGGCGAAACGGTCACCTACCAGATCGTCGGCGACGACGAGGCCGACATCAAGCAGGGCAAGGTCTCGATCAGCTCACCGATTTCGCGCGCATTGATCGGCAAGTACGCCGGAGATACCGCCGAAGTCAAGGCGCCGGCCGGCGTGCGCAAGTATGAGATCCTCGACGTCAAATATATCTAGGTGACGGGTGATGAGTGACGAGTGACGAGAGAAGTCTAACTCGTCGTTTGTCGACCATTACCCATTACCGGTTCTGGAAGCTGCGCTTGGGGCGGCGCTTTTCCTTCCGGCCGCGCCGCGGAGCGGGTTTCGGTCCGTCTTCCTTGGGCCGCGGGCGGAACACGACGAGCATCTTGCCGATTTGCTGCACCGGACTGGCGTCGAGCGCCGCGCAGATTTCACCCGCCATACCTTCGCGGCGCGCGCGGTCCTCGCCTAACACCCGGATTTTGATGAGCTCGAGGCTCTTCAGCGCGATGTCGATTTCCTTCAGGACCGCGGGCGTGAGCCCCGCGTTGCCGATCATGATCACCGGATGGAGGTGGTGTGCCTTTGCGCGCAGCGCGCGCCGTTCCTCGGACGTGAGTTCTTTCATGGGGCGAGTCTAGCCGATGGGGCGAGTGCGGGGCAAAGACTGGATCAAGGAGCACGTCGCCGACGCCTACGTAAAGCGCGCCAGGGCGGAAGGCATGCGCTCGCGCGCCGCCTACAAGCTCGGTGAGATAGCGGAGCGGGATCACCTGCTCGCGCCGGGGATGATCGTGGTCGACCTGGGCGCTGCGCCGGGTGGTTGGTCGCAGGTCGCGGCCGAGCGGGTAGGAGCGAAAGGAAAGGTGATTGCGTTTGATATCCTGGACATGGCATCGCTACGCGGCGTCGCCTTCATTCGCGGCGATTTCCATGACGAAGCCGCAGTCGCGGAACTGGAATGCGTGCTCGACGGCCAAAAGATCGATCTTGTGCTCTCCGACATGGCCCCCAATATGAGTGGTGTCCCCGTGAGCGATCAGGCGCGCGCCCTGTTGCTGGCGGAACTGGCGCTCGAATTTGCCCTGAAGCATTTGAAACCGAAGGGGAATTTCCTGGTCAAACTTTTTCAGGGAACCGGTTTCGAGTCGTTCCTGAAAACGCTGCGCAGCCGATTTACCGCGGTCGCGGTTCGCAAACCCGGGGCTTCCCGCAGCCGGTCGAGCGAAGTGTACCTGGTGGGCAAAGGATTGCGGGCTAACGTCCGTGCCGGCAACGATGTCTAGCTGCGCTGCGGCTGAAAAGAGTCTAGAATTGAGTCAGTTAGAGGCGGGAAACCGAGGGGATCTTCCCTTCACACCCCCCCTGCATCGGGGGCCGTTTCAATCAGTTTGAACGGGCTATTTGGAAAATAGGGAATCGGCTTGAATAATCTCGTGAAAAATGTGGCGATCTGGTTGGTGATCGCGCTGGTGCTGATGACGGTGTTCAACCAGTTCAGCACGCGCCAGACCGCCCAGAAGGCGATGGATTACTCCCAGTTCATCGAAGAGGTGAAGCAGGGGCGCATCGCCAAGGTGACGATCGAAGGGCGCGTGCTGAAGGGCGTGAAGACGACCGGCGAGCGCTTCACCACTTATTCGCCGTCCGATCCCTGGCTGGTCTCGGATCTTCTCAAGAACGGCGTAATCGTCGATGCCAAGCCCGAAGAGGAGCCGTCGCTCCTCATGAATATTTTTGTGTCGTGGTTCCCGATGCTGCTTCTGATCGGCGTGTGGATTTTCTTCATGCGCCAGATGCAGGGCGGGGGGCGCGGCGGCGCGTTCTCGTTCGGCAAGAGCCGGGCGCGGATGCTCGACGAGGCGAATAACACCGTCACATTCGCCGACGTCGCCGGCTGCGAGGAAGCGAAGGAAGAAGTCGCGGAACTCGTCGAATTCCTGCGCGATCCCTCGAAATTCCAGAAGCTCGGAGGGCGCATTCCGCGCGGGGCGCTGATGGTCGGCAACCCCGGCACAGGCAAGACACTGCTCGCAAAGGCGATCGCGGGGGAGGCCAAAGTACCGTTCTTTTCCATCTCGGGATCCGATTTCGTGGAGATGTTCGTGGGCGTGGGCGCGGCGCGCGTACGCGACATGTTCGAGCAGGCGAAAAAACATGCTCCGTGCATCGTTTTCATCGACGAAATCGATGCCGTCGGGCGCCAGCGCGGCGCGGGCCTCGGCGGCGGCAACGACGAGCGCGAACAGACATTGAATCAGCTGCTGGTGGAAATGGACGGCTTCGAGACCAACTCGGGCGTCATCGTGATTGCGGCGACCAACCGCCCGGACGTGCTCGATCCGGCGCTGCTGCGGCCCGGCCGCTTCGACCGCCAGGTGGTGGTGCCGCTGCCGGACATTCGCGGGCGCGAGCAGATCCTGCAGGTCCATATGCGGAAAGTGCCGATGGCGCCGGACGTCAAATCGGACATCATCGCGCGCGGCACGCCGGGCTTTTCCGGGGCTGACCTCGCGAACCTTGTGAACGAGGCGGCGCTCTTCGCCGCGCGTGCGAACAAGCGGCTCGTGGATATGGACGACTTCGAGCGCGCCAAGGACAAGATCGTCATGGGGGCGGAACGCCGCTCCATGGTGATGCCCGAGCACGAGCGCAAGAACACCGCCTATCACGAGGCTGGCCACGCGGTGGTCGCGAAGATGATGCCCAGGACCGACCCGGTGCACAAGGTGACTATCATCCCGCGCGGGCGCGCGCTGGGCGTCACCATGCAGTTGCCGCTGGAAGACCGCCACAGCATGGACCGCGAAATGCTCCTGCAGAACATTGCGGTGCTGTTCGGTGGTCGCATCGCGGAAGAGGTCTTCATGGGCCAGATGACCACCGGCGCTTCCAATGATTTCGAGCGCGCCACCGACCTTGCGCGCAACATGGTGACGCGATGGGGTATGAGCGATGAGCTGGGACCCATGATCTACGGCGAGAACGAGGGTGAGGTATTCCTCGGCCGCTCGGTGACGGTGCACAAGAATGTGTCGGAAACCACCATGGAAAAGGTGGATGCCGAGATCCGCCGCATCGTCGACCAGCAGTACGCGTTGGCGCGGCGAATCATCGAGGACAATCGCGAAAAGGTCGAAGTGATGGCGAAGGCGCTTCTCGAATGGGAAACGCTCGATTCCGACCAGATAAACGACATCATGGAGGGGCGCCCGCCGCGCCCGCCCAGGCCGGCGGCGCAGAGCAGCCCGTCCCAGCCCAAGGATCCGGGCCCTCAGCCGGCGACCACCGCGGCCGCGGCGCCCCGGCAGGGCGTCTGACATCCTGAAGGATGAGGGATGAGGGATGACCCCCGCAGCGCGGGAGTCAGGCTAGGTCCCCCGTCATCCTTATGTCCCCGGTTCTCCGTTGCGGTAGGTTTACCCTCGATCTTTCACGCCCATTGGTCATGGGCGTCGTAAATATCACGCCCGACTCCTTTTCGGACGGTGGGCAATACGCCGATCCGGCGCGGGCCGTCGCGCACGCGCATCGGCTTATCGGGGAGGGGTCGGATATTCTCGACATCGGCGGCGAGTCCACGCGTCCCGGCGCCGCGCCGGTTTCTCTCGATGAGGAGCGCCGGCGCGTGATGCCGGTGCTGGAGGCTCTGGCAGCCGGCGGCGTACCGGTTTCGGTGGACACCCGCAAGCCCGGGCTGATGCGCGAGGCGATCGCGGCCGGGGCGGCGATGGTCAACGATGTCACTGCGCTATCCGCTCCCGGGGCGATCGAGACGGCGGCGAAGGCGCCGGTTGCCGTATGCCTCATGCACATGCAGGGCGACCCCGGTACCATGCAGGTGAATCCCGGTTACCAGGACGTAGTGCGCGAGGTGCGCGATTACCTGGCCGGGCGCATCGCCGCTGCCGAGCGTGCCGGCATTGCCCGCGACCGCATCGTCGTTGACCCCGGCTTTGGTTTCGGCAAGACCGTGGAGCATAACCTTGCGCTGCTGCGCGCGCTCGCCGAGTTCAGGCAGCTTGGCGTCGCGCTGCTGGCAGGTCTGTCGCGCAAGGCCATGCTGGGCAAGCTGACGGGGCGGGAACCGCGGGATCGAGTGCATGCGAGCGTTGCAGCGGCGCTGCTAGCGGTGCAGAACGGCGCGCACATCGTGCGAGTTCACGACGTTGCGGCCACCCGCGACGCGCTCGCCGTCTGGCAGGCACTAAAAAGTTGAGTCGCAATTGGGGGGTTGGTTATGCGTTACTTCATCCTGATCCTGAAGTTCGCCCTGTTCGTGCTGGTGCTGGCGCTTGCGGTCAAGAACACCGACCTGGTAACAGTGCGCTATTACTTCGGGGGGGAGTGGCAGGCGCCGCTGGTCTTCGTGCTGCTGATCGCCTTCTGCGCGGGGATCGCGGCGGGTCTCATCGCCGGGCTCGCACAAATGTTCCGGCAACGCCGCGAAATTGCCGCGCTGAAAAGCGAGTTGCGCCGGTCCGGCCGGGGAAGCGCGGAGGGCGCGGCGCAGTTGATCCGGGCTGACGGCGCGTGATGGAAATCGAGTACTGGTGGCTGCTCGCGTTGCCGCTGTTCTTCGCGCTCGGCTGGCTTGCCGCCCGCGTCGACATCAAGCAACTGCTGTTGGAGTCGCGCGCGCTGCCGCGATCCTACTTCAAGGGCCTCAACTTTCTGCTGAATGAACAGCCGGACAAGGCGATCGAGGCCTTCATCGAGGTGGTCAAAGTCGATCCCCAGACCATCGAACTCCATTTTGCGCTGGGCAGCCTGTTTCGCCGTCGTGGCGAGGTCGAGCGCGCGATTCGTATGCACCAGAACCTGGTCGAGCGTCCCGACCTGGCGGCCGAGCAGAAACTCGCGGCACTGTTCGAGCTCGCGCAGGACTATTTCAAGGCCGGCCTGCTCGACCGGGCGGAGGAACTGTTCACGAAGCTCGAGATGACCGCGTATGCCGAGCAGGCGCTTCGCTTCCTGCTGGAAATTTACGAGCAGGAGAAGGAGTGGCACAAGGCCATCGGCATCGCCGGCAAGCTCGAGACCGTGACCGGGCGCTCCCACCAGAAGGAGATTGCCAATTTCTGCTGCGAACTGGCTATCAACGAGATGATGCACTCACGGCCCGATGCCGCGCGCCCGCATCTCGTGCAAGCGCTGGCGCACCACCGGATGTGCGTGCGCGCGAATATGTTGCTGGGCGATCTCGAGGCGGCGGCGGGCCGCCCGGAAGCGGCGGTCGAAGCCTGGAAGCGCATCGAGAGCCAGAACCCGCACTATCTCGCGCTGGTCGCGGAGCGGCTTTACAACGCGTTCAGGCAGCGCGGCAAGATCGAGGAGGGCGTCAACCTGCTGCGAGGTTATCTGGGAAAATACCCTTCGCTCGACCTGGTCAACGTGGTATTCCAGGGCACGCTGGAGAGCAAGGGCCCCGAGCCGGCGTACCGCCTGGTGCGCGATGAGTTACGGCGCATGCCGACGCTGCTGGGACTGGACAAGCTGCTCGAGGCGCAGTTGCTGGAGGCGCCGCTCGACCGCCGCCACGATCTCGAGCTGGTCAAGCAGCTCGTCAACCAGCATACGCGCGGTCTCGCCATGTACAAGTGCGATAACTGCGGTTTTCGGGCCCGCCAGTATTACTGGCATTGCCCGGCGTGCGCTGCATGGGAAACCTACTCGCCGCGCAGGACCGAAGAAGCGAAGCTACCGGCATGAGCAGCGATCCCCGCATTATTGTCGCCCTCGACTATCCCGACGCGAAGGGCGCGCTCGACCTTGCCTCCCGGCTCGACCCGACGTTGTGCCGGCTGAAGGTCGGCAAGGAGCTCTTTACGGCGGCGGGGCCGTCGCTCCTCGAAAAACTGCACCAGCAGGGCTTCAGTGTCTTCCTGGACCTCAAGTACCATGACATCCCGAACACCGTGGCGGCGGCCTGCCTCGCGGCGGCCGGGCTGGGCGTCTGGATGATCAACGTGCATGCCTTGGGCGGGCGCGGCATGATGTTGGCCGCGCGCGAGGCGCTGGCCAAGGCCGGCAGCCCGCCTAAACTGATTGCTGTCACCGTACTGACCAGCATGGGAACTGCCGACATGGCTGAAATTGGTCTCGGTGGCAGTCCGCAGGAGGCCGCGGCGCGGCTGGCGCGTCTTGCGCAGGAATGCGGGCTGGACGGCGTCGTGTGCTCGCCGCAGGAAGCCGCGACCCTGCGCCGTCAATGCGGCAAGGCCTTCGTCCTGGTGACGCCTGGCATTCGTCCCGCGGAGGGCGCGCGGGATGACCAGCAGCGCGTCGCCACGCCGCGCCGGGCGATTACTGAGGGCGCCGATTACCTCGTAATCGGGCGTCCGATCACGCGTGCGCCCGACCCGATCGCGGCGCTGCGCAGCATCAACGACGAAATCTCGGGATGAAAGCCTGCGGCGTTACAATTCGGCAATGAAGGCTAAAGGAAAAAGGCAAATGACAAGAACCCCGCCGCGGCGCGGCGGGGGGTCGTCCTCCAACCTTAATCCTTCATCCTTTGCACGGGCTCGCGTACTCGTTGTTGGCGATGCAATGCTTGATCGCTACTGGATCGGGGACGTGGAGCGTATTTCCCCCGAGGCGCCCGTTCCCATCGTCAAGGTCAGCCGGGAAGAAGAGCGGGCGGGCGGCGCCGCGAACGTCGCGCGCAATGCCGCCGCACTGAATGCCCAGGTGACCCTGCTTTCGGTGGTGGGCGCGGACGAACCTGGCGCGCGGCTGGAGAACCTCCTCAAGCGGGAGCGCGTCAACGCCCAGCTGCACCGCGACCGGGGCATCAGGACCACCGTCAAGCTGCGCGTGATCGGCGGCCGCAATCAGCAGCTGCTGCGCGTGGATTTCGAGACCGTCCCCAGCCACGAAGTGCTCGCTTCCAAGCTGCGCGACTTCGAGAAAATCCTGGGGGATGTGGATGTCGTGGTCCTGTCCGATTACGGCAAAGGCGGCCTCACGCACATCGTCAAGATGATTGCCATGGCGCGCCGTGCCGGCAAGACGGTGCTGGTGGACCCCAAGGGCGAGGACTATTCGCGCTACCGCGGCGCCACGTTGATCACGCCGAACCGGTCGGAATTCCGCCAGGTGGCGGGCGCATGGAAGGATGAGCGCGACCTGACGGAGCGGGCCCAGCAGCTGCGGCGAAAGATCGATGCGAAGGCACTGCTCGTCACGCGCGGCGGGGAAGGCATGACGCTCTTCCAGCATGGCGTGCGGTTCCATGTCGCGACGCAGGCTCGCGAAGTGTCCGACGTGAGCGGCGCCGGCGACACCGTGATTGCGACGCTGGGGGTGGCATTGGCCAGCGGCGCGAGCATGAAAGAGGCGGTGCGGCTGGCCAACAAAGCAGCCGGCATCGTGGTCGGGAAATTCGGCACTGCTGTTGTGACTCCCAAGGAGCTATTTGGGAGTCACGGTGATAAGTGACGGGTGATAAGTGATAGGAGTCGCTGAAAAAAGAGGAAGCATGATGTTTACTCATCACCTATCACCTATCACCTATCATGCTGGACGGAGCAAAGCATGTACTACATAGTCACAGGCGCGGCAGGGTTCATCGGCTCGAATCTCGTGAAAGCGCTCAACGAGCGCGGGATCACGGACATACTCGCCGTGGACGACCTCAAGGACGGGACCAAGTTCGCGAACCTCACGGATTGCGAGATCGCCGATTACCTGGACAAGGACGAGTTCCTGGAGAAGCTCGAAGAAGGCGACTTCGACGGCCAGGTGAGCGCCATCCTGCACCAGGGCGCCTGCTCCGACACCACCGAGACCGA
>Ga0137465_1000562_pt1 | contig 13564 bp, 15 predicted proteins | sample EasRivERMGT828_2_FD_104906 | JGI IMG/M metagenome (GOLD analysis project Ga0137465, IMG submission 104906) | Soil microbial communities from meander-bound floodplain in the East River, Colorado, USA - East River MetaG ERMGT828_2 | ecosystem: Environmental > Terrestrial > Soil > Floodplain ... | reverse complement strand
TCGGAGCGTAGATAGCCGTACGCCAGCGCACCGCGAATCTCCAGCGTCGCGCTTTTGACGCCTGCCTCTTCGCCTTGCGTCATGTCAATGATCTGCGCGTCGAAGCCGTGGCGTTCTCCCCAGCGCAGGTACATCCGCAGCAGCATCTCCGCCCAGTCCTGCGACTCTGTCCCACCCGCGCCCGCGTGCACGGCAAGTATTGCATCGCGCGAATCGTAAGGGCCGGCAAACGTCAGCTCGAACTCGAGCTTGTCGAGCTCCGCCGCGAGCGCATCGACCTCACGCGCAACCTCCTCGGCGAGCGTCGCGTCGCCCTCCGCTTCGGCCAGCTCGACTAGTTCCTTCGCTTCACCAGCCCGATGCTCTAACCCGCGCCAGGTTGCTACGCGCCCGGTGACCTCGGCGAGGCGCCTCATCGTCGATTGCGCCGCCTGCGAGTCATTCCACAAGTCGGGCTTGCCGGACTCTTCTTCGAGCCGTGTGGCTTCTTGCTCTAGTGTGGGGATGTCAAAGACGCACCAGTACGTGACTGATGCGAGAAGAGAACTGTTCTATCCGATCGGTGAGTTCGCTCATAGTAGGCTCACTATAGCGAACGGTGTATCGCCAGCGAAGCGAGCCTTAGTCGCCAGACGGGATGACTCCAAGGGAATCGGATAGGTATTCTTGCCGATGCTGCCAATGATCGTTTGTTGCTAGAACGGAAGCGCTCCCCGCTAGTTTCTTCGCCTGGTTGGAATCCATGAGCCTGCATACACGTCACATCCGAAGGCTGTTGCTCCTCGCGCTCCTTGTCTTGAGCGCGGTGCTCGTCCTCGGCGCGACCGGAGCGCGAGCTGGATTTCCAGGCCAGAACGGCCGGATCGTGTTCACCGACGGCGACGCGGACCCCGGGATCTTCACAATGAATTCCGATGGGGCGGGCGTGGTCCCGGTCGGTGAAGGAACGTGGCCCTCGTGGTCGGCGGACGGCTCCAAGATCGCGTTCGAGAGCGGCGGCAATATCTGGACGATGAACGCGGACGGGACGGGACGTACGCAGGTGACGACACTGGGCGGTTCTTGGCCGACGTGGTCGCCGGACGGTACGAAGATCGCGTTCCTTTCGACTCGCGACAACAACTACGAGATCTATCGAATCAACGCGGACGGCACCGGAGAAGCCAACCTCACCAACCACCTGATGGACGATGGCTATCCGGCCTGGTCGCCCGATGGCACGAAGATAGCGTTCATCAGCTCTCGAGGCGGAGGGCTGGACATCCTTGTGATGAATCCAGACGGTAGCTACGTGACGAACCTGACCAACGGCGTCGGGGTCAACTGGATGCCCGACTGGGCACCGGACGGTGCCAAGATAGCGATGCAGAGCTTGCGGTACCCGTCGAACGACGACGAAATCTGGGTGATGAATGCCGACGGGACCGGGTTGGTAAACCTGACGCAATCGCCGGAGACCGATCGGCAGCCAGTCTGGTCGCCGGACGGCTCGAAAATCGCGTTTCTGCGAGTGCTTGGTCACAACTATGATGTCTATGTCATGAACGCCGACGGGACCAACCAGACCGATGTCACCAATACCGCCGACGTTAGCGAACAGAGGCCAAGCTGGCAGGCGGTCATGCCGGTCAGCGGCCTGTCGTTCGAGCCGGTGCTGCCGGATGGCCGGGAAAGCAATTCCCTCCAAGCGCTGGCAGTTGCCGCGTTAGGCGTGACTGTGCTCCTCGCCACGGCGGCCTGGCGAGCTCTGAGAGTGGGCCGTTAGCTTCAAGTCACGCCGACAAGCGTTGACAGGCCCCCGTCGCGATGTATCGTAGGCCATCTGATAGTGTCGGCCCCGCGGAACGGAGACCGATTGCTGGCTCACCCTTCACGCACACCCTGTTCAAGCAATCAAAAGCCCGGTCGTCCCCGCCCGGCGTTTGACGCCATCCGGCGCCCTTCGATACACTGCCCTGGGCCAATTGCCATGTATGCGATAGTAAAGACCGGCGGTAAGCAATACCGCGTCGAAGCAGGCCGCACCCTAGAGGTAGAGCGCCTCCCCGTTGGGGAAGGCGACACCGTCGAGTTGGGTGAGGTGTTGATGATCGCCGAAGACGGCAACGTCACAATTGGCACACCGGTCATCGAAGGCGCGCGGGTTACGGCTCACGTCGATGGCCATGGCCGCGCCCCGAAGATCATCGTATTCAAGTACAAGAGCAAGGTTCGGACGCGGAAGAAGACGGGCCATCGCCAGGGCTTCACCCGTCTGACGGTCGAGCAGATACTAAGGCCGGGCGACGAATCGAAGGTCTCGAAGCCGAAGCCCGTCAAGGCGGATGCGATGGTACCCGCGGACGGTAACTTGGACTCGCAGGAGGAAGTGGCCGAGGCGATCGTTGCGGTCGGAGCTGAAGCCGTCGAGCCCGTCGCGGTTGCCAAGACGGAAGCAAAGCCGAAAACGGCGCGCGCGAAGCCAGCTGCTGAAAAGCCAGCTAAAGCCGCAGCGAAGCCAAAGGCGGCACCGAAGGCCAAGGCTGAAAAGCCCGCCGCGAAAGCGAAAGCGCCTGGGAAGGCGAAGGCAACTGAAGAAGACAAGCCAAAGGCTCCGCGTCGCAGGCTGCCGATCGGCCGGAAGAAGAAGGAAACGGAGTAAGCCATGGCCCATAAGAAAGGTGGCGGTAGCACACGCAACGGCCGCGACAGCCAGAGCAAGCGTCTTGGTGTGAAGCGTTACGACGGCCACCTGGTGAAGCCAGGTACCATTATCATTAGACAGCGTGGAACGCGCGTGCATCCGGGAAAGAACGTTGGGCTGGGACGCGACTTCACCATCTACTCGCTTATCGAAGGACACGTGAAGTTCGCTCCATACGCGAAGGGCCGCCGCAAGAAAGTCAGCGTGTTCGCCGCGGAGGCGGCTAGCTAGCCGCTAGTGATCGGGTCGCCCCGACAGGAAGAACAAAAAGGAAATGAAAACAGGAATCCACCCCGAATACGTTGAGTGCCGCGTCCACTGCGCCTGCGGCCACTCATTCCAGACGCACGCCACCGTGCCGGATATCCGCATCGAAGTGTGCAGCGCGTGCCACCCGTACTTCACAGGTGAGCAGCGTATTGTCGACACCGCTGGCCGCGTCGAGCGGTTCAGGCGCCGCTACGGCCTCAAAGAAGAGTAGCCACGCACGGGCCGGGAACACCCCGGCCCGAACTGTCTTGTCTACGTCGTTCTCCGACCGAGTGTACGAAGAGCAGGTCGCGCTGCCCGTTCCGGGGCAGACGCTCCGCTGGATCGAGTCCGCGCTCGGCAAGGGCACACGCGTCGTCTCCGTCAGGCGCATGCTCGGCGGCTCATCGACTGCCATCCACGCGGTCGATGTGCGTGACCGGCGCGGCAAAACGGAGCGGCTCGTCATGCGCCGCTTCATTCGCCCCAACTGGAAGTACCCGGGCCTCGCGCGCCGCGAAGCAAACGTCCTCGAAGCGCTTGAGCGTGCCCGCTATCCGGCGCCGCGCCTCGTCGCGTTCGACGACGGGCCGCACGAGACCGACGTTCGGGCGCTACTAATGACGCGACTGCCCGGTCGCGTCGAGATCTCGCCCGAGCGCGTCGAACCGTGGCTGCGTCAGATGGCAGAAGCCCTGCCGTCGATCCACGCTATACGGCTATCGGACGACATGCGGCGATACCGCCCGTACTACGACCCGCGGACGCGCCGCGCGCCGGCCTGGTCCAAGCAGCCCGAGGCATGGCGCGCCGTGATCGATCTCGCGCGGACACGCCAGCCGCGTACGACACCCCGGCCCATCCATCGCGACTATCATCCCGGCAACATCCTCTGGCAGCGCGGCAAGCTCGCGGGCGTCATCGACTGGATCAACGCCTGCGCAGGCCCGCTGCAGGTAGATATCGCGCACTGCCGCGTGAACCTCGTACGGCTCTATGGCCTGGACGTTGCGGATCGCTTTCTAGCCGCGTATGCGTTGGCGGCTGGCATGTCGGTTGAAGACTACGATCCGTATTGGGACGCGATGGGCGTAGTGGACTCCGGCCACTCGCCGCAGATCACTGCACCTGCGCTCGCACCACGGGGCCTTACCGTCGCCAGGATGCGATCGCGGTTGGACGCGTTCGCCGTAGCGATTGCGGGGCGAGGGTAGACGACTATGCGACAGGGTGGCGCAGGCTCAATGAGCGAGTGTGGGTGGCAGCGGCGGGATCAACGCAGCCTCAGCTTGCAAGATGAGGGCTGCGTCCATGGCGTTTAGCGTGCCCATTGGAGAGGCCACGTCAGCCTCAGAAAAACAGCGACCCCATACGATGAGGGCAGCGTCGTACTGGAGAGCATAGAGGGCGTCGAGGCTATTGGCCGTCCGGTCGCAGTTTGCATCGCCATTGGGGTGGCCGCCGATCACGGCGCCAGTCGGATCGGTCGTGCGGCAGTAAGAGACATTGCACACGCCGGAGTCGTACACCACCCACCCCCCAGTCGCCTCAGAGACTCCGACCCACCAACTGACATCGAAGTAGCCCGCTGGTCCGCCATAGTAAAAGAAGTACCCGTCGCTAGGTTGCTGGCTAAAGCAAACTTCTCCTGGCGCTGGCGTCGAGAGAGCGTTATCGCACGAACCAATGACCGGATGCCAAAACTGCTCGAATCCGGCTTGCGCTGCTTCATCCGGCGTCGAGTATGTACTCAAACTCGCTGACGAGAAGTGAAGGGATGCGCTGATTACTGCGAACGCTGGAATCATGAGAGCCGAGAGTCTGAAGGTTGCTCGTTGGACCGATGACCACCTCGAGGAGTGTTCGAGTATAGCGGACGCGGAGCCCTGTTTGACGGCGCTCAACAGACCCCGCTATGTTGGCCGTGATGACTACTGAATCAGAGGTACGCTCTGGGCCCCCGTCCCTCGGTGGGCAGGCGGTGATCGAAGGCGTGATGATCCGCGGGCCGAAGGGCGCCGCCGTCTGCGTACGCAATCCGGAGGGAGAGATCGTCTGCCGGACAGAGCGTGCCGGCGATGGCGCCTCGGTGCGCGGCATGCCAATCCTGCGTGGCATCACGGCGCTGGCTGACACCATGACGCAGGGTATGCGCGGCCTGATCTGGTCGGCGCAGGTCGCCGCAGGGCGCGAGCCCGAGGAGCCGAGCGAGGGCCAAGTGCGGATGAGCACGATGACTTCGCTCGCGGCGATGTCGATGTTCTTTGTGCTGGCGCCTGCCGTTGACCGCCGTTCCACCAGCATGGCTAAGCGGCTCCACATACCCAAACGCCTGAACGGCGCGTTCGAAGGGTTTGCACGCGTTGGGATGCTCGTCGGGTACCTGCGCGCGATAGGCAGAATGCCGCAGGCGCAGCGCCTGTTCGCGTACCACGGCGCGGAGCACCGCGCGATTCAGGCGTACGAAGCGGGCGAGCCGCTGGAAGTGCAATCACTGGAGCACTTCCCCAACGCGCATGTGCGCTGCGGCACGAGCTTCCTTCTGACGTCGACAGTCCTCTCGTCGCTCGTGTTTGGCGCCTTGGGGCCGCAGACGTTCCGCGCGCGCCTGTTCACTCGGCTGGCGCTCATGCCAGTCATTGCAGGCGTGAGCTACGAGGCGATTCGTCTGGCAAGTCAGTACGACAACACGATCTCACGGCTCATCTTCCGGCCCAACATGCAGCTCCAGGCGCTGACCACGCGCGATCCCGACCACGAGCAAATGGAAGTTGCGCTGGCCGCTGTGCGTGCCGCACTCGCGCTGCACCAACCCTAGACCAAGGGCACCTTAGGTACCGCGGACCTTGCCGAGCAAAAAGGCAACCACGAAGGCGACGACAGCCTTCGCCAAGCTAAAGGCGATCTGCTTTGCGCTGCCCGAAGCGACCGAGGTCAACTTCGGTGGACATGAGAACTCCCCAACGTTCCGAGTGCGAGACAAGATCTTCGCGATGTATCAGAACGACCACCACGGCGACGGCAAGATCGCAGTCTGGTGCAAAGCGCCGCCGGGCGCGCAGGAGGTCATCGTTGGCTCCGATCCCGACCGGTTCTTCAAGCCACCCTACGTCGGCCCTAAGGGGTGGATCGGTGTGCGGCTGGACAGGCCCGTCGATTGGGACCAGCTCGCGGATCTCATCGAGGAGAGCTACCGGATGACTGCCCCCAAGCGACTGTTGAAACAGCTCGAACCAAGCACCTAGTCGCGCCCTTTTCTAGCTGCCGGACACGTCGCGTCGGTGATCATCGGGGTGCCGCGGCACTGCCCGAAATTCTTGACAACTCTCCAGGGCGGTGCTATTCTAGGGCCGCTGTGAAACATAGTGAGTCATCACTAACTATCTATGCCTAGAGCCAAGAAGCTTCCCGCCGAGGATCGCAAGAGGCAGATTATCGAATCTGCTCGCGACGTTTTCGCGGAACAAAGCTATGCGAAAGTGGGCACTGCCGATCTGGCGAAGGCGGCTGGCCTCTCTGAGCCAGCCTTATATCGTTACTTCTCTGGGAAGAAGGAGCTCTTCATCGCGACCCTCCGCTCGACCGGCCCAAAGCTGCTCGAGATTTGGCAGGACATCGCGTCGGACGTCGAAGACCCGCTGGAGACACTATGGGCTATCGGCGTTCATTACTACGACCACCTCCAGAGTCACTCCGGCAACATGAAGATTCAGTTCCAAGCCGTCTCGGAAGCGGATGACCCGGAAATTCGCGAGGCGCTACGCGAGAACTTCGGTGCCTTCGTCTACTTCGTCGTGGAGACGCTGGACGAAGGCAAGAGGCGAGGGATTGTTCGACATGATGTCGATTCCGAATTGCTTGCTTGGCAGTTCCTGGGGATCGGCTTCACCCTCGACTTGGTGAGCTTCCTCGGCTTCAGTTCTGTCGTCGACCGCAGCAAGGCTGAGCAGTGGGGATTGTTGTACCAGCAGATGGTGGGTTCGCCGCGCACACGCACTCGTGTAGGACCTGGTGTTCGCGCGGTGTCCGAGCTGACACCGGTGCCGCTGGACGTCTAAGGAAGCGACATGGATTTCGGCGATAGCACAGAGGAAGCAGTCTTTCGGCAGGAAGTCCGCGACTTCATCAAGAAGGAGTTGCCTGCGGAGCTCAACCGCCGCGGGACAGGAGGCGCTATGTTCGGAGGCGGAAGCGGTCGCTTCACGAACCCGGACTACTGGAAGGCGCTCGGCGGCTGGCTAAAGACGCTCGATTCGCGAGGCTGGGTCGCGCCGGCTTGGCCGAGGGAGTACGGCGGCGGTGGCCTAACCGTTATCGAACAGTTCATTTTGAACATGGAGATGGCGTTGGCCGGCGCGCCGCGCAGCCCCAACCAGATCGGCCTGGGTTGGGTTGGCCCGACGCTCATCCTGTACGGCACAGAGGAACAGAAGCAGAAGCACCTGCGGCCGATTCTCAGCAACGAGGCGTTCTGGTGCCAGGGCTTTAGCGAGCCGGGTGCTGGGTCTGACCTCGCGTCTCTGCAGACGCGGGCCGTCCGCGATGGCGACGACTACGTGGTGAACGGCCAGAAAATCTGGACATCTGGAGCGCACGTTGCGCACTGGATGATCCTGTTGGCTCGCACGGACGCAAACGCTCCCAAGCACAAGGGCATCAGCTACTTCCTCGTCGACATGAAGTCGCCGGGGATCACGATCCGCCCGCTGGAGAACATGGCGGGCAGCCACGACTTCAACGAAGTCTTCTTCGACAACGTTCGCGTTCCGAAAGAGAACCTGATTGGCGAAGAGAACCGAGGCTGGTACATCGGCACTGCCACGCTCGACTTCGAACGTTCAGGGATCGCCACGGGCGTGTCGCACGGGCTGACCGTGCGCGACTTCGTCGAGTTCGCACACGAGCATCAAAGCGATCCAATGTTCCCAGCCGCGCGCAGCAAGAAGATGCGCTATGAGCTGGCCGATCGCGCGATCGAGTCCGAAGTCGAGCAGCTCCTTAGCTACCAGGTAATCGGCTTGCAGAAGCGTGGCCTCATCCCGAACCACGAGGCGTCGGTTGCAAAACTGTTCTCGACCGAGATGGACCAGCGGATAGCTGCGACGGGTCTGAAGCTGCTGGGGCCGTACGGACAGGTGATGAAGGATGGCGCCTACTCCGCTATGAACGGGCGCATGCCTTCGATGTATATGTACGCGACCACAAGCACCGTCGGCGGTGGCACGAGCGAGATCCAACGCAATATCATCGCCCAGCGGGGATTAGGAATGCCACGAGGATGAGCGGTCGGGGAAATAGCAGTTCGAAGCCTGCTTCTCGCACCGTGAAAGCGCTCGTGAGCAGGGCGCCGCTTCGTAGCCACAAGGACTTGGAGGCATACCAGCGCTCGATGGAGCTGCTGGTACATGTCCACGAACTGTGCGACACATTTCCTGTCGACGAGCGACGCAATCTAGCCAAGCAAATGCGTCAGGCGAGCGAGGCGATTCCAACCAGTATCGCAGAAGGTTTCGGCCACAAGCTCTCTGAGAAGGAGTTCAAGAAGTACATCAAGACTGCCATGGCCTCGGCCACTCAAATGAGAACGCACCTAAGGGTTGCAGGAAAGCTGGGCTTTGTTGAGGGAGAAGACCTCGCGAAGCTGACCGACGGCTACGATCACATTGGGCCGCAACTGAACCGCTTGATGACCAACTGGAAACGCTACTAGCCCACGCATCGAGCGACTGGAGGTAACGGATGGACTTCAACGATACAGGCGAGGAATCGGCGTTTCGTAAGGAAATACGCAGCTTCTTGCAGACCGAGCTGCCAGATCGCTTTCGCGGCATCACGAGCGGGCTTGGTGGAGGCGGAGAAGGCGCGGGCGGTGACGTTCGCTCCCGCTTCGACGAGCTGAAGGAGTGGCGAACGAAGCTGTCTGACAAGGGTTGGATCGCGCCGGCTTGGCCGAAGGAGTACGGCGGCGCCGGGCTGGGTGTGATGGAACAGTTCATCATGAACGAGGAGTTCGCTGAAGCGCGCGCGCCTCAGGTTGGAGGCATGGGCACGTCGATGATCGGGCCGACGCTGATCATCCACGGCACCGAGGAACAGAAGAAGGAACACCTGAGCCGCATCCTCACCGGCGAGGTGCAGTGGTGTCAGGGCTTCAGTGAACCCGGTTCCGGCTCCGACCTGGCGTCGCTGCAGACGCGCGCCGTTCGTGACGGCGATGATTACGTGATCAATGGCCAGAAGATATGGACCTCCGCTGCGCAGTTCGCGCACTGGATGTTCATGCTCTGCCGGACCGATCCTGACGCGCCGAAGCACAAGGGCATCAGCTACTTCCTGGTCGACATGAAGTCGCCGGGCGTGACCGTTCGGCCGCTCATTAACCTCGCGAACGCCGCGTTCTTCAGCGAAGTGTTTTTTGACAACGTGCGCGTCCCTGCGAAGAATCTGGTTGGTGAAGAGAACCGCGGTTGGTACATCGGCACGACGACGCTGGACTTTGAGCGGTCGAGCATCGGATCCTCGGTTGGCAGCAGGCAACAGGTCGAGGCGCTCGTTCGTTTCGCGACGAAGGATCCGGCGGGACAGTCGTCGATCAGTCAGAGCCCTGGTCTCAAGTATGAACTGGCGGATCGCATGACGGAGGCAACTATCGGCAAACTGCTGTCCTACCGCGTCGTCACCATGCAGGCGAAGGGCATGGTGCCAAACTACGAGTCCTCGATGACAAAGCTATTCGCTTCGGAGCTGAACCAACGGATCGCGCGAACCGGCGCCAAGGTGGCTGGTATGCACGGCCAACTGCTGGCAGGCAGCGAACACGCGGCGGCCAACGGCCGGTATGGCAACATGTACATGCAGACGCTCGCATCGACGATTGCAGGCGGCACAAGCGAGATTCAGCGAAACATTATTGCCCAGCGCGGATTGGGACTACCCAGGGACTAAGCAGCACGCAGAAGGAGAGGACACCAGATGGATTTCGTAGATGCGCCAGACGAGGCGGCGTTCCGGACAGAAGTAAAGACATTTATCGAATTAGAGGCACCGAAACCCGCCAAGGGCATGAGCGGCGAGGAGGCCCTCGTCGCCAACTGGGATGACAACCAGAAGTGGTTCAAGAAGCTGGGGGACAAGGGCTGGATCGCGCCTGCCTGGCCGAAGGAATACGGCGGCGCTGGTCTGACCACGATGCAGCAGTTCGTCCTGAACGAAGAGCTGGCCCTACACCGTGTTCCGAGACCAATGCACCTGATCATCGGCCTCGGCATGGCCGGCCCCACGATCATCGTGCACGGCACGGAGGAGCAGAGGAAGAAGCATCTGCCGGGCATCATCAACGGCACCGATATCTGGTGTCAGGGCTACAGCGAGCCCGGCTCCGGCTCTGACCTCGCGTCGCTGCAGACCCGCGCCGTCAAGGACGGCGACGATTACGTAATCAACGGCCAGAAGATCTGGACGTCGCTCGCGCACATGGCAAAGTCGATGATCGTGCTGGCGCGGACCGACCCGGATGCGCCCAAGCACAAAGGGATCACCTACTTCATCCTCGATATGAAGTCCCCTGGCATCAATGTGCGGCCCCTGATCAACATGGCTGGCAGCCACGAGTTCAACGAAGTCTTCTTCGACAACGTGCGCGTGCCGAAAGAAAACGTCATCGGCGAGGAGAACCGCGGTTGGTACGCAGCGATGACGACCCTCGATTTCGAGCGCTCTGCAATCGGCTCTGCCATCGGTATGAAGCAGACCGTCGAATCGATTGTCGAATACGCGCGCGACCACGTCGACGATCACACGAGCTCGCTGAAGATCAACCCGATGCTCCGCTACGAGCTGACGGACCGCATGCTCGAGGTCGAGATTGCGCGCATGTTCTCGTACCGCGTCGTCACGCTGCAAAACCGTGGGCTGATCCCGAACTACGAGGCCTCCATGATGAAGCTCTACAATGCAGAGCTGAACCAGCGCATTGCGCGCAGTGGCCTGCGTATGCTCGGCTTGTACGGGCAGCTCGACCGCGGCTCGGAGTTCGCGCCGAACAAGGGACGCCAGACGTACTCGTTCCTGCGCTCCGTCGCGTACACGATCGAAGGCGGCACAAGTGAAGTGCAGCGCAACATCGTCGCCCAGCGCGGGTTGGGACTGCCTAGGGACTGAGCGCCTCGAGGTCAGAGGCGGCAATCTGGAGGCTGGTGAGCCCAGCCTCCGTTACTGAGGACAGTGTGGCTACGAAAGACTCCGTAGGCATCCGTTCGGCGTCCGTCACGCACGACAGTATGGTGGCGGCGAACGTTGCCCAGCGAGAGCGCCTCGCTGGACAGCGGGACGATGACTGGGCAGCGCTCGCACAGAACTTCCAAGCAGACCCCCGGCGTAAGCTCGACTCGCTCCTGACGAAGATCGCTTCATACGTTGAGGCGGATGATGTGTTGGTCGACGTAGGTGGCGGCACAGGGAGGCTGTCCCTGCCGATGGCGCTTCGTTGCAAAGAAGTCGTCATCGTCGATCCGTCGGAAGGTATGCGGGGCGTCTTCGAGAAGACGGCGAAGGAAGCCGGCATATCGAACGCCTGCTACGTCGCCTCAAACTGGGTCGGCGCGGAAGGCATCGAAGGAGATGTTGCGCTCGTAGCGCATGTGACGTACTTCGTTCGTGAGATAGCTCCATTCCTAGCCAAGCTGAACTCCGCAATTCGGCGCCGCGTCATTGTCTGCGTCCGTAGTGTGCCTCCGCCCAACCAGATAGGTCCGTTCTTTAGCCTGGCGCATGGCGAAGATATCGCGCCCCTACCTGGCCACAATGAGTTGGTGGGCGTGCTTGAGGAGCTTGGCGTCACTGCCGAGCTGATCGATGTTGGGCCTGCGACGGTCTCGGCTACGGCACTGATCCGAAAGACACGCGTCGAGGCGGTCAAGGGCGAGGTCGAAGCCGCCGAACGCATGGGCTGGCTCGGCACGGTTCCCCCGGAGCAGCTAGCGAAGCTGATCGACGAGCACTTCGATGAGTTGCTTGTCGAAACAGAGGAGGGCTTCCTCCGTCGCGGCGTCATCGACGCTCGCGATCTGCTCATCACATGGGAGGCGCGCTAATGGATTTTCGGTTTGCGCCCGAGCAAGAGAAGTTCCGAAGCGAGGTACGGTCGTTCCTTGGTGAAGCGCTGCCCGCCGATTGGGTCGGCTCCGACAACGCGATCGATGAAGAGGCGCACGGCTTCGGCCGCGAGTTCCTAAAGAAGCTCGCGCCGCGTAAGTGGATCGCGCCCGCCTGGCCGACGGAGTACGGCGGCCTCGGCATGGGGCTATGGGACCAGGTCGTCTTCAACGAGGAGATGTCGTACGCGCGCGCGCCCGTCATCAACACGCCCGCTGTCGGCTACCTTGGCCCGACGATCATGATCTACGGGACGGAAGAGCAGAAGCAGCAGCACCTCGACGGCATCACCTCCGGTGATATCCAGTGGTGTCAGGGCTACAGCGAGCCTGGCTCCGGCTCCGACCTTGCGTCTCTGGAGACGCGTGCATTACAAGACGGAGACGACTTCGTCATCAATGGCCAGAAGATCTGGACAAGCCAGGCGCATTACGCCGATTGGATCTTCCTGCTCGCGCGCACAGACCCGGATGCCCCGAAGCACAAGGGGATCAGCTACTTCCTGGTCGACATGAAATCACCGGGGATCTCAGTAAGGCCGCTCATCAACCTGGCGAACGGCAAGGGCTTTAACGAGGTCTTCTTCGACAACGTGCGCGTGCCGCGCTCTGGCCTGCTCGGTGAACAGAACCGCGGCTGGTACATGGCTACGACAACCCTCGATTTTGAAAGGTCGTCAGTGTCGGCGTCCGCGGGCATGAGGCGCTCGCTCGAGGAGCTTTCGCAGTACTGTGCCGAGACGCGCTTGAACGGCGGTCGACTCCTCGACAAGCCGTCCGTCAAGCACAAGCTGGTCGACCTGACGGTCGAGATAGCCATCATCCAGCTCCTCTCGTATCGTGTCGTCACGATGCAGGAGAAGGGCATCGTGCCCAACCACGAGGCCTCGATCGTCAAGGTGTTCAACTCGGAGTTGAACCAGCGGCTCGGCCGCGCCGGCATCGGCATCCTGGGTCTACACGGCCAGCTCGAGCCGGAGTCCCCCTACGCGAAATTGCACGGCCGCTTCGAGAAGCTGTACCTAACATCGGTCGGTTCGACAATCGCGGCGGGCACAAGCGAGATCCAGCGCAATATCATCGCATCTCGTGGCTTAGGCCTGCCGAGGTATTAGTTCCATGGTAGTCGCAACCGAAAAACGCACCGTGGTCGCACCTCCAGGTTTCTGGCAGCGCGAGGCCAGCCACTACCCGAAGCCGCTCACGCCCCTCGGCGCGGACTTCCTGATCGAGCCGATCAACAGCGCGTTTCGGAAGATGTTCGCGGAGTTTGGCTTCCCGCTCGAGGCGCTTGAGTTCCGCGATATAGGCGGATACATCTATCAGAGGATGAAGCCACTGGGCGCGGGTGACGGGGCCGGCCCGAGTTCGCTGCCACCCAAGTTTGTGCTGTGGACGGTGCTGCGGTTGCATCCCGCGTTCCGCGAACGGGCCGCTCGCTGCAAGGAAGCGTTCCGGACACGGCTCGACCGCCAGTACG
>Ga0137465_1000561_pt1 | contig 13569 bp, 11 predicted proteins | sample EasRivERMGT828_2_FD_104906 | JGI IMG/M metagenome (GOLD analysis project Ga0137465, IMG submission 104906) | Soil microbial communities from meander-bound floodplain in the East River, Colorado, USA - East River MetaG ERMGT828_2 | ecosystem: Environmental > Terrestrial > Soil > Floodplain ... | reverse complement strand
GGTGGTGGTTCTGGGACCCGGTGGAAAACGCCTCGTTCATGCCCTGGCTGGTGGGAACCGCGCTGATCCACTCGCTGGCGGTCACCGAGAAACGCGGCGCTTTCCGCAGCTGGACCGTGCTGCTCGCGATCCTCGCGTTCGCCCTCAGCCTGCTCGGAACGTTCCTCGTGCGGTCCGGGGTGCTCACCTCGGTGCACGCTTTCGCCGTCGATCCCGCGCGCGGCGTGTTCATCCTGGCGCTGCTGGTCCTCGTGATCGGCGGATCGCTGCTCCTGTACGTCTGGCGCGCGCCGCGCATCGGCCTGGGCGGTGAATTCGAGCCGCTGTCGCGCGAATCGATGCTGCTCGCCAACAACGTCGTGTTCGCGGCGGCGGCCGGGTCGGTGCTGCTCGGAACGCTCTACCCGCTCGCGCTCGACGCTTCGGGCCTGGGGAAGATTTCGGTCGGACCGCCCTACTTCGAGACCGTGTTCGCGCCCCTGATGGCGCCGGCGCTGTTTCTCATGGGCGTCGGCCCGCTCGCCCGCTGGAAAAAAGCGAGCCTCCCCGACCTCGCGACGCGCCTGCGCTGGGCTTTCGCGGCGAGCGTTGTCGCGGGGCTCCTGCTTCCGTTCGCGATGGGACGCTGGAGCGCGCTCGTCGCCTTCGGCCTGCTGCTCGCTCTATGGATCACCGCGAGCGGCGTCGTTCAGCTCTATGAAAAGGTTCGTAACGCGGCGAGTGGAACGAGCGCCTGGACCCGGCTGCGCAGCACCCCGCGCGCGACCTACGGCATGCTGCTCGCGCACTTCGGCGTAGCGGTGTTTGTCGTCGGCGTGACGCTGGTCAAGGGCTACGAGAGCGAGAAAGATGTACGCATGGAGGCGGGCGACACCGTGGAGCTCGGCGGCTACACGTTCCGCTTGGTCGGCGTGCGCGACGTGCAGGGACCGAACTATGTTGCCGGGCGCGCCCAGATGGAGGTCAGCAGGAATGGTCGCCCCGTCACGACGCTCTACCCCGAGAAGCGCATCTACACGGTGCAGAACTCGCCCATGACCGAAGCCGCGATCGACCCCGGCTTCACGCGCGACCTGTACGTGTCGCTCGGCGATGCGGTAAGCGCGACCGCCTGGGTGGTGAAGGTACAGATCAAGCCCTTCATCGACTGGATCTGGGGCGGCTGCCTTCTGATGGCCCTCGGCGGCGCGATCGCCGCGAGCGACCACCGCTACCGGCTGGCGGCAAGACGGCGCGACGAGCAGTACGCGACGGCAGCCGCTCCTTGAGCCGATTCCGCACCCGAAGATGAACCGCTTCATCCTGCCCCTTGCCGTCTTCGCGGCGCTCGTCGCATTGCTCGCTGTCGGGCTCACGCTCAATCCGCGCGAAGTGCCTTCGCCGCTCATCGACAAGCCCGCGCCGCGTTTCGAATTGCCGCAGCTGCACCAGCCGGCGAAAACCTTCTCCGAAAAGGACATGCTTGGGAAGGTCTGGGTCCTCAACGTCTGGGCTTCCTGGTGTGTCAGCTGCCGCGAGGAACACCCGGTGTTGATCGATCTCGCGGCGAGCGGAGTCGTGCCGCTCTACGGGCTCAACTACAAGGACAGACGCGAAGATGGCCTGGCGTGGCTGAAGAGATTCGGCGACCCTTACCAACTCTCGATCCACGACTTCGAAGGCAGGGTCGGCATCGACTACGGCGTGTACGGCGTGCCCGAGACCTATTTGATCGACAAGCGTGGCGTCATCCGCTACAAGCGCATCGGTGCGCTCACCCCGGAGATCGTCAAGAGCAAGGTCCTGCCTCTGGTACGCGAGCTCGCACGTGGTTAGGCTGCTCGCGCTCGTGCTGCTGGCCACGACGGCCACCTTGGCGTCCGCGAAGGAAGCCATCCCAGTAGCGCCAGATCCGGTGCTTGAACAGCGGGTCATGGCGCTCTCCAACGAGCTGCGCTGCCTCGTCTGCCAGAACCAGACTATCGCCGATTCGAACGCGCCGCTCGCCGAGGATCTCCGCAACCAGGTCCGTGAGAAGATGCGGCTGGGGGCGAGCGACTCGGAAATTCTCGAGTTCATGGTGGCCCGCTATGGAGATTTCGTACTCTATCGCCCGCCGTTCAAGGCGGCGACGTTCCTGCTGTGGTTCGGGCCGCTGCTGCTGCTCGCCGCCGGGCTCCTCGTGCTGCTCCGCCGGCTCCTGCGCCGGCAACCGGCGCAAGACGTCGCGATGACCCCCGCGGAGCGCAAGCGCGCGGCAGACCTCCTCGCCGGGATCGAAGCGGAGCGCCGATGACCGCGTTTATCGTCCTCGGCGCCCTCCTCGTCGCTGTCGCCCTCCTTTTCGTCGTGCCGCCCCTGCTGCGCCGCGGCTCCCGCCCGGGCACGACTCGCGATGCCGTCAACGTCGCGGTATACCGCGATCAGCTGCGCGAGCTCGACGCTGACCTGCGCGCCGGAACGCTGGCCCGGGATCAACACGAGAGAGCGCGCGCCGAGATCGAAACGCGGATGCTTGCCGACGTGGGCAAGGAAGAGACTCCAGCGAGGTCCCCGCGCGGCTCTCGCGCGGCGGCGCTTATCCTGGGGTTGGCGGTTCCGGTTTGCGCGCTGGCCGTTTACCTCGCGGTCGGCAATCTCGGAGCGCTCGCCCCGAACGCCGGCGGGACCACGATGGCCCAGCACGGCATGAGCGAGCAGCAGTTCGAGGCGCTGGTCGAGCGGCTGGCGGCGCGCCTGAAGGACAATCCGGACGACGCCGAGGGCTGGATGATGCTCGGCCGCTCCTACGCCGTGCTCGAGCGCTTCGGCGAGTCCGCCGAAGCCTATGCGAAGGCGGCGGCACGCGCGCCCGGGAACGCGCAGTTGCTTGCCGACTATGCAGACGCCCTCGCCATGGCGCAGGGCCGTCGCCTGCAAGGCGAGCCGGAAAAACTCGTCGCCCGCGCGCTCGCCATCGACCCCCTGAACGTCAAGGCGCTGCTGCTCGCCGGCACGGCCGCGTTCAACAGGAACGATTACTCCGGCGCCGTACGCTATTGGCAGCGAATTCTGGACGCCGTCCCGGGCGAATCCGAAATGGCGCAGAGGGTCCGCACGAGCATCGCCGAAGCGCGTGCCATGAGCACGGGCCGGCAGGCCGCCGCGCCCGAAAGCAAGGCGGACCGCGGGCGGGTAAGAGGCGTGGTCAAGATCGTTCCGGAGCTGGCCGCCAAAGTGAGGCCGGGCGACACCGTGTTCATATTCGCGCGGGCGGAGCAAGGCTCGCGCATGCCGCTCGCCATCCTGCGCAAGCAAGGACGCGACCTTCCCGCCGAGTTCACCCTCGACGATTCGATGGCGATGAGCCCGGCGGCGAAGCTTTCCGATCACCCGCGCGTCGTCATCGGGGCGCGAGTTTCGAAATCCGCCAATGCAACGCCTCAGCCGGGCGACCTGCAGGGCCTGAGCGCGCCGGTCAGGGTCGGCGCCGGGAGTGTCAGCGTGACGATCGACACCGAGGTGCGCTAGAGGGACAGCGCATCCGCTCAAGCTTGCTCAAACCCGCACTCGATCTCGGATCAAACATGGTCGGCTCTCAGCCGGACATCGTCACTTGACGCCGTGCATCACCTTGACGTCGGCGAGCCGGCCCGGGCCGTGGCAGATCGCGCAGGCCTCGAGCGGGGCGCCCGGCTGGGTGATCGTCGCCTGAGTGACCCCGAACAGCGCGCCGTTCAACTGCATGTGCGACTTGGCAACCACTCCGTCGTGGCATGCCGAGCAGACGGCTGCCGTCGGCGTGATGTTCAAGTCGTCGGCCTGATCAGCCACCTGCGTGGCATAGCTCGCAGCTCCGGGTACGAGCGAGGGCAGGTTGGGCGCGGCCAACATAGTGCTGCCGAGCACGCCACTCGCGGTCGGAACCTCCCAGGTACCTGTGAGTTCGAATGTTCCGAAGGTAGTGCCGTTCACAATCTTGGTCGTATGGCAGGTAAAGCAGTCGTTCAGAATGCCCGGGAAGCGGACATGGCTGTAGTCGTTCGAGTTCGAGGCTATCACGAGCCCTTTCTGCCGGAATCCATGCGCCGCATTGCCCGTGTAGTCTGTCTTCGCGCCGGCATGGATTCCATGGATCATGCGCTTGAAGTCGATCGCTTCCTCGCGGTTGCCGTCCACTACCAATGCGGCGTTGGGAAACCCGTCGTCCGCGCCCCCAACGATCTTCACACGAGCACCCGCGTCAGTCGCGTTCGGGTTGTGACAGATAACGCACAGGCCCGGCTCGTCAGTGCGGCCGTCGCCGTGCAGACTCAATTGGCCGTGGCACTTGTCGCACTTCGTAATGTCGACAACCTTGCGCCGCGCTACCGGCGTCGCGTCGGTGATGCCGAAGTCCTTGAAGGCGGCCTGAATGCGGACCCGTTCGGCACCTGCGGTCTTGGGATTGAGGTCCACCGCCGCGCGACCGTACACCGCGACCCGGCCAGAGCCCGTCACAGTGAGGGGTATGACCCGGTTCGTTATGCCCGTGCCAAGCGTCGCCGTCGCGAGATTCACGGTGTATGTCATGTCGCCGTTATCGACAGCATTCGCGGCGCTCGTTCCCGTGAGACTCATCGTGACCGGCTGGCCCGGCCTGGGAGCGCTGCTGCCGGTGTTGTTCTCATCGGTATTGTTCCATCCGACCAGAAGACTGATGCTGCCCGCCGAAAGCGTTGTGTCGTTCTTTAGATCGCGCTTCGCGTTGCCGTTTGTCGGATCTGTGATCGAGAAGGTGATCACGGGCGACAGACCCGGCGTGGTATTCGTAACTGTGAGGATGTTGAACTTGTACTTGTTGCTTTCCGCTATCGCCAACGTGGGGAACTCATGCGACTTGTCGACAGTCCCTGCGGCACCGCCGGTCGAATGGCAGGCCAGGCAGGTGGAGTTGTCCACCTGCACGCCCCCCGGGTGATTCGCCCCGGTCGCAAAATTCACGCTATCGTGGCACGCGCCGCAGGCCTCCCTGCTCGGTTGGGTCTTCCAGTTATCGCCCTGCGGCGTGGCAGGGTCCGCCCCGTCGTGGCACTTGGTGCAGTAGCGCAGCTCTCCTACCACCTTGCTCGGTCCTCCCATCGGAAACACCACGGTGCTGAAATCGTTGGTCGTCCCGATGATGTACTTGCCGTCATCGGCCGTTCCCAGCAGTCCGTCCGCGCCGCGTACGCTCGGCAATTCCTCGCCCATGTGGATCTTGTGGATCAAGACCTTGAAGTCGACCGTGAGATTGCCGACAGTGGTTCCGCTCGTCCCGGTGGTTATATTCCCGGGGTTGTGGCAGGTGACGCAGTACTTGGTCTCGATGCGCGAGCCGCCGTGCACCGCGAGTTTGTTGTGGCATTCGTTACACTTGCCGGTCTTGGCGATTTCGCGCGCGAACAAGCCGGTTGTCGCTCGGTCGGACGGCCTGAAGTCGTACACGACGTTCGCAATCGGGACCGCACCGCGGGTCTGCAGGCCGACACGATGCGCAAGGCCCCCGTCGTAGCTCAGGTTGATCGCGTTGCCTGAAACGTCCGTACACGACGCTCCCGCCGGGCAACTGACGCTGGCGATGTCTGTCTTAAAAGTGTAGGTGAAGGTTCCGTCCTTGTTGTCAACCAGCGTACCGCAGACGGTCGTGGGGGAGGACTGGCAGTTGGTGGGCGAACCGCCTTCGGCGATCGGCCGGAGATTGCCGCTTGCCGCGACGTTCACGTAGTTCTGCCACGCGCTCGGGTTGCCGCTAGCGCCCGGCGTGAGTTTGGCGATGGTGAAGCGCAGGTCGTTCAGGGTGAGCCCGTTAACCGGCATGCCGTTCTGGTCCGTCACCTTGAAGCTGACTACCGGCGGGCTGGCCACCGTGGCGCTGGTGATTGTGACGTTCAGCTCAGTCGCGGTGCTCACGTGCACGGAGCTGCCGCCGGAGGGGCCGGCCGGGCCCTGGGCCCCGTCGTCGCCGGTACAGCCGGCGAGCGCGGCGAGCGCGAAGCCTACGACGCCAAGAAGCTTGAACGGGTACGCTGCGGATCTACGGTGGCCCATGGAAACTCCCCTATCTCATGTCTTCTTTTGAATCGACTTGCGTCGAGCTTTCGCCAACAGCCGACAAGACCACTTTCTTGGTTTGGTTCTCTGAATTCTCGCTATCGGATTGTGAGAGGGGTTGATCTATATCAAACTCGATCTATAAGGGGCCGGAATAATAAGCAAAACAATCGGATCGCGTTTCGCGGAAGGCTTCGGTCATAAGTTTATTCGCCGGCCGAAAATATCGGATAAGCTAGAATGCTCGGCAGCGCGGCGAATTCGCTCGCGAGTTATCGCCCCGCGTAGGTTCGCTCACTTCACCTCGTCATGGCACAACAAAGCCACCTCGCAGAAAACGTCATGCATTTCGCGCGCGTGCTGCGCGCCGCGGGCCTGCCGATCGGCCCGGACCGCATGCTCGACGCGGTGCGCGCGCTCGAGGTCGCCGGGGTCGAGCGGCGCGACGACTTCTACTGGACCCTCGCCAGCGTCTTTCTCGATCGGCGCGAGCAGTTCGAGATCTACGACCAGGCCTTCCATATTTTCTGGCGCGACCCGCAGCTTCTCGAGCGCGTCATGGCGATGTTCTTGCCGCAAGTCTATGGCCGGCAGGCTCGCGAGGAGCCGCGCCCCGCCTCCAGCCGCGTCGCCGAAGCGCTGCGCCACAGACCGAAAAAACCGAAGGAGGAGCCCCCAGAGCCACCGCAGGAGACTCTGCTTGATGCAGCCCTCAGTTTTTCCTCGCGTGAGGTGCTGCAGCATGCCGACTTCGAGACAATGACGAGCGAAGAGCTCGCGCAGGCGAAGAAGCTGATCGCGAACCTGAGGCTGCCGATTCCGGAAATCCGCACGCGGCGCTTCCAGCCCGATGCCCGCGGCGCCCGCGTGGACCTGCGTGCCAGCCTGCGCGCGAGCCTGAGACACGGCGCCATGATCATCCCCCTCAAGCGCCGCTCGCCAGAGCGGCGCCACCCGCCGCTCGTGATCCTGTGTGACGTTTCGGGCTCGATGAACCGCTACTCGCGCATGTTCCTGCACTTTCTCCACGCGATCACCAACGACCGCGACCGGGTCACCAGCTTCGTTTTCGGAACGCGCCTTACCAACATCAGCCGTTATCTGCGTCACCGCGACGTCGACCTCGCGATGGGCGGGGTGTCCGAGGCGATCGCGGACTGGTCGGGCGGCACCCGGATCGGGCAGTGCCTTGCCGAATTCAACCTGCGCTGGTCGCGCCGAGTGCTCGGGCAGAACGCGGTTGTACTGATGATCTCAGACGGATTGGACGGGGACGTAGGCGAAGGGCTCGCGCGGCAGATGGAGCGCCTGCACAAGTCGTGCAGGAAGCTCATCTGGCTGAATCCGCTCCTGCGCTATCCGGGGTTCGAGGCACGGCCGGCCGGCGTGCGTGCGATGCTGCCGCACGTGGACGAGTTCTTGCCCGTACATAACGTCGCGAGCCTTATCGACCTCGCTCGCGCGCTGGAAGGCTCGCACGAACACCGCCGCGCCGCCTGACGTCCGGAAAAGATCAGGCGAGCGTCTCGACGGCGAACGCCACGGCCGCTTCGGCCGGGTCTGAGCTATGAGGATGCCCGAAGCTGATCGTTCCGTGTCCCTGTAGCACGACCTCCTCGCGCTTCACAGCCATCTCTGGTCCGTCTTGGAGGGTAACGAAAGTGCCGTTGGAGCTCACATCGACCAGAACGAATTTGTCGCGGCGGCGTTCAATTCGCGCGTGCTCGCGAGACGCCTTGCGGTCCGCTATCACGATGTCGCTGGAGTTGTCTCGGCCAAGCTTGATCAGGTCGCGATCGGGGCCCAAGGTTGCCTCCTTCCCACTGTACTTCAAACGCATCTGGACCTTGGGCTGCTTGGGCGGGCTGGGCGAACGGCCCGCCATATACGTCAACTCCTCGCTTTGCTGCCACAGAACCTCATAGACATCGATCTCCTGCTGCCGCCCTTTGACCGGCAGCTTGTCGAGGATCCGGGTTAGCGCCTTTCTCTCCGCACTCAAGGGTTCCACGCACTCTCCGGCGGCAATAATCTGAGCAGGCTTGGCAAATTTCACCATTCGAGAGGCGACGTTGACGCAATCGCCGAAAACGTCCTCTCCTTCCTCCAGAACGGGGCCGAATTGCACGCCGATGCGGATCTGAAGGTGCTGGCCGGAGACGGGTTCCTGCATCTCGACCCGGGACTGCATCTCGGCGGCGGCCTCGGTCGCCGCCGAGGCGGTGGGAAACACGCACATGACCTCGTCGCCGATGGTCTTGACCACCCGTCCCCCGTAACCGACCGCCGATTCGCGCATGATATTGATGCAGAGCCCGACGCACTCGAGCGCCCGCGCATTGCCGAGCTTCTCGTACAGGCGCGTGCTTCCTACTACGTCAGCGAACAGGACGGCCAACTCTGCCGGTTTCTTTTCCATCGGACGGTTTCGAATCACTCCAAGGGCGCAAAGTATAAGCCAAAAGGTTGCCGAGAATGCTCCTCGTATCAGGGGAAATCCCCATGCCACTGTGTAAATCGGCAGCGGCCTTTCCCGCACCTCGCTCCGTGTGAATATTCCACAACAGCGCGGTGGAACGCTTCACAGCCTTCGTCCCCGCCCGAAAGCTAAGCTGGTAACCGTGCAAATGAAAGTTTGCATGGCCCCGGACAAACCGGGAACACAACGGGACAAGGAGGAGGAAGCCATGATCAAGATGAACGGGTACTCCAGCATGGACCAACGCATCGAAAGCATCCGCGCCAGCGAGACCGACCGGCAGATCGCCAAGGAACACATGCGCGATGCGGACTTCGTCTCCGACCTCATCTGCCGCGCCGTGGAAAAGGTCCGGACCGCCGAGGGGCTCGTGGGCAGGCTATTCGTTCGCCGCGCCGCCTGAGGCTCGCAGGAACCGATCTGCGCAGGCCGCCAACGGATAGCCGCCTGATCCTGCACTGACCGGAGAAACACTTTTGTTGAACGGTCGAGCCCAAAGGGCTTGGTCGTTATCCCCCTGTTCCGCCGGGGTCGCTACCAGGCCGCGGGCAGAGTACGGGCGATCGTGATACGGTCGGGCTCGATGGCGATATAACCGCCCTCGGTCAGATCCCTGAGAATCTCGTTGACCATCTCGCGCGAGGCGCCGACGCGGTCGGCCATTTCCTGCTGCGTCGGGCGGTTTTCGACCACGAGCGTTCCGTCGTGTTCCACCGCAAGGTCAAGGAGCATGCGCGCCACACGACCGTACACATCCATGAGGGCGAGGCTCTTCACATCGTTGGTGAGCGCGCGCACACGCCGGATGAGCTTGCGGATCAGATGCAACGCAAACTCCGGGCTTTTTGCGACGAATTCCTTGAAATCTTCCTTCGGAACGACCAAGAACTGGGTTGGCTCGATCGTCATCACCGAAGCCGAGCGTGGGCCCTCGTCGAGCACCATTTCCCCGAAGTACTCGCCGGGTCCGGATTCGCTGAGAACGATCTCCTTGCCCTTCTCGTCGCTGACGTAGACCTTCACCCGCCCGGAGACGACGATGTAGAGCGAATCGGTGCGGTCGCCCTCGCTGACGACGACGGTGTTTTTCGGGAATGTCCGCGTGACCGCATGCTGAGCAGAATCCCTGAGGTCGATCATGCTCAGGATTTCTTCTGGCGTCGGACTTTTCGCACTCGGCTCTTGCATCGCCCCGCTCATGAGGTCAGAGCTTCAACGTCGAACGCCGCCACTTCCGTCGGATCGGCGCTGTAGGGATGCCCGAAGCTGATCGATCCGCGACCATGCAGCAGGACCTCCTCGCGCTTCACCGCCATTTCAGGCTCGCCGTGAAACGTGACGAAAGTACCGTTGGAGCTGACATCGATCAGAACGAACTTGTCGCGCCGACGTTCAATCCGCGCGTGCTCGCGAGACGCCTTGCGGTCGGCTATCACGACGTCGCTCGAGATCTCCCGTCCGAGCTTTATCTGCTCGCGGCCCGGGCCTGCGATGACTTCCTTTCCATTGTGTCTCAGGCGCAACTGCACCCGAGGCTCTCTCCGCGGGCCGGGCGGCCGACTAGCCATGGAAGTCATGTCCTCGCCCTGCCGCCACAGCACTTCGTAGACATCGACCTCCTGCTGCCTCCCCTTGACCATAAGCCTATGGAGAGCGCGGGTCTGCGTCTTCATAGGCTCGCTTAGTGCTTCCACGCACTCCCCGCCAGCGATGATCTGGGAAGGCTGTGCCAGCTTCACCATTCGAGCCGCCACGTTGACGCAGTCGCCGAAAATGTCCGGCCCTTTTTCCAGCACGGGGCCGAATTGCAGCCCGACGTGGATCTGAAGGCGCTGCCCGGAGACCGGTTCCTGCATCTCGACCCGTGACTGCATCTCGACGGCGGCCTGGACTGCCGCGGAGGCAGTCGGAAACACGCACAGAACCTCGTCGCCGATCGTCTGCACAACCCGCCCTCCGCAACCCAGAACCGATCCACGCATGATACTGAGCAAAAGCGCAACGCAGTCGGCCGCCAGCGCGTTTCCGAGCTTTTCGTACAGGCGGGTGCTTCCGGAGATGTCGGCGAACAGAACCGCCAGATTCACGGGCTTGTCTTCCATCGCGCAATCCGGGTCCGATTGGGTGAAAAGTATAAGCCTAAAGGACCGGTCGTTCCGGGCCGAATCGCACTTGAGCGTCCGGCGCCGTCTGCTCTAGAATGACCTCCAGAAGCGGGGCGGAACCGACGTCGGGGGAGGTCATGCGCACGAGCTGCCGGGCGGTGGTTGGAAGTTGTTTCCAAGTGGCGGCGATCCTGTTCTGCACCGGCGCGTCCGCCCAAACCGCCACTTTGACATTGGTCGAAGGGCGCCTTGGCCTGATTCGAGGCGCTACGCTCTATACGGCCACACAGGGCGTGAGGTTGGGGAACGGAGACATACTGGCGATCGACCCGAAAGGGCTGGCGCAGGTGGAGTTTGCGGACGGCGCTATTCTGAACTTGGCCCAGGGAGCACGAGCCATGCTGGTGGGCGCCGCCCCGGGAGGTCGCGGTCAGCCGGAGATCGCTGTGCTGTCCGGCTGGGTCAAGTTCACGCAAAAGAAATCCGCGAAAAGCGCGCCTTTCCGGGTCCTCGCTCCGCTCGCCGAGATCGCTTTAGGCGACGCGACGACAGTCCTGAACGCGGGCGGCGACTTCACGGACATCTACCTGGAATCCGGGGCTGCCAGGTTTTCCGAACGCGGAAGGAAGGGGACGCAGGGGGCGGTGCGGGACGTCAAGGGCGGTGACTTCATTGTTCGCAGGGGTGAACAGCCGGCGAGCTTCGCCCCGCGGCCTTCGGCGGAATTCGTCAAGAACATGCCTCGGCATTTTCAGGACAACCTGCCCGCCCTGCTCGAAAAGGTCAAGAGCAAGAGGGCCGAGCCCAAGCGCGAGCACGAAGTGGCCTACGCCGAGGTCGAGGCATGGCTGAAAACCAGCCTACCGATGAGAAGAACCTTCGTCAAGCGCTTCGAGGGACGATCCAAGGATCCGGAATTTCGCCGCAAGCTGATCGAAAATCTCCGGGAGCATCCCGAGTGGGACCCGGTGCTGTTCCCCGAAAAGTACGCAACGACGGCCTCGAACGGCCCGAAGGGCAATGCGCCCGGCGCACGACAATAGGAGGGAATGGTCATGAGGCTGATGGTCAAGTTCAACGTCGTGTTTCTGGCAATCTTCATCGTCGGCCTCGTCATCGCGGCCTATATATCGCGCGACCTCCTGAGGCAGAACGCGCGCGACGAAGTGCTCCAGCACGCCCGCATCATGATGGAGTCGGCGCTCGCGACGCGCGCCTATACGGCCAAGCAGGTTGGCCCGCTGCTCGAGACGCAGATGAAGTACAAGTTCCTGCCGCAATCGATACCCGCGTTTGCGGTCGCCGAGCAGTTCGGCGAGCTGCGCAAGAAATTCACCGAATACGACTACAAGGAGGCAACGCTGAATCCGACCAATCCGCGCAACCGCGCCACCGATTGGGAGACCGACGTCGTCAACCAGTTCCGCCAGACCTCGGACCGCACCGAGATCATCGGCGAGCGCGATACGCCAAGCGGCCGCACCCTCTACCTCGCGCGCCCTTTCCAGATCAAGGACGCGGCATGCCTCTACTGCCACAGCACGGTGGACGCAGCGCCCAAGACCATGATCGAGCTCTACGGCCCTGCGAACGGCTTCGGCTGGAAGCTGAACGAGGTGGTGGGCGCGCAGATCGTCTCCGTTCCCATGACTGTGCCGGTCAAGCGCGCCGACGACACCTTCAAGGTTTTCATGATCTCGCTCACCGGTGTATTCGTCTTCGTCTTCGTCGCCCTCAACCTCATGCTTCACGCCATCGTGATCCGGCCTGTCACCCAGTTGTCGAAGATCGCCGATGAGGTGAGTCTCGGCAATCTCGAAGCTCCGGAGTTTACGAGCAAGGGCAAGGACGAAATCGCGATTCTGGCAGGATCGTTCAACCGCATGCGGACGAGCCTGGTGCAGGCGATGAAAATGCTCGGGGAATAAGGGCTCATGAACCGGTCCGGAGACTAGTGGCAGTTCTCAAGCAACTCGGCAAGTACAAGATCGTCGAAGTCATCGGCAAGGGGGCGATGGGGGTCGTCTACAAAGGCTACGACCCCGTGCTCGAGCGCCACGTCGCGCTCAAGACGGTGCGCAAGGAGCTGGTCGACCAGGACACCGCGGGGGCGATCATCGCGAGGTTCAAGAACGAGGCGCTCGCGGCAAGCCGCCTCACCCACCCCGGGATCGTCGGCATCTACGACTACGGCGAGACCAAGCAGCTCACCTATATCGCGATGGAGTTCGTGCAAGGCCGCGGGCTGCGCGACTTTCTCGCGCGGCAGGAGCGCTTCGGGCTGCAGGACGTGATGGCCATCATGAACCAGTTGCTGGACGCGCTCGACTATGCCCACGACCACGGCGTGGTCCACCGCGACGTCAAGCCGGCGAACCTCATCATGACCCCGACCGGCAGTCTGAAGCTCGCCGATTTCGGAATCGCCCGCATCGACCGCTCCAACCTCACCCAGCTCGGATCGATCATGGGAACGCCGGCCTACATGTCCCCGGAGCAGTATTCCGGGCAGCAAGTCGACCGGCGCAGCGACATTTTTTCCTCCGGCGTGGTCCTCTACGAGCTGCTCACCGGGGTGAAGCCCTTCGAAGGCCCGACCCAGACCATGGGCTACAGGATCTGCCACGAGCCGCACCGCAAGCCCTCGGAAGTCAATCCTCAGGGCGTTCCCGAAGTGTTCGACGCGATCCTCGCCAAGGCGCTGGCAAAGACCCCCGAGGAGCGCTACGCGAGCGCGCGCGAATTCGCAAAGGCCCTCGCCAGAGGGTTCGAGAACCTCGGCGGCTCGCCGGCGACGACCGTCCTGCTCCCCACGGTGATCCACAAGGAGGAAGAGCGGCCGAACACGACTCATCCGCCCCCGGGATGGGAGGCGGAGCAATTGCGCGCGCTCGAGGCCCTGCTCGCGCCCCATGTGGGCCCCATGGCCAGAGTGCTCGTCAGGAAAGCGGCGAG
>Ga0137465_1000557_pt1 | contig 13618 bp, 16 predicted proteins | sample EasRivERMGT828_2_FD_104906 | JGI IMG/M metagenome (GOLD analysis project Ga0137465, IMG submission 104906) | Soil microbial communities from meander-bound floodplain in the East River, Colorado, USA - East River MetaG ERMGT828_2 | ecosystem: Environmental > Terrestrial > Soil > Floodplain ... | reverse complement strand
CGGCCGAAAACGGATGGATGCAGGATGCGAGGGCGCCCCGCGCAATGAGCGAATCGCCGATTCTCGCCGGTCTAGAGCACGATGCGGGTGCCCGGCCGGTCGCCGCGCGCGCGTTGGAGCTGGTGCGCGAGATCCTGCCGATCTGCCGCAGCATCACTGGCAACGGCGTTCGGCAGACGCTGGATATTCTTGGCCGTGAAGTTCCGCTCCAGCGCTTCGAAGTTGCGAGCGGCACCGAAGTATTCGACTGGGAAGTGCCGCTCGAGTGGAACGTTCGCGAAGCCTATTTGATCGGTCCGGACGGAAAGCGCGTCATCGATTTCAGGCGCCACAACCTGCATTTGCTGAACTACTCGGTCCCGGTGCGCGCGAGGATGCCGCTCGCGCAGTTGCGTCCACACCTGTATTCGCTGCCGGAGCATCCCGACTGGATTCCCTATCGCACCAGCTACTGGCGCGAGCATTGGGGATTCTGCCTGACGCACCGCCAGCTCGAGGCACTGCCCGACGGCGAATATGAAGTGGTTATCGACAGCACGCTCGCCCCCGGCAGCCTGACATACGCCGAATGCCGCATACGCGGCGAGCTGGACGATGAGTTTCTGATTTTCACGCACATCTGCCATCCGTCGCTCGCCAACGACAATGCTTCGGGCATGGCGGTCGCGGCGCTGCTGGCGGCTGCCATGAAAGGGTGCCGGCCGCGCCTGTCGTACCGCTTCGTATTCGCACCGGTCACGATCGGATCGATCACCTGGCTCGCGCGCAACGAGGCCGCTGCGCGGGCTTTGCGCGGCGGGCTGTCGGTCGGCCTGCTCGGGGACCGTGCTCCGCTCACCTACAAGCGCAGCCGGCGCGGCAACACCGAGATCGACAACCTGGCATGCGCCGCGGTCCGCGAAATCGACGCCGCGGCCCGGGTCGTCGATTTTTCGCCGTATGGCTATGACGAACGCCAATTCTGCTCGCCCGGCTTCGATCTTCCCTTCGGCCGCCTGACGCGCTCGTCCAACGGGGAATATGCGGAGTACCACAGCTCGGCGGACGATCTCGAACTGCTGGACCTCGATGCGCTGGTACAATCCATCCGTGCCCTGGCGCGTATCCTCGGCCGTGTCGATCTCAATCAGCGCCTGCGAAACCGCTACCCCTGCGGCGAGCCGCGGCTCGGAAAACGAGGACTGTTTCGCAGCACCGGAGGCAAGAGTCCGGCGGATTTCGAATACGCGCTCCTGTGGTTGCTGAACCAGGCCGACGGTACTCGTGGCGCGCTCGACATCGCCGCCGCCTCCGGGTTGCCGGAAGCATTGGTGCGCCAGGCGGCCGACGCCTTGCTGCAAGCCGGGATGCTAGAATATGTCGATGGCACCGGTCGCGATGCGTCGGCGCCGCGTCACTGAATGAATAATCGCGTGCGGCGAAAAAAGAAAAGGCACGGATGAAAGTCGTACTGTTCTGCGGCGGCCTGGGTACCCGGCTGCGCGAGCATTCGGACACGATTCCGAAGGCGCTCGTCAACATCGGCTACCGGCCCATCATCTGGCACCTGATGCGCTACTACGCGCACTTCGGCCACAAGGACTTCGTGCTGGCGCTGGGCTATCGCGGCGACATGATTCGCGAGTTCTTCCTAAACTACAACGAATGCATGTCGAACGACTTCGTGCTGTCTGGCAACGGCAAGAAGATCGAACTACTGTCGAGCGACATCAACGACTGGCGAATCACCTTCGTTGATACCGGATTGCATTCGAATCTCGGACAGCGGCTGCTGCGCGTGCGCAAGTACCTCGACGGCGAGGAGATGTTCCTCGCCAACTACTCGGATGACCTAAGCGATCTGCCGTTGGACGGCTACGTGGACGAATTCCACCGACGCGATGCGATCGCGAGCTTCGTCGCGGTGCGGCCGGCGCAAAGTTTCCATGCTGTCAAGTGTGATGCGCAGGGAATCGTGACGTCGCTCGAGCCCGTTTCCGGGGCGGACTCGTGGATCAACGGCGGCTATTTCTGCCTGCGACGCCAAGTGTTCGACTACGTCAAGGAGGGCGAAGAACTCGTAGTAGAACCGTTTCGACGCTTGATCGCGGAGCGCCGCCTGTGGGCGCACAAGCACTACGGCTACTGGGCGGCGATGGACACCTTCAAGGACAAGATCAACTTCGACCGCATGGAGGCGCGCGGCGATTGTCCTTGGATGGTGTGGAAACGGTGAACAGGGCAGCGATGCGCTCACTCGGCGCGCAGAGCATCAGGTGCGCTCCCGGTCGACGCGGCCAGCGCGTCAGCCGATCTGCGAACGCGCGAGACGCTCTGCACCCGGGCCCTCCCGCAGCAAGCATTCACATTGTATCTGTGCTTAGCACTTGATGCGCGAGACCGGTTAGTCCGCAATTGCACACTCAAGTATCGTCGCTCTTGGTTCGACGATTTTGCGAAAAGCGCAAAGTGATGGAAGAAAGCCGTTCGATCGTCGAGCAAAAAGATCCACCGAAGGGGATCGACGTCGAGCAGCGCACCGTGGTGCATCCTCTGCACGGGGCCGATATGCACCATAGCGACGCAATCCATGGCCGCTAGACCGCTTCGCATCGGTATCTTCGGCGCGTACGGGACCCGAAATTTAGGGAACGAAGCGACACTGGCAGCGATAATCCAAGGATTCCGACGCGTTAGGCCGGATTCCGAGTTTCGCGCATTTGTGCTGGACCCGACAGCCGTCGAGGCACGCGAACAAATCAGGTGCTTCCCTCTGTTCCCCGGCGATGCCAGCGGGCGGACCGGCAGCGCTGTAGCCAGTGCCGACGCTGCAGGGTCGCCTCTCATCGGCTTCGCGCAGCTACGCGATACTGTGCGACGCATTCCAGGGGCTCGCGCCGGGGTACGTGGGGCACGGCGCGCTATCCTTGCTCTCGGAGAGCTGGCCTTTCTGGTCGAGTGCCGCAGGCGGCTGGCGGGGCTCGATCTACTCCTGACAGGTGGTCTCGGGACAATCTCCGATTCGTATGGCGGAGCTTGGTATCACCCGTGGAACACGTTCCGCTGGGTCACGCTCGCGCGCTCCCTCGGGATTCCCGTTGCCTTCGCGAGCGTGGGTACCGCCAGTCTACAGTCACCGTGGGCCACGAGGCTCGCTCGGGCCGCGATGGTGCGCGCGTCCCATGTGTCTGCGCGGGATCGGAGGTCGCAGGACGTGCTCGCCGCGCTCGCGCCAAACCTGCGCCCGAAGCTCTGCCCGGACCTCGTCCTCGGTTTCGAAGCGGACATCGACCCAGCGCCCCGCTGCGAGCCGCAAACGGTGGGCGTTGTACCGGCTCCACACCGCGACGAACGCTATTACGGGACGGGAGACCGCGCGGCGTACAATCGGTACGTCATGCGGATGGCCGCGTTTGTCGTCCGGTTGGTTAGCGAGGGCTACCGCGTTGCTTTCATCCCCACACAGACGCGGGCCGATCCCCTGGTGATCGACGATATCCGGGCTGCGATCGATGGAACGTCACCAGAAAGCTGGCGTCGCGCCGAGTTGGTCTGCCCGATTAGGACTCTTCCTGACGCCGACCGAGCGTTTGTTGCGATGGACTTCGTCATATCGTCACGGCTGCACGGTACGGTGCTTCCACTGCGACTGGGAATCCCGGTGGTCGCCGTGTTCGAGGAGGTCAAGACGCGCGACCTCATGGACGCGCTTGGTCTCGGGGAGTACGTTCTAGACGCGAGGACATTCGAGCCCGAAGTGCTCCACGGCGTGTTTTCCCGGCTCGTGGCGAACGCCCCAGCGGTGCGGGACCGAATACGGAGCGGCGTCGCGCAAGCGCGAGCCCAAATTGATGCGCAGTACCGGGAGCTCGTTGAACTGGCCGAGGCTCGCGCGCGGCAGACCGGCTAGAAGCCCAGACTGAGTTCAGGCCGAGCGCTCAGCCATGAGTCCTCCCCGGCCGAGGTAAAGAAGTGCGAAGGCCCTCCGCGAGTTCCGCTGCGAGTCGCTTGCGCTCCCAGTACCAGCACTTCAACGCGAGCACCAGGGCTGCAAACCTTTGCGTGGGGGACAGCGCAGTATCCAGTACTGCCCTGACGAGGCCTCGGCAGGTCTTCCAGTGGTTGTACTTCCACGTCCCCCGGTCGAGCGGATCCCAGTGCTGGCTGATCTCAAGATCGTCCATCTTGGTCGTGGTGGCTCCCCGATCTTGGCGGCGATAGAAAAGCGTATCCGGAAGCTGAACGAACTTGCCCATCAGGGCCAGGTGGGCCACAAGTACCTTGTCCCCATAGGTAGTGTCCTCGACCAGTCGGGACCGCTTTAGAGCGCTGGTTCGGATGACGCCATGGATGAAGTTGTTTCGCCGAAGCGTGGTGACAACAGCGCGAAAACGCTCGACGGGCGAATCGCTATCCGCGCGCACCGGCTCTTCGTAGTCCACGCTGTTTTCGAGATCCCGCTCGAACAACTTTACGCCGCCGCAGCAGAGCACGGCATCTTCTCTGGCCTCCAGAGTGGACACGCACCGCTCCAGAGTCACGGGGGAAAAATAGTCATGTGAGGACGCCCACATGAAGTAGTCGCTGTCGCTTCCGAGCTCGAACACGCGCCTGAAGTTCGCATAGATCCCGATGTTCCGCGGGTTCCGGGAGACGACGATACGCGGATCGCACCGAGCGAACTGCTCGCAGATTTCGTATGAAGCGTCACTCGACGCGTTGTCGCTGATAACGAGACGGAAATCGGATCGCGTCTGGCTGAGCCAGGACTTGATCGAGGATTCCAGCCACTCTTCTGCATTGTAGACTGGCATCCCGACAACAACACTGACCTTGCTCATCCTCACGCCCCCATATCTCCTGGATCTCGATTCTGGTGCCCTCGTTCTGGCTCGACGGTCAGTCATCGGTGAACCTCAAGAGATGAAATGCCGAAGAGGCCGGTGATCGACCGCTACCCACCGCGGAAACCGCTGAGCGGAAGTAATCGGTCCGCTCCGCCCGCAGCTTGTCGCACAATCTGCCGCGCGACAGTTGGACGCGATTAGACGACTCCCGCTCCGGTATTGGGCGCAGGAAACCCAACTCAGATCGCATCGGGACTCTTTTCGAGACTGCCCGAGGCAAAAATGAGGGTCTTCTCCGTGACCCCAGTCCGGGTATGATAGCCTACATTCGGCTGCTGGTCTTGATGCGCTACGCCAACTTCGGTCGCCTTTCTCGCTTATTGACATTCGACAACCGCGTCCCCCGAAACTAGAGTCGACCCGTGTCCGTGGACGTCAGCGGCTTGGATCATGCCGGTTATGCACCGGCAGGTGCGGCCCGCGCCTTCCTTTTTTGCCTGCAATTTCTCGGCATCGAACGTGGTAGGCTTGCTTGCTGCCGCCATAACGCGGGGGGAGAATGGTTTAGTCATCGAGTGCGACTAGGGGGTGCGATGGGTCCGACAATCAACGATCGAGAGACCGCTGCAACGGCTGAAACGCGCGAAACGGCCACACGGTCCGGGATGCCGAGTGTCGACGAGCAACGGAGTTTCTGGAATTGGCATTGGGATCACTGGCGTGAGCGCAGAACACTCAATGCATGGAAGGACCGGCGGAACGCCGAGATCGTCCGCCTGCTCCGCGAACGCGGCCTTGCAGAAGCGCGCGTGCTGGACCTCGGCTGCGGTCCGGGCCACTACGCGTCTCCGCTGACTGAGTTCGGTCGCGTGACGGCCATCGATCTATCGAACGAGGCGATCGCAATTGCTCGGGCGAAGTACCCAGAGATCGAGTTTCACGCTGGCGACCTCTACCAATACCCCCTGCCGCTTGCCCACTTCGATGCCGTAGTCGCGCAGGAGGTCTTCGATCACGTTTCGGACCAGGACGCTCTCTTGGGCCGCGTCGAGGCGTTGCTTAAGCCCGGTGGCTACTTCGCCGTGTCCTGCACGAACCGCTTCGTGATCGAGCGCGCACCCCGGGTATCTCCGGCGCAGCCGGCTGCGCACATCTCGCGGCCGCTGAGGATGCGCGAGCTGCGGGGAATGCTCGCCACGCGCTTTTCGGTGCTCGCGCTTTACTCCATCATTCCGGACGTCGGGGAACGAGGAATCTATCGCGTAATCAACGCGCTGACGCTCAACCGCATCGCTTCTCTCGTTTTTCCGCTGCGCTGGATTACCGCGGCGAAAGAACGACTGGGCCTCGGATATCAACTCATTGCCCTTGTACGAAAGCGGCCCAACGCGCCCCGCGTGTGAGTGTAGGCATGCCCGCCTACAATTCGATCCGGTGCTCATCGCGCAATGCGTCACCGTGCTTGACGCGGACCCGAACAGCGTGTTGTACCATTCTCGGACGCGATTGATTCTGGTTCATTTCAGTTATACCCGCCATCCAGTGGAAGAACACTGCGGCTTATGCTGTTGTTTCTCAGCAGCTCGTTTGTAAGAGTCACAATGTTGGAAACATCTATCAGTGATTGACTGTGCATGCGGCTGCGGTGTTTTTGTCTGAACTCTTCACTCATCCCTTGATAGACAGGGGAGTCTTCAACCAGACCGAGCGATATCGCATTGAACCGTTGCTCGGGGAATTCGTTTTGCAGGCTCTGGACGAGTCCCAATATTCCCGCTTTTGCGGCAGCGTAGGAGGGATCGTAGCTACCTTTACGCGTAGCTACCGAAGAAAAGAAAAGTACGAGCGCTTGCTTCTCGCACAGTGGAAGGAGTTTCTTCAATAGTAGTGATGGGCCGACTACGTGGACGTCGAGCATGCTCTGGAAATGCTGGTGCGTCATGTTTCGCAAGTTTTGACTCGGCTTGATTCCCTGGGCAAACACGATGGCGTGAAGTTTATCGAACGGAAGAGCAAAGTTCTCGATACAATCGGGATCGCTCAGGTCGAGATAAAGTGCACTTGAGGACTTGCTCCTCGAAGTTCCAATGACCGTAAATCCCTGCCGCTGGAAGCCGGCTTTCAACTCCTGGGCAATGAAGCCGCTTTCACCAATGATAAGTATGTTCTTCATGGTGCGATGTCACGTTGCTTTACTGCGGCAAGAACGTCAGCCTCGACAATCCGACCGCCTGGGCCGCTTCCGGTGATGGAGGCGAGGTCAATGGAGTGTTCCGCTGCCAACCGCCGGGCGATCGGGCTGGCGCGCACTTCGAGTGCTGTTGGTTTAGGTTTAGGCGACGTCTTGGTGATAGTGGCCGTTGGCACTGGTTCGCCGGGTCCGGGAGGAGGCGCTTCTCCTGGGACGAGGATATAGCCGATGATCCCTTCGATGACGACTTTCGAACCCACTTTCGCGGTCTGATGCAGGATCCCAGGCACGGGTGCCTCGACCTCAAACGTTGCTTTCTCGGCCTCAATCTCCGCTACCGGCTCGCCGAGCGTGACGTTCTCTCCGGATGGGCGCAACCATTTCGCGAGTGTTCCCTCGACGGTGTACATTCCCATGTTGGGCATAACTATCGAACGTGCCATTTCTGTGTCTATCCCAACAACTTGCGTACGACGGCAATTACCTGTTCCGGCTGGGGTGTGTAGTCGGCTTCAAGCACAGCCGCAAAAGGTACTGGCGTTTCCGGAGCGGTGACAGTCTTGACCGGCGCGTCCAGCCAGTCGAAGGCTTTGTCGGCTACACGCGCCGCGATGTCTCGTGCCATAGAGGCTGTCGGAGTATCTTCATCCACCACGACCAGCCGGCGCGTTCGCATCACCGATTTCAGGATAGTCGCTTCGTCCAGGGGAGCAATTGTGAGCACGTCCACGACCTCGGCATCAATGCCGGTGGCAGCAAGTTGCTCAGCAGCGTCCAGGCAGACGTGCGTCATTCTGCCAATACCACAGAGCGTCACATCACGACCGCCACGTACTACTTCCGCAAGTCCGATCGGGGTGGTGTAAGGATCTTCAGGCACTGTTCCTTTTGCCGACGAGCCAAGGAACTTGTGTTCCATCACAATGACTGGCCCGTTGTCGCGAATGGCCGCGATGGTCAGTCCCTTAGCGTTATACGCAGTGCTGGGTACGACCACTTTTAGTCCAGGAATGTGAGCCATCACGGAATACAGTGTTTGCGAGTGTTGGGCGCCCGCGCTTCCGCCGTAACTCCGCTTTGCGCCATGAGAGCCAAAGGGAATGCGGATGACCAGCGGTAAGGGAATCTGACCACCCAACATGTAATGCATCTTCGCTGCCTGGTTCATGATCTGGTCATAGCAGCAGCCGATCAAGTCGACGAACATGATCTCCACGATTGGCCGCAGACCGGTCATAGCAGCGCCGATTGCTGCTCCCACAAATCCCATCTCAGAAATCGGCGTGTCGATGACGCGCTCAGGGCCGAATTCTGTGATCAATCCGCGGGTCGCCCGGAGGGCGCCGCCCCAGGCGTCCACAAAGCCGAGGTGCGCACGTCCAGCCGCGCCGGCGATGTCCTCACCCATCACGATCACGTTAGAATCCCGCCGCATCTCCTGGCGGATGGCCTCGTTGATCGCCTGACTGAATGTCAGTTCTCGAACTTCTTCTTTTACGTTGGAAGCCATTGACGATCACTCACGAAGACGTTGGTGTAGAGTTCTGCCGGATCAGGCAACGGGCTGGACTCGGCGAATGCCACTGCCTCATCCAGCAGCGCATGATTGCTCTCAGCAATGGCGTCAAGTTCGGCAGTTTTCAGCAAGCCCTCATGAATCACCTGATCGCGGAAGTGCTTAATGCAGTCTCTCTTGCGCGCCACCTCTTCTTCTTCCTGTGTGCGGTAGCGAAGGGGGTTATCACCTTGGTGGTGGCCATAGTAGCGATAAGTTTTGCATTCAATGAGCGACGGACCTTCGCCGCGACGGGCTCGGCGAACTGCAGCACTAGCCGCTTCCCAAACGGCGAACACGTCTTGACCGTCGACAGTCACGCCTGGCATTTCATAGGCCGCGGCACGGTCAGAAATATTCTTCGCAGCAACGGCATACTCGACCGGTGTCGCATCTGCATATCCATTGTTCTCGCAGACGAATATCGCTGGCAGCTTCCAAATAGAAGCAAGGTTCATGGCTTCATGAATAGCGCCGGTGCTGGCAGCCCCATCGCCGAAAAATGCTGCAGCCACCTGGTTGGTTCGCCGGATTTTAGCTGAGAGTGCAGCGCCAACTGCGTGCGTCACTCCTATGCCAACAATTGGGTTGACGCCGAGCATGCCGACGCTGACGTCGGTGATGTGCATGGAACCACCCTTGCCACGATTCGTTCCGGTCGACTTTCCATACACCTCAGCCATCATGCGGCTGACATCTACGCCTTTGGCGATGCAGTGGCCATGGCCGCGGTGGGTCGAGGCAATCCAGTCTGTGCGCTCGAGTGCGGCACAAACTCCCACTGCGACCGCCTCCTGGCCTATATACAAGTGGACCGGGCCTACGGGCACTCCGGTTTCGACCAACCACTTCAGACGCTCTTCGAATTTCCGAATTAGTGTCATTCGGCCGTACATCCAAAGCAGCTTTTCGCGAGTTAAGGACGTATGGGCTTCAACGGTTGTCATATATATATGGATGCTTGCAGGTGTGCAGGGAAGGCTGGGCTACCGCCCTTTCACTCCCTTTTTATGTTGGAGTGTCGGCCGAAAGATTATCGAGAAGGAATGTCTATCCTAGTCATGGATGTACCGTTGTCAACCTCAAGTTCATAGAGCATTGGCACGCTTAAGGCCTCTTTTGGGCTAGCATAACAATTTGGTAGCCCAGGCCGAGCTTTTCTTTCAAGTATTCACACCCAGACTTGGCAATTACGCACCCAACCAGAGCATTGAGTTTACCAGACCGTGAGTGAGGTGACGGTCACGCTGGCGAGCTATTTCAGTTTCTACAACGCGCGCCGGCCGCACCAGAGCCTCGACTATCGGACGCCCGATAAAGCGTACTTCGGAACCGACGAAATGAAGAAGGCGGCGTGATCGGATCACGGCGTTGGAGGGCGAAAACGGGTAAGCGTTGGATAGGGACTTGAGCGTACGCGTTGATCCTGGCGCATCCTGGCAAGCCGATTTTCCCCGAAACGGGTGTCGGAGGCGCCCGGCGCCGGGTTTCTACGATCTCGCCTCAACCCGACCCGCCCTCGCCGAAGACCTGAGCTGGATGCCAACCAGAGTCGAGTTTCCCACCGCGGCACGCGGCTGCGTGCGTGTGAAGCGCCGCACGCGCGCCACCGTGGAAAACTCTTGCAACGCAGTTCAAAACTTAACGATGGCACTTTTCTGTCTAAACAAGTGGAGCCACTGCTTTGTCTGCCTCGATCTCTCCACGGCGATCTCGGTTTGATCCCATCCGGCATTCATACGGGCATGAATCTGATATCGTTCCTCATGGGTGAGGTGTGTGTAGCACTTCATGATGTACAATTTCGTTTGTCAATTTTTCGCGACGCTCAGTCCGAATTTGCCTCCATCTATGAGGAAAGCCAGTGATGGTTGACCGTTTCCGTATCGCCCTGGTCGGGGCCGGAATGATCTCTCGACAATCGCACTTGCCAGCTGCCTTGGCCAGTGACCGTGTGCAACTCGTCGCCATCGTGGACCCGGTTGTGACCAGAGCTAAATCCCTCGCTTCGGACTATGGCATCAACCCCATCCTGACCCAGGACGTCCGCTCTGTCCTCGATAAGATTGATGGCGCCCTTATCGCGACACCCAACGACTCGCACAAAGACCTCGCGCTAACCTGCCTGGAATCCGGGGTATCCGTGCTGATTGAAAAGCCGCTCGCGCTCAGCAGCTCGGAAGGAAGCGCGATCGCCGAGACTGCCCGGCGCAGGGGCAGGGTCGCTGCCGTAGGCTATGTAACCCGTTTCCGTGAAAGCACGGTTCTGCTGAAGCGGTTGCTGGACCAAGGATACTTCGGTGCCGTGAAGCGATACGTCCATCAATTTGGCACAGTCGGTGGTTGGGCGCCGCTCTCTGCGTACAACTTGAGCCGCCGCGCCTCGGGCGGTGGGGTATTGGTGGTCACAGGAACCCATTTTCTGGACCGCATGCTTTACTTTTGGGGCTATCCGGACAACGTGGCGCTTGAGGACGATTCTGCCGGCGGGCTGGAAGCCAACTGCGTGGCGGTCTTCCGCTATGACCGGCAGCCGGGACCGATCGAGGGTTGTGCCATCTACTCCAAGACTACAGCCCTTCCCGGCGGCATGGTAATCGAGACCGTTCAGGGTGCCGTGATGCTCGCTGACACCGAAAGCGCTGATATTCGCTTCTTGCCTCACGGAAGTGCGGGCGTGGAGCACGTGATCCGCCCGAGCGAACTACGGCGATTCCCAACAGGCGTATCACCGTGGCTATTGCAAATTGAGGACTTCGTCGATTCCTGCCGCAATGGAACCAAGCCGATGGTGGACGCGGAAGAGGGAAATCAGTCTTTGCGCCTGATCGAAGCCCTTTATGCCCACCGACGCAGCCAGCCGAGTGACTGGTATCCGGCGCTGGGCCAACGCAAGGGAGCGAAGCGATGAATGCGAGAAAAATCGCCGTAATCGGTGCATCGGGCCTGGTCGGCAGTACGTTGGTGGAGCGGATGCTCGCGACCGGGTCCCATGATGTCTTGCCTCTCATCCATAGCAGCGGCAATGCGTGGCGTCTCGCGCGACTCGGTTTGGAGCTGTGGCCCCTCAATTTGCTCGATTACGACCAGGTAAAAACTAAACTGGTAGGTTGCACCCACGTAGTAAACTGCTCCCGGGGTACCGATGAGGTCATGATTAAAGGCTTGGCCAACATGCTCAAGGCCAGCCGTGCGGCCGGCGTTACAGGTTTTATTCATCTCAGCAGCGTGGCGGTCTATGGCGACCCACCGTCGCCGGAGAGTGTGAGCGAGGACGCAGCATGCCCCAGACACGACAAGGAGAGTTACGAGGGGCTCAAGGCGCGCCAGGATGAGATGGTAATTCAGGCGGCACGCAGGGGCCTGCCCTCCGCCATACTTTGCCCACCGAACATCTCCGGACCGTGTTCTTATTTTCTACTCAATGTCCTTCAGGCGTTAGGGTCGCGGCAGTTCGCGCTGCTGGAAGACGGCAGCGCGCCTTGCGTGCTGGTGGACGTACAGAACCTTTGCCATGCCATCGAACTTGCGCTTGACGACGCGTCGACGGAAGTGCAGAGGCTATTCGTTACGGATGACGAAAATACCACTTGGCGTCAGGTGGTTGACGGGCTTCTTCCTCTTCTCGATTCCGGCTTTATGGTCGAGTCGACCTCTCAGCTGGTGTTGAGCGAAGCCCGTGCTTCGGTCAACAGCTCTTCTTTTTCGATCGTCAGGAGCCTTAAACATCTCGTTTCGAGTACTGTCCGGGAGGCGCTGCGCAAAGACCCGCTCTGGGCTAAAGTCGATCGGGAGCTGCGCAAGAGTGTCACCTATCTGGGTAGCGCCATGGAGGAAAAACTGCGTCTCGCCATCGAAGGCAACTTGCCTGTCCCCCGGCCACCTAAGGGCCGGACGATCAACGCAAACCTGTGCGCACAACAACTGCGAGGGGTCAGGCACTCCTGTGCCAAGGCCAAAAAACATCTAGGATATCAACCTGTCGTCAGCTTTGCCGACAGCATGGAGGCATTCCGGCGGTGGTATCAGGCCACGCACCATATGAATTCGGCATACTGGGATCTGCTAAAGCGCCTGTACCAGGCACAGGAGGGATGATCCGAACCCGTGGGAAATGTTCACGTGGATTATCGTTGGTGTTGGCGGGCTGCCGCGCTCCGGAAGTATACCTAGCATCGGCATAAACTTTAATTTTCGGTACGTCGGTCTATCCGCCTCGTACACGGGCTTTAAAGCAGGTCTCTGACAAGCTCGGCGTCCGGCAGCTCTACTATTATATTGGGACGGGGCCTCCTTTTTCATATTCGCGAGCGCACTACGTATTCTGGAGGCCAGTTCCGAAGTTCCCAAGGCCCGTGAACTTCGCGCGACATTCAGCTTTTCCCCCGACCTTCGGCTAGCAATGGCCGACGTCGGCCGCTCACATTAGCGTCCCCGTTCATGTCAACCAACGTGCAAAGCAAGATGATGCGAGGCGCCGGCTGGATGGTGCTGTTCAAGTTCTTTGACGTACGGGCGATCACCAACCCGGTCGTCGACGCGGATCCGAATGCCGAGGGGCACTGGACCATGGCAGCAACAATGTCCAAGACGATGCTCGTGATCTTTCATTCCCAGGGGACCCTTGATTCGCGTATTTACTTGCGGAAGCCGACCATGCGCATCTTCGTGCGCCGGTGCGCGACGTCGACGCCGAGTGCCACCTCCAGCAGCCTGCGGCAGTTGTACGGGGCAATCGGCTCTATGAGCGTATCGAATGCTGTGCACCCCATCGCAGCCCAGTTCCCGGCGCGATGCTCCCAATAGAACAGATCCAACACGCTCACGCCCGTTCCGTCCGGCACGTCCGAGAGCCATTGCGAGAACGCAGCCACGGCCATGGGGTGGCCCTTGTATTGGGATACCTCCGCCAGCAATTCCGGGGTCACGTGTTCCGGATGGATCCCGTCCTTGTAGTAGAAACATCGAGAGATTTCCGAGATGAGACCTACCAGCAAGAACCTCACCCCGAGCGATCCGAACGTGTAGAGCATGTAATCGCTCGGG
>Ga0137465_1000556_pt1 | contig 13636 bp, 13 predicted proteins | sample EasRivERMGT828_2_FD_104906 | JGI IMG/M metagenome (GOLD analysis project Ga0137465, IMG submission 104906) | Soil microbial communities from meander-bound floodplain in the East River, Colorado, USA - East River MetaG ERMGT828_2 | ecosystem: Environmental > Terrestrial > Soil > Floodplain ... | reverse complement strand
GACAATTTAGTCAGGTACTCTTCAGGTCTCTCCCCGACCCCGATGTGCTTATTATTAGGGGGTTCGATGAAGCGAAGTTTGATTGCCCTGCTGCTCGCTGGCGCATTGCTGTGCGGTGGGCGGGTGTACGCGCATCATGACTTCGCCTCCGCGTACGTCGAGAACCAGCAGACGTCGATCGAAGGGGAGCTGGTGCAGTTCGTCTACCGGAATCCGCACGCGCTTCTGCAGATCCTGGCACCCGACGCGAACCAGCAGCTGCAGCGGTGGACGGTGGAGTGGGAAGGGCGCGGCCAGCTCGATCACGAAGGCGTGACCGGCATGACGTTGAAGGCCGGCGATCGCGTCGTGATTACCGGCAATCCTGGAAAGAACTCCGCCGATCACTGGCTCCGCGCGCGGACGATTGTCCGCCCGCGAGACGGTTGGAAGTGGACGGTCGGCGCCGCGTCAATGCGTTAGCGACGCCATCGCGGTCTTCACGGTTCCGCTGCCTCCCCTTTCCGGACGTTCAGTCCACGCAAACACAAGCTGATTGCCCAGCCGCGCGAGACGCGGCACTCCGCCGACGCGGCCGCCCGACGCGCCTGCAATCACGATCGCCGGCGATTTCGCACCCGACTTTTCCACGCGTCGCGCGCGGAACTGGCCTCGCTGGTCGGCAAACTCCTCCCACGTCGCCACCGCGCTCCCATCCTCCAACATCTCGACGTCGACGTGTCCCAGAGAACCGGCATCGTCAAGCCGGATCGGACTGGTCCACGTACGGCCAGAATCGCTCGACAGCGCCGCAAACGCTTGCCCCTTGTCGTCGAGGGTCGTAAACCAGGCAATCGCGACGTCGCGCCCAACCGCGCTCACGACCGGCCCATTCACCGGGCACGCGGTGATATGCCATCCATCGTCGTGAACCGACGTGCCTTCCGTCCATTTGCCACCCTCGAGCCGCGAGACGTAAATATCCCGGATCTCATCGTCGGTGCGATTGCGGAAAGCGGTGATGAGACCATCTGTCGTGAGCGCGACGCTTGTTGTGCAGCAATCGCACACTTTCGCATCGATGACCGTCTCGGCCTGCTGCTTCCACTTCGCGTCGTACGACGTGAACCGGATGCTCATCGGACCACTCTCGCGATTGGTGACGGTCTGGCGCCCGTCGAGCCACACGACACCCAGTCCTTGCCCCGGTATCTCGAACAGCGATGCAAACGCGTGCTGCGTGATCGTGCCATCGTGATGCGGGAGGAACGATCGTGACCACGTCTTCCCGTCATCCGTCGAATAGGAAAGCCGCAGGTTCGATGCCTCGAACTCGTCGCTGCTGCTCTGCATCCAGTTCGCCGCAAGCGTGCCGTTCGACAGCCGGATCACGGCGGGCGTGTCGGCGTCCGTGACGAACCAGTCGGTGCCGGACGCGGCGATGCGTGCCTCCGACCAACCGAGCGCCGTGCGCTCCGCGAACTTCAGGATGGTCTTGTCGTCGTTCTGTTCAGTCCAGCTGACGAGCGGACCTCGTTTCGAGACGGTCAATTGAGGGTTGGAGCTTTCTGCCGCCGCCGGCGTCTCGAGCGGCTCTACCTTGAGCGTCCACGGCGGCGGCGCTGCGGCGGTGCTCTCTGCGGCAGGCGCCGGCTTTTCCCGGTTGCATCCGAGCGCTGCGAGCGCGATGAGCACAATTAGTCCCGGTGTTTTCAACGTCATCGGCGGAGGATATCAAACTCGGTACGTACCTTGCGACTCTCACCCCCGAAGAGGTCATACATGAGAAGTCGAGCTTGGGCATGGTTGCTGGCTCTCGTCGCGCTGATTCTCGCGGTGATCCCGATGGCGGGGATGGCGGGGATACTCGGCCTCAAGCCGGTGAGTATCGCTATCGCGAACTCGCTGTGGATCTGCGCGCTCGTCCTGACGGTCGTGGCGCTTCTAATGTCGGTCCGCCAGGGCCTCAACACACGCGCATGACGTAGCTATGCGGCGTGCTGGCCGTGCGCCGGGGCGCCCCTCTCGAAGTGTTCTACGCACGCCAGCGAGCAGAATCGATACTCCACACCTCCGTGCGCGACGAGGAATCCCTCGCCCGAGGCAACCTTCATCCCACACACCGGATCGACACCTTCCGGCAGGTGGCCGGACGCGGCGGTCTGGTCCGATTGATGATGTGGCTTTGTTCGCAGCTCCTTACGCTCCGCGTGCTCTCTCACAAGTTGCATGATGACGAAGATGAAACCTGTGAACAGCAGCAACGACAGCAGTATGTCCATGGCGACCTCGTCTTCAGCCAATGCTCCTGCACAGCGGGTGCCTAGGCACTCGTCCGTTCTTCCAGCTATTTCAAGTGACGGCGCTTGCCGTCAGCTCGTGGCCGCGAAAAATTATTGGGATCGGGGTGATTGGACTCAACCGGGCAACACTCGTTTGGGCCGGACAGGCTACCGAACACGACCATACACACGGCGCTGACGCGCCTGCGACGTCAGCTCTCTCAAACCCCGGCGCCGCCGGACGGCCTGCGGATGTCAAAGATGCGGCAGGACATGATGCGGATGCAGATGGACACGCAAGGCAAGATGATGGAGCAGATATGTCGACGCATCAGATGATGTCCGGAGGTTCGCCGCCGGCCCACTGACACCCGCACCGTGATCCGCCGGCGCGGCGTCTATACTCGCGGAGAGGCCGTTCTTCCCGAGTCACCTCATGGCTACGCATCAGCACTCCGTTGCCCCTGCCAAGAGCGTCGATCCCGTCTGTGGGATGACGGTTGATCCTGCCCGCGCAGCGGGTCACGTCGACTATCAGGGCCAGACCTACTATTTCTGTGGTCGCGGCTGCGTGGAGAAATTTCGCGCGAATCCGGCGGAGTTCATCAAACCGCGGCCCGAACAGGCACGTGGCGCGCCGACTGCCGTCCATACGCAGGAATACACGTGTCCGATGCACCCGCAGGTCCGGCAGATCGGGCCGGGCTCGTGCCCGATCTGCGGCATGGCGCTTGAGCCGGCTACCGCGACCCTGGACGAGCACCCGAACGAAGAGCTCATAGACATGTCGCGGCGCTTCTGGGTGAGCGCCGCTCTTACAGCACCGTTGCTGCTGCTCGCCATGGGCGAGTACTTCCCCGGACCACTGGCGCGCGTGGGCGGCGCCCCGTGGTTCCCGTGGCTCGGGCTCGCCTTCGCCACGCCGGTTGTGTTCTGGGGCGAGTGGCCGTTCTTCGTGCGCGGCTGGATGTCGGTCGTGAACCGCAGCCTGAACATGTTCACGCTAATCGCGCTGGGCGTCTCCGTCGCGTACATCTATAGCGTCGTGGCCACGGTGTTCCCTGGCTGGTTTCCCTCGAGCTTCCGCGATGACATGGGCCGCGTCGGCGTTTACTTTGAAGTCTCGGCCACCATCGTCACGTTGATCCTGCTCGGACAGGTGCTGGAGCTGCGTGCGCGCAGCCAGACCAGCAGCGCCATCAGGAAACTGCTCGGAATGGCCGCGAAGACCGCGCGTCGTCTCGGCGACGATGGCAAGGAGGAGGACGTTCCGCTCGAGGCCGTCCGCGTCGGCGACCGTCTTCGCGTCCGCCCTGGTGAGAAGGTCCCGGTTGACGGGGTTGTCCTCGATGGGTCCAGCTCGGTTGACGAGTCCATGGTCACCGGTGAGCCGATTCCCGTCGAGAAACGGCCAGGCGACCGGGTCGTGGGTGCCACGATTAGCGGCACGGGCTCGCTGGTGATTCGCGCAGAGAAAGTTGGCGCGGATACGCTGCTCGCGCGGATCGTCGCGATGGTTGCGGAGGCTCAGCGCAGCCGCGCGCCAATCCAGAAACTCGCAGACACCGTCTCCGCCTACTTCGTGCCCGCGGTCATCGGGATCGCGATCGCGACGTTTGTCGTCTGGGCGCTCGTCGGACCAGAGCCGCGGATGGCGCATGCGCTCGTCAACGCCGTCGCCGTGTTGATCATCGCGTGTCCATGTGCGCTCGGGCTCGCCACACCGTTGTCGATCATGGTCGCGACAGGCAAAGGCGCGACGGTCGGGATCCTGTTCCGCAATGCGGAAGCGATCGAGGTGATGCGCAAGGTTGACACGCTCGTCGTGGACAAGACTGGCACGCTCACCGAAGGCAAGCCTCGTCTTGTGAGCATCATCGCGATCCCGGGATTTACCGATCAGGAGATCCTGCGCGTGGCGGCGGGACTCGAGGTGGGCAGTGAGCATCCGCTGGCGGCCGCGATCGTCGCGGGAGCTGATGCACGTGGCGCCGTTCCAGGCGCGGCGCGCGATTTCACGAGCGTCACCGGGAAGGGCGTCCGGGGCAGCGTGGACGGCCGCAGCGCCGCCCTCGGTAACCGCGCGTTGATGGATCAGATCGGCATCGACGTTGGTGCGTCGGCCGGGCAGGCCGAAGCACTGCGCGCTGAGGGCCAGACGGTCATGTTCGTCGCCATCGACGGTCGCCTCGCCGGGTTGATCGGCGTCGCCGATCCGATCAAAGAGAGCACGCCGGAAGCGATTGACGCCTTACACCGTGAAGGCATTCGGATCGTGATGCTGACCGGCGACAGCCGGACGACCGCCGATGCCGTAGCCCGGAAGCTCGCGATCGACGAAGTCGTCGCGGAAGTTCTGCCCGACCAGAAGGTCGCCGTGATCAAGCGGCTGCAGGCGGGGGGCCGGTTCGTGGCGATGGCGGGCGACGGTATCAACGACGCCCCTGCGCTCGCGCAGGCGCAGGTCGGCATTGCAATGGGGACGGGAACAGACGTTGCCATGGAAAGCGCCGGCGTCACGCTGGTGAAAGGTGATCTACGCGGCATCGTGCGGGCGCGCCGGCTCAGTCGCCAGACGATGGCCAATATCAAGCAGAATCTGTTTTTCGCGTTCGTGTACAACTCGGCGGGTGTGCCGATCGCCGCGGGCGTCGTGTACCCCTTCTTCGGGTTGCTGCTGTCACCGATGATCGCCGCGGCCGCCATGAGCTTCAGCTCCGTGTCGGTGATTGCGAATGCACTTCGGCTGAGGCGTGTTTCGCTATGAGCGTTGCCCCGGTGCGCGCGTATACTGGACGATGCATGTCACGCCGCCTGTTGGCGTTCGCGGTCACTTTCGTCGTGATCGGTTCTCCTGTCGCGACGACGGTGTGCCACGCGACGTGCGCGGTTCGTGAAATGGATCCGGCAATCGCATCCGCAGGAACCGAGCATCACTCCTGTCACGAGCACGTATCCACCTCCGCACCGGCTCTGAATGGTGGCGCACATCTGTGCGGCCATCCCGACGACGTCCCCATGGGAACCGATGTCTCCCAGCAAGTCGTCGCGGCACCGGCGATCGCAGTCGTCGCCGTATCGTTCATTCCTCCCGAGGCAGGCACGCTGAATTCTCGCTCGACGGGTGTCGAGCACAGTCCGCCCAGCCTCGTCGCTCTCAGCGCTCACCTTCGTATTTAGCGCAACCCTCTCCGGGTTTTTCGTTTTCCTTTCGAGAGAGGGCGTTCATGTACATGAGTAGTGTCTGGCCGCGCCTGGCTGGCGTGGCGGTTGTTGCGTTCTGGGGAAGCACGGCATCGATCGATGCGCAGTCAGGCCAGAAGGCGCCAGCGCCGCCAGCGGACGAGCACGCAGCGCAGACCGGCGACGAGCACGCGATACACGACATGGGAGCGATGGTGCGCGACGGATCGGGGACCGCGTGGTTGCCTGATGCGTCGCCGATGTACGCCATTCACCGCCAGAAGGGCGCCTGGACGCTGATGGCGCACGAGAACGTGTTCGTGCAGTTTCTTCACGAGTCCGGAAACCGCGGCGACGACCAGGGCGGAAGCATCAACTGGGTCATGGGCATGGCCGGACGCACGGTCGGGGCGGGCCACCTCGCGTTCCGCGGCATGTTCAGTGTTGAGCCGTGGACCATTCGCGGGTGCGGCTATCCGGACCTGCTGGCGTCGGGCGAGGAATGTCAGGGCGAGAAGATCCACGACCGACAGCACCCGCATGACCTCCCGATGGAAATCGCTGTGCAGTACGACGCCCCGATCGCAGGCGCGGTGCGATGGCAGGTCTACGCGGGCGCTGCCGGAGAGCCGGCGCTGGGGCCGGTTGCGTATCCGCATCGCGTCTCGGCGATGCCGAATCCTGTGGCGCCCATGACGCATCACTGGTTTGACGCGACCCACGTCTCGTTCGGCGTCGTCTCGGGCGGTATGTACGGAAAGCGGTGGAAGGCGGAGACGTCCGTGTTCAACGGCCGCGAGCCTGACGAGCATCGGACCGATTTCGATTTTGGAGCACTCGATTCGGTTTCGGGCCGCCTGTGGTTTCTACCGACGGCGAACCTCGCCTTTCAGGTGTCCGCAGGTCGTTTGACCGAAGCCGAAGCAGCCGAAGATGGAGGCGCGCGCATCGGCGTTACGAGAGCGACGGCGTCCGGCACCTATCACACGGTGTTCCGTGACAACAGCATCTGGGCGACGACGGTGGCGTGGGGAAGAAATGCGGAGCCAGGCCGGGCAACGAATGCGCTCCTGCTCGAGACGAATCTGACGTTCGACGATCGGAACACGTGGTTCGGCCGCTTCGAAGTGGCAGGGAAGACCGCGCACGATCTCGACGTCAGGGCGGTTTCCGATGCGTTCACGGTCGCCAAACTACAGGGCGGGTATACGAGGTATCTGGATGCGTTGGGCGGATTCACGCCGGGGTTGGGGGCAACGCTGTCCGCCGGGTTTGTGCCGAAGGAACTGGAGGCTGTTTACGGCAGCCGTGCGAATATCGGCTTCGGAGTGTTCGCGACATTGCGGCCGGCGGCGACGCCTGCCGCTGCCGTCGTCGCAGGGCAGACCGGTCGTACGATGGTCATGACGGCGATAGATCCGGCGACGTTGATGTGCCCCGTACCGGTCGATGTGACGACAGCCTCGAAGACGGTCTATAACGGCACGACCTACTATTTCTGTTCCGACAGCGACCGCGACGTATTTCTCAAGGATCCGGCGATGAATGTGGCAATGATGCGGAAGCCCTGAGAGCGACATGAGGAAGACGTCAATCCTCCGGAGTGCCTTGCTGCTCGCAGCCTTTGCCGTGATGATGGGGATAGCTGTTGGCGCGTACTTCGTGACCGCGGGCGTGAGCGCCAGGTCTCGCCCCGGCCCGCTTGAAACATCCGCCGCCCGCGCGCTGCGCGGCGTCGCGATCCGCTTGCGGACGCGCGGGTTGACGAACCCCGTGCCGGTCAGCGAGGAAACCCTGGCGGAGGGACGTGCCCACTTCGCGGATCACTGCGCGTCGTGTCATGGTAATGATGGCAGCGGGAACACCGAACTGGGCCGTGGCCTCTATCCGAGGGCACCCGATATGCGGCTGTCGGCCACGCAGAACCTGTCCGACGGCGAGCTGTTTTACATCATCGAAAACGGCGTGCGTTTGACGGGGATGCCCGGGTGGTCGACAGGAACGGCGTCGGGCGAGGAGTCGACCTGGCACCTCGTGCACTTCATCAGGCACCTTCCGCGCCTGACCGCCGACGAGCTCGAAGGAATGGAGGAACTCAATCCGAGATCGCCCGTAGAGATCAGAGAGGAAATCAAGGCAGAGGAATTTCTCAAAGGAGCGAACTAATGAGCCGCAACTGGATTGTGGTCGTAACGCTGGTGGCCGCGCTTGTGATCCCGATCGGCGCGCGCGCCCACGAGGGGCATCCTCATAAAGTGATGGGCACCGTCTCCAGCGTCGATGGTAGCAACCTGATGGTGAAAACCACTGATGGCAAGACCGTGATGGTCATGCTCGACGCCAAGACGAAGGTCACGCAGGGCAAGACGAAGCTCGACGCGAAAGCGTTGAAGGTCGGTGACCGCGTGGTTGCCGAAGGCGCTGAAGAGAAGGAAATGATTATGGCGACGTCCGTGCAGGTCGGGACGGCGCCGGTCGCCGCGAAACCAGTCGCGAAGAAGTGATGCTAAGCGAACCGCTCTTCGGCCGCGTGCACTAACACCCGGCCAAGGGCGGCGGCCGCATCGGGGTCGAACTGCGAACCGCTGCAGCGCTGGATCTCACGCACGGCCATCTCCGCCGGCATCGGAGGCCGCTGCGTGTGCGGGTGCGTCATTGAGTCGTAGGAATCGGCGATCGTGAGGATGCGCGCGCCCCAAGGAATCTCGGTGCCCTTCAAACCGTTGGGGTAGCCGCTGCCGTCGTAGGCCTCGTGGTGCGCGAGGACGATCTCGGCGCAGCCCGAGAAGCGAGGGAGCTTCTTCACCAGGTCATAGCCGACTTGGGGATGCGTACGCATCACCTTCCATTCCTCGTCGGTGAGCGGGGCAGGCTTGGACAGGATCTCAGCCGGCATGTCGAGCTTGCCGACGTCGTGCAGCATCGCCCCGCACTCCAACTCTGATATTGCGTCGTCATCCACACCCAGTTCATCCGCGAGCGCGACAGCGAGCCGCGCCACCCGTGTGGCGTGGCCGCGTCCATCCTTCTCGTGGAGCTGGAGCATCGCGATCAGGCTGTCGACCGCGTCCTGCGTGGACCGCTGCGCGCCCGCCAGCGCCGACGCCACCGCCGCGCGCCTCGTGCGCAGGCGATGCTGGAGCGCATGATGCAGGTCATCATCACCGACGCTCGCGCGGTGCCAGTCGAGCCCTAGGGAGAGCGCTTCGCCAAGACGATTGCTGTCGAACGGTTTCAGCAGGTAATCGACGACGTCGTTCTTGAGAGTCGAGACTGCCACGTCCACGTTGTCGACCGACGTCGCCATGATGACGGCTGTCGTTGCAAACCGCTCGCGTATCCTCGCCGCAAGCCAGACACCGTCATGGCCTGGCATGTTGACGTCGCAGAGCGCGATGTCGGCCGGCGTGTCGTCGAGCCGCTGAAGCGCCGTTTCTGCGCAATCCGCCTCGACCGCAGAGTAGCCAAACCGGTTCACCCACGCGGCGAGCATAGGCCGCAGCGAACTATCGTCATCGACGACGAGCACCGAATGCACGAGCGATTGCATCACATCGATGGTAGGGAGCAAGAAGCGCGCAAGCAACCAAGAAGTGCGATATCGATGAGCTATGAGATTGAAATCCTGAGTTGTACTGGACGGGGCGCATGAGTACGCCGGTCTATACTGAAGAGATGTCTATGCACCAAAAGACGCGGCAGATCGCCAACCCGCTGCGCCGCAACGTGGCGATCATCGCGCACGTCGATCACGGAAAAACCACGCTCGTCGACGCGCTCCTGCGCCAGAGTGGGGCGTTTCGCGCGATCCATCACACGGTCGCCGACCGCGTGATGGACAACACGGATCTCGAGCGCGAACGCGGCATCACGATCCTCGCGAAGAACACCGCGGTCCACTACAAGGATCTGCTCATCAACATCGTCGATACCCCGGGCCACGCGGATTTCGGCGGGGAGGTCGAGCGGACGCTGTCGATGGTGGACGGAGTGATGCTGCTCGTCGACGCGTCGGAAGGGCCGCTGCCGCAGACGCGGTTCGTGCTGCGCAAGGCGCTGGAGCGCGGGTTGCCGCCGATCGTCGTGCTGAACAAGATCGATCGGCCCGATGCGCGGCCACAGGAAGTCCTCAACGAGGTCTACGACCTGTTCATCGACCTCGATGCGACCGAGGACCAGATTGAGTTCCCTGTGCTCTACACGAACGCGCGGGAGGGGATTGCGACCGAGGAGATGGGCGCCGCCGGAGAAAATCTCCAGCCGCTGTTCGAAGCGATCGTCGACCATGTGCCGCCGCCCCGTGGGAACCCCGACGCACCGCTGCAGATCCTCGTTGCAAACCTCGACGCGAGCGACTATCTCGGGCGGATCGCGATCGGCCGGATTTTCAACGGCACCGTGAGGCTGAACGATCCCGTCGTCGTCATGAAGCTCGGCGGCGCCAGCCAGCAGACAAAGATCACCAAGCTCTTCTCGTTCGACGGCCTGAAGCGCATGGAAACGGAACAAGCGGCTGCCGGCGACATCGTCTGCCTCGCGGGCATCGAGGACATCACCATCGGAGAAACGATCGCCTCCGTCGATCACCCGGTCGCCATTCCGCCACCCGCGATTGACGAGCCGACGGTCTCGATGATCTTCGGCATCAATACGTCCCCCGTGGCAGGGCGTGACGGGCAGTACGTGACGTCGCGGAACCTGCGCGAGCGGCTCCAGAAGGAGCTGCTCGGCAACGTGTCGCTGCGCGTCGAAGACACCGATTCGCCGGAGCAGTTGAAGGTCATCGGCCGCGGCGAGCTGCAGCTGTCAATTCTGATCGAGATGATGCGCCGCGAAGGCTTCGAGCTGCAGGTGTCGAGGCCGGACATCGTCACCAAGGAAATCAACGGTGTGAAAATGGAACCGGTCGAGGACCTGGTCATCGACGTTCCCGAGGAGTTCCAGGGGGTGGTGATCGCGATGGCCGGGACGCGCCGAGGCATCATCGCCAAGATGGTGAACCACGGAAGCGGGCGCGTGCGCCTCGAGTTCCGCATTCCCGCCCGCGGGCTGATCGGCTTCCGCTCGCAGTTCCTGACCGACACCAAGGGCACCGGCATCATGAATCACATCTTCGCCGGGTGGGAGCCGTGGCACGGCGCAATTGCGTCCCGGACGACCGGCGCGCTCGTGGCGGATCGGACGGGCACGGCAACGGCGTACGCGATCTGGAACCTGCAGGAACGCGGCGAGATCCTCATCGAACCCCAGACCACGGTTTACGAGGGCATGATCATCGGGGAGAACTCACGTCAGAACGACATGGACGTGAACGTCACCAAGGAAAAGAAGCAGACGAACATGCGCGCCTCGACCGCTGACGAGGCGATCCGCATCGTTCCGCCGCGTCTGCTCAGCCTCGAGCAGTCGATCGAGTTCATCAATGACGATGAGCTGGTGGAAGTGACGCCTAAGACGATTCGCCTGCGGAAGCGCATTCTCACGGCGAATCAACGTCCGCGGCGTTCGGAATAGTCGAGCAACTCCCAACCTCCAACTCCCAACCTCCAACTCCCGACCCCCAAGGAGGAACGTTCGGTCGTGGTGCCTTGGGAGTTGGGCGTTGGGAATTGGAAGTTGGGTTACGTAGGGCGGGCCTTTACGGCCCGCCACTAACGCGTCTTCTTTATCGCATTCCCCTCGCCGCCGGAGCCCATGTCGATCGACGTGGCGCCATGGCCGTCCTCGTTGACGTCACCGGGCGTTCTGATGAATTCGCCGTCTGACTTACCCAGCGCACGCGCGCGCCGCTGCGCGACTTCGTCCGGGTCATTTGTGGCGTGAATGTCGTTCGCGTCCCGCGGAACAGGCGCGTGGGCGATGCCGAGCGGGTCGTCCAGGGTCTGTTCCGTGTCGTCGGTGCGATCGCGATTGTCCATGAATTGCCTCCGCAGAAAGACGAGGCAAGTCAGGTGCCACATTCGTATTTTCGATACGAGAATTGATATGGAGCCCGCGCTGTGCACATGTGTATAGCGCCGACTTTGAGCGATAAAGCACTCGACTTCGCTGCGACTTCCAAGGACGCCGTACGGTCCGGCTTCGGGCATATCTCTTGCGGTGCAGCCGAACAGTTAGCAACCGATATACCAAGCGTCGGGCGGGTTTGACCGCCCCCCTACGACTGACTGGAGATTCCTGTGCTGCTCGGAGCGTTGGCGATGTTCTCGAACGACCTGGCGATTGATCTTGGCACGGCCAATACCTGCGTGTTCGCACGGGGTCGAGGCATCGTCCTCAGCGAGCCGTCGATTGTCGCCTTCAACACGACCAACGCCACGATTGAAGCGGTGGGGAACGAAGCGAAGGAGATGCTCGGCCGGACGCCCGCCAACATCACCGCCATCAAGCCAATGCGGGACGGCGTCATCGCCGACTTCGAGGCTGCGGAGCGGATGCTGGGCTACTTCATCCGCAAAGCGCACAAGGGGAAGCGTCTGGTCAGGCCGCGCGTCATCATCGGCGTGCCGTCCGAGATCACGCAGGTCGAGCGCCGCGCCGTCAAGGACAGCGCCTATCGCGCGAAGGCCAGCGAAGTTCACCTCATCGAAGAGGGCATGGCGGCGGCGATTGGCGCCGGCATGCCGATCACTGAAGCCTCCGGCAACATGATCGTCGACATCGGCGGCGGCACGACCGACATCGCGGTCCTCTCACTCGCCGGCACCGTCTACAGCAAGTCGGTCCGCGTCGCGGGTAACGCGATGGACGAGGCGATCACGCTGTGGGCGCGCCGCGAGCACAATCTGCTGATTGGCGAGCGCACCGCCGAGCGCATCAAGATGGAAATCGGGTCAGCCGCGCCCCTGGACAAGCCCAGGAAGATCGAAGTCAAGGGGCGTCATCAGCTCGAAGGCAGGCCGACGACAATCACCATGAACGACAGCGAAATCCGCGAGGCGCTCGCCGAGCCGATCCGGGTGATCATCCAGGCGGTGCGCGACGCTCTCGAGCGGATTCCGCCCGAGCTCTCCGCCGATATCTGCGACCGTGGCATCGTGCTCAGCGGTGGCGGCGCGCTACTGGCGAAGATGGACGAGCGGCTGCGCATCGAGACCGGCCTGCCCGTGCAGGTTGCCGAAGATCCGCTCTCGTCGGTGGTCCTCGGCGCCGGCAAGATGCTGTCAGACTTCACTCTGCTCCGCAAGATTTCCATCGACTAACCAGGCACGTTCCCGCCGGACAGCGGACGTGACGACGCTTCGCGTGCAACCGTTGCGCGAAGAGCGTTCGTCTAGTGGAAGAAACGTTCGATCACCTCCAGCACGAACGGCCATACTTCCGGCAGCTCGGTCTGTAGGGGCGCCATTCGACGGAGGACGTCTCCACGCGTGACCCCATGGGTCGTCCAGCTTCCGCCGCCGGACTGCGCGTTCTGAAGCAGCGGCTGAAGACGATCGATGGCGTGCGCGTAACGCGACTCGGGAGTCTGCTGTTCCTCGAATTCATTCCACAACTCACGGAGATGTGTCGCTTGATCCGTGGCCAACAGTCCGAAGATGCGGTCCGCGGCGACCAGTTCGCGGTCCGTCTTCGTCTGATTCGCCGCGACATCGTAGGCGAAGGTATCGCCCGCATCGATTTCGACGAGGTCGTGAACGGTGACGATCTCGAGCACGCGAAGTACGTCGATCCGCGTCGGGGCGTACTCTGCGAGCACGACGGCGGTCAACGCGAGGTGCCAGGAATGTTCGGCGGAATTTTCGAGTCGTGACGCATCCATCAACGGCGTGCGGCGGAGCACGTTCTTGAGTTTGTCCGCCTCGACGAGGAATGCAATCTGTTGCGCCAGCCGCGTGTTGGGCATCGACGCATCATATTCCGGCGCGCTGAAACGTCCGGTGCCGTGGGTATTTCGGGGTTTGGTAAGCTGAAGGTATGTGCCGAAATATCAAGACCCTGGCGAACTTCGAGCCACCGGCTACAGGCGATGAAATCCGCGCGTCAGCACTGCAGTTCGTTCGGAAGTTGAGCGGGACCAATCGTCCATCGCGGGCGAACGAAGCGGCGTTCAGTCGCGCCGTCGAGGAGGTGACCGTCGCCGCCGAGCGGCTGATTCAGTCGCTGACCACAGCCGCGCCGCCACGCAACCGAGACGAGGAGCTTCGAAAGGCGCGCGAACGTACGCGCGAGCGATTCGCGTCGTGATCCGG
>Ga0137465_1000555_pt1 | contig 13669 bp, 10 predicted proteins | sample EasRivERMGT828_2_FD_104906 | JGI IMG/M metagenome (GOLD analysis project Ga0137465, IMG submission 104906) | Soil microbial communities from meander-bound floodplain in the East River, Colorado, USA - East River MetaG ERMGT828_2 | ecosystem: Environmental > Terrestrial > Soil > Floodplain ... | reverse complement strand
ATGACAGTTACAAAAAACGTGAATCTTTTTCCCCTGAAAAAAAATATTTTTTTCAAAAAAATGACAGTTATCCCAAAATTTATACACATTTTTTTGGGGGTTGAGTACAGAAAAAAAAAATAAAAAAAAATAATAAATAAAAATTTATTTTTCGCACGTGTGTTTTTTCTTACAAATCTTTTCTCTCATAACATTTTTATTAGAGAAAAGATTTGTAAGAAAAAACACACGTGCGATATTTTTTATTTTGGTTAATTTAAATTGTTAAAATATTCATGATTATTTTCATATTATTATTATTATTAGTTAAAATGAATAATATACAACATCATAATATTATAGTTGGACAAGAATTTATTTTTGGTAAAGATGGACAGTGGAAAATAAAAAATAAACAAGTTAATTTTAGTTCATTATATTATCATATACCTATTTTTCTATATGAATTAAATGAAGGAAATTGGAAAGAAATTGGATTATTAGATTTAAAATTTAAAAAAAATGAAGAACAAGAGTTTAAAAGAATTGAAAATTCATATTTTGAGTTTAAAATTAATAATATGACTTTATCAAATAATGGAAAGATTATATTTGGAATAGAAATTAAAGAAATAATACAAAATAAAGATTTCCAATGTTATTATTGTTTATTAAATAGACAACCATTATTTACATGTATAAAAGATGAAACAAGAAAATCATTTTGTTCAAAAGAATGTTTATTTCTTGAAGGAAGAAAAAGAAAATTTGAATTTGAAGATGAAGATGAAAATAAACCACAAAAAAAGATAAGAATTGATTATAGTATAAAAGAATTAGATATTTTAATGATTGGTCAAGATCATGGTTATAGAGAAAGAATATTATCAAAAAATATAAAAGATTGTCTTAATGAATTTAGTTTACAATTTAATACAATTAAATTTAATACAAAGAAAAGAAAACCATTTTTAATATTTTGGGAAACATTAAATAGAGAAGATCAAGAAAAATCAATAAATCTTTCAGAAATAAATGGAAGAGAAACACAATCATGGGTTTTACCATTAGATCCTGATGTTATGGGAAGTTTTTCTTTTATGCAATCTGCTTATGTATCATTTTTATATCCAGTTAATTATTCAGATAATGGTACTCCAGATATAAATGAAAATGCAATGATACAAAAGAATATAGGAGAACAACATGGTTATAAAGATGATAAAATTAATTTTAAACGAGATGGATATGAATCACCTATTGGAATTTGGTGTGCATGGAGTTTTGTTTATATGTTTTTAGATTATATACTTATAAATGGTATTGATAATACAACATTTTTAAAAATATTTATACCTGATAATGATATTATTAAATCATTTATTGAAGATTTACGTCAATTATGGATAACATTAGTAAAATTTAATATACTTATTATTAGAGAAAAAATTAATAAAAAAGTATATGAAAATTTATCTGTAATTACATTTGATAATATAGAATCATTAAAAGAACAAGCATTAATTTTAATTAATGAAATGTTACCATTAAATTTAGATTTATTATTTACAAAAGAATCTCATAGAACTGTATTAGATATTATACATAGAGAAGATTATATTTTATATAAATATGTTTATGCTATTTTAAAAATATTTATAATAAAATATTGGTTAAAAATTGCAGCTTTAGTTGATGCATCAAAAGTTAATTATCCTTTTGATACAGAATTATATATAAATTTAAATTATACACGTAATTTTGATCCAATAATTAATGAAAATTTTTTTTTAAAATTAATTGAAGAATTAAATTCATCTTTAACTATTGATATACCTACATTACTTTATACAATGTTTATGAAAAATATGATGAAAAATAAAAAATTTAATCCTTCAAAAAATGATAGAGATATTATATTAAAAACAAGAGATTTTGTTTCAGCACAAACAATTATTGATATATGTAATTTTAAAAAAATTAAAAGATGTATTATATTTCATGGTACTGCTCATACAAAAAGTTTATCAGAAATATTTGAATATGATGGATCTATAAAATCAAATGATGCTATTGAACATAGAATTACAAAATATAATATGTATAATATTGATTTAAATAAAATGGGTATTGATGTTACACAAGAAGATAAAGATACAAAATCAAGAATTAATGAAACTTTAAATTTATTAGTTTTACATGTAATGTTAGAAAGAATTGATATATGGTTATGGAAAACTGAAAATTTAAAAGATAAACAAATTATTTTACCTATTGATTTTGGTGATGATTTAAAAAAATTACAATATCATTCAAAATTATTACATTATTTTCTTGAAATGCCAAAAAATGATGAAAAAAATATTGAAACTCTTTTAAAACAATATATAGGATTATTATTATCAACAAATGTTCCTATATATGATGATAATGATGATGATTATGAATTATCAAAATTAGATTTAATTCCAAATGCATTAAATTCATTCAATCATAAACCAAAAACTTTTTTAACTAGAAAAAATGGAAAATTATTTAAACAAAATGTATGGTTAAAAAGAAATGGTATGGATACATATGTTAATACATTCACAAATTTTATTGAATTTATTAAATTTATAAATAATAATCAATCTCTTACAGATATAGAATCAATGATCATTTTATAAATAAATCAATCAATCAATTTTTTGTAAATTAAATATTTCTTTATAACATTTATCACAATATTGCATTGTTTCATTATCACTATAATCATCATTATCATCTTCTATAGGAATAAAATTTAAATGATCTTTACAAAAAAAATCATAACATTTATCACATTTACTATAAAAATATTTTATTGACCATATATTATTACAATTATATAAACCACATTCTACTAAATCAGCCATTTGATACTTTAAAAAAAATATATAAATATATATATATATATATTGAAAAATAAATAAAATTCATGCACGTGCTTTATTTTTATTTTTTTATAAGTATGGTGAATGTTATTTTTAGAATTCACGTGTCATAATTTTTACAAACCAATTAATTCCTCATCATATAGAGCATTGTTTTATTCAATTATTACTATATAGTTTATTATAATAATGCTTTATATGATGATGAATTAATTGGTTTGTAAAAATTATGACACGTGAATTCTAAAAATAGCAATTATATAAATTTAGAAAATTTATTGATTATATTAAATCGGCAATATCATATGCTTATCATCGTCTTATTATTTTGGTTTGGATTAATACAAGGATTCTTATTACCAAGAATAGATTTATTATATAAACAACCTGGTCGTCGTCATCCTGATAGTTATCCTCACCTGAAAGAAGATTTGGTTCATAAAAATCTTGCAAGAATATTTAATATTAAAAATATTAATACATCATCTCTTTTAAACCCATTCACTCCTTTAAATTTGAATGCTCTAACTTCTTATTGTATGAATGGTTCATTTTGTGCTAGTCCTTTAATTGAAAATGATCCCCCCTTATGCTTCGACCTCTTCTTCTGTGTCGATCCTCCTAATCACAGAATGTTATTTGATGTTAATGCAGGATCACCTATCGGAATTGGCGTTTGGAAAGGTTTGTCTAACGCAACTTATGTATGGGGACAGATCTTTTGGCAACAATGTACAATAAGATCAGATTTTACTTATGATAGTGAAGTAACCACTTTTAGAGATGCAGTTTCAATGATTGGTTCAACAGATTTAATTGCTTCTTATACTGGATTAACTCATGAGTTTGGGTCTTGTAATCATGAAATTAGTCTAACAGTGAAAAGATTTGGTCCTGTTCTTTATGAACTTTATTTTGCTCAAACTGTACCAATTCCTATAGGGCCTGGTGGTAGTCTTATTTGTTTTAACTCAAAATCTTATATGAAATTGGACCCTAGTACTCTTAGATTATCTAATTTTAATCCATTATTTGATTTACGGTCAGATTGTTATCCAGAAAATAATCCTGACAATTATTGTGATTTAACTTATCCTGACAATAATCCATGCATAATTGACCCTTAAATAAACCATTTCTTTTTAGTAATTTATTTTATTTTTAAAATTAAAAACCCTGTTAAATATGTAAAATCTTTTGAAATATAAAAACCCCTTGGATAATGATAGTCATTTTATTGATATTTTTATTTTTTAATAGTGTTTTTTCTATTATAAAACCAGATTGTAAAAGATGGTACACGTATTATGGCTGTGAAAATAAAATGGTTCTTTTAAAAAATATTTTTAGGTCAGATTCATCCTCATATTTATCAACATTTTTATTAACACATAATCCAGAAAAGAAACTTTCAACACTACTTGATTTTTCAATACCAAATTATATTAAAGAAGATTTAAAAGAAAAAATTATTGGATCAGGACTTATAAATTTAAATGAAATTCAAGAAAATAGTAATGAAATAAAATCATCAAATTTAATTTTTTTATCAAATTATATTGATCATATATCAATGATTTATCCACCATTTTTTATGACTTCATCAACTTATAATAGTTATTCATTATCAATAGGTATATTTGATTCAATCATGGAACATGGTAAAAAAATTAAAATTAGTACAAAAGGTAAACCATTTAAGTTACAATTTCAAGTTTTTGATGATAAATATGATGTTTCAAACAATTGGCAAAATTCATTATATTCATCAAAATATGAAGGTTTATTAAATATTGGCAGATATAGTGGAATATGGACAAAATTTAATTATATGTATATAGATAAAACTGAAATTTTATTTAGTGAAAATGATATCAATAATTTAATATTTTTTAATGAAAAAAAGATTAATTTAAAATGTAATTCGACCTATGAGATTGTTAAAAAAAGATTAATTGAAAATAATTTTTATTTCAATAATTATACAATATTTGAAAAAGATATATTAGATTCAAAATGTGTAGCATTGAATTCTATAATCCTCAGTGAATCACATTTAGGATTACATAATGATCAATCAATATTTTATAATATTGTAATTGATCCAAATTCAAAAGTAAATTATTTACCTGCAAAATTGTATTTTATTCTCTATGAAAAAAATACAGAGTTATCAAGTTTATCACCAAAAAAAATAAAAAAACAAGATTCAAAAAACAATTTTATTTCACTTAAATTACTAAATTCTGATGCAGATAATCTTTTATTTTATTCAAAAGGTATATTTGATTTTAGCTTAGATGTTCATAATGAATATGATATAGTTTTAGGAGCAGACTTATTTAAATATTTTTCAAAAATAAAATATTCAAAAAAATCAAATGAATATGACTTTTGGATTGATTCAATTACATCAGATGATAATATATTATTAATGTCAATATCATTTATTGTTATTATAGACACGTTCTTATTGGTGAGGTGGTATCTAACATCTCATCTAGCAATAACACATTATGTATTATTTCATATTCTAACAGAAAGTAAAACGTTTTATTATAACAATTCTCAAGCATTTTCTGAAATATTTGGTGTTATTTTTGGATTAGTTACAATTGTTATATCTATAATTTCAATGTGTTATAAAAATAATTTACCAATTTATATTTTTGTTGTCTTTGGATTTTTATGCTTTGTTCTCTTATTATCTATATCAATATCAATAATATTTATATTTAAATCAACAGATAAAATTACAAATGTATTTTCAAGAAAAAAATTAGAAAAAATTGGTAAAACAAAAGGGGAATCAATTGATAGATGGGAAAAATTTAGTCGTAATTTTCACTTTTTATCTCACGATTTTACTGTTCCAAATTTTATTGCAAAAACCCCTAGAAAAAAAGATGAAATTATCATAGAACAATCAAATAGAATAAAAAAAATTCAATTTTTAATAGATAAAGCTGTTATGAAATTATTTTCAATTTCAACAACAACAGTTATAAATCAAGAAATTATGATTGCAATTGCGAGGCAAATATCACATATGGCTGTACTTGTCTTTACAATGTTAGTAGGATTAAGTACAGGGATAGAAGAAAGATTAGTTAAAGCAATGTTAACTTTAATATCTATATTAATGGTATTTCAACTCACTTACTATATTCTATTATTAATATTAGCATTTATAAAACTTCATAAAAATCTAAATAAATCAATTTGGTTATCATTTATTATAGTATCAACAATATTATTATTTCTTTTAACCCCATTTGTTTGTTATGTATTTGCTTTCAATTTTCTTGATTCGATGAATTCAAATCATTCAACATTTGTGATTGCTCTAACATCAATAGTATTGGTATGTTTAACTTTAGTATTATCACCTTATTTAGTGCTGAATGAAACTGAAAAATGGCAGCAGGTCATAAATAATGAATTAGATATAAAAATTGGAGATGAAACCGGAAAAGATTAATAAAAATTTATTTATTTTTGTCTCTGTCTCTTTAAAAATTGTGTTGAATCAGATGAATTATCATCAAAATGTATAGATCTATGATATGTAGCTATTAATAAAGTTGATTGAGGTGTAGATACGTGTTCTTTACAACTTAAAACATGAATAGTCAAAGAAGGTTTACGTTCAACTAAATCCATTCCAATTGTAATATCAATTATCCTATAAATGCTATATGATCTGATTTGATTTAAATCATTATTATTAATAATCATTGTTTCTGGATAAATAAATTGTATTATGTAGCTTGATATAATTTGTGTTTTCTCATGCTTTATAGATCTAAGATCAACTATAACAGCATTTTCTTTTGAAATCATATCGGGTCCTGCTAATTTTATTCCTAATTCCATAATTCTTTTAATTAATGTTGTATCTTCTTTATCTATTGCTAAAGCAATATTTGGTGTTGCTATGATTTTAACATTTGGTGGAAATGATTTAATATAACCCTCTTCATCATACGCAAACAAATGATCCTGATTTTTTTATTAATTAAAAAACCTATTACATACACTATTATTAGAACGATCTCCTTCTTGCATTCTTGATAATTTCCTTTTACCTGTTAATGTCTTTTTCTCTTTTTCCATGAATAATAAAAATCAATGTTATTGTAATTTAATAAAATCATTTTGTTTTTAAAAATACCTATTTTTAGGTCGATATTTTTTTTTTTTTGGATACGTTAAGGTGTAAAGGAGGAGGATAACGTTGAATGAAGAGATTATTAATTGATAATAATAATAAAAAACCTTTAAAAACAATTAAACTTATTGAAAATAATGATTTATTTAAAGAAGAAATAACCAATGAAAGTGTATTGGAAATAAGATCATTATCAAAGGAAACTGGATGTTATTATGATATTAATTCAACTATTTATCATAAAATGATTTTATATATAAAAGAAAATTTTCTTTGGTTAAATGATAAAAATGATAAAATTAAATTATTTGATGCAATGTTTATGATGAAAAATCAAATAAAGATTAAAATTGAAGAAATAAATAATTTTAAAAGATTATTTATTGGTATTTTTGTTATATCAAAAGAAAAATTAAGTAATAAACTATTATTAAATTTATTAAAATGGACATTGATTGATCAATATAAATTTAATAAATTCAAAATACAAGATGATTTTTATTTAATAAATAATAATGATTTAATAATTTATAATTTTATTGATAATCCAAATATTAAAATTGAATATGAAAATAAAATTAAAATAGAAGAAGAAGAACCTATTAAACAAGATATACCTTTATTTAATTCTATTGGGGAAATAACATGGAATTTTCCTATTGAATGCTTAAGATCATTGATAATAATTTATTTTTTATTTTTAAGTGAAATTTTATTATTAAAAATTGGTACTTATAATGAAATTAATAAAGAACATTTACAAAAATTTGATGAAATTAAAAAAATATTTTTTTTCTTTTTTAAATCATTTGATAATGATAATGATATTAATTACTATTTTTATGATTTAATTAACTTTAATAATAAAGAAGATTTTAATAAAATTAATGAATCAAAATCATTTTTACTATATGCTAGACATATATTTATATATTCTATAATATTAAAAAATCCTATTGAATTAATTAATAAGAATATATATCATGTTTTTAATACAAATATATTAGATTATAATAATATTAATGCAAATTATCTAAATACATTCCTAGATTATGAAGAATTTTTTTTTAAAATTCAATGTTTTTCAATAATAAATCAAATAAATATTAATGATATTATTATTGATATTATCAAAAGAAATGAATATCAATATAATTTAATAAGTAAATCAATATTACTAAAAGATTATGATGGTAAATATAAATATGAAAGTTTTAAACAAATTAAAATTATTAATGATGATAATAATATTTTATTAATTAAAATACCTTTTTTATTTTTTATAAAAACAATTAATTTTCGTTCAAAATCATCTTTTTCTTTATTTGATTTAATACATCCTAAATTAGATAATTCTAATAATAATAATAATAATAAATGGTTTGGTTACATCTCAGATTGTCATATTTATTTACTACCTAAAACATTTTTATTAAATTTTTTACCAAAATTTCAACGATTAATTTCATATGATTCTTTTATGATAATTTTTTTAAATATACCATTTAATAATAATCAATATTATAGTTTTATTGAAAATAGATCAAATATTGATAATTTATTTAAGAATGAAAAATTTTTTGGTATCGATGGCAATTATTCAATTGATAATATTATTAAATTTCATAATAATATGTCTAATGATAATAATGTTTTCAAAATGATGATAAAATTAAAAAATATAAATAATCATTTAACAAAAATTCAATATAAATCAAATAATAAAAATGAAATTAAACAATCTTATGATATTACAGATAAAATACCTAATATTGAAGATTTAGTATTTTCTCCATGTATAAAGAATATTATTGATAATAAAATACATTTAAAAAATTATGATAGAATGACAATGATTAATTGGTTAAAATTACTTGGTTATAAATCAGAAGATATAACAAATCTATTTAAATATGAAAATAAAGAATCATTAGAAGCAATAAAAAATCAATATATTAATTCTATAAAAAAAAAGGATTCTCAACCTTTTTCATGTCATGCTTTCTTTAATACATCATGGAAATCAAATCATCATGAAAATTTAATATGTCCATTTGAACAAGAATATAGAAAAACAAGAAATAAAAATCTTCCACAAACCTATAGTTATGATGAAAAGGATATTATATTGGGAAAATGTAAAAAATCATGTGGTAAATCAAATTATTATTCTCCTGTAACATTTATTACAAACAATGTTTAAATAAATAAATTGATTTTGTATTTAAAATTTTAAAAATATTTCCCTTTATTTTTTTTATACCGTAAAATAAATGAAAGAGTTATCCTTGTTAATTCTTTTTATATTGATTATATTATTTGTTATTTATTATTTCTTATTTAAACAAAAAAATATCATTCAAACCCATATATTACCAGTTGATACAAAAACATTAAAAAGATATTGGTATTTACAAAAATCAAAAAGAGAAATAATTTTTAATTATACTAAACGATTTGAAGATTCAAAAGATTTATGGTTTTTTGAAAAGAAAATTCATAATTTTTATAAAAAATATATACCACAACAATATAAATATATTGATTGTGAAAATGGTATAAATTTCCCTTTGCCATACTGGTTAGAAAAATTTATTGATTTAATAAAAAATCCATTATTATGGATTTTTATTTTATTTTTAAGTTTAAGTTTTTCTATATTAATATTTCATTTCTTTATAAAAATAATACCTATTCAAGAAGAACAACAATCAGGAAATTTAATATTATGTAATAATTCATTATTGAATTATAATTCATGTTTAATTGAAGGAATTAATATTTTTAATGATTTTGAATCAATTTATAATTTTACAACATCTTTTAATGGTATAAAAACAATTATTAATATTTCAAATAATAATACGAGTGATATTGTTGTTTATTCAAATTCAAAAGATTTAATTATATATACAAAAATTTTAAATATTAAAGGAGAAGAAAGTTTTGAATTTTTAAATTTAACATTAATTGAACAATTTTTATTTAATTGGCAAAAAAATTCAATTAAAATTGAAAATATTTCAAATGATTTAACATTTTGTTTTTGTCCAATTTTTATTGGATTAAAAAATAATAATATTCATTTTATTTTTAATGAAAATAATAAAAAATGGAATTTTTTATTTAATCCATCAATTATTACTAATGATTTATGGAGTAATAATAAATTAACAAAAACATTAATAACATATACAGATAAATTACAATATTTAAATGGAAATTTAACAAAATGGAAATTTATTGAACATAGTAAAACACTTTCAATAAATTATGATATTTTTACTATAGAAGAAAATAATAATAATACTGAATCAACTTATTTTAATTTAACAAAAATAACAGATAAAACACAACATAAAATGATTATTTATTTGAAAGATACAGCTTGTCTATTACATTGTCAAAAAATTAATAATTAATTTTTGATTTCTTGTTTGAATTATTTTCATAAGGTGTTGGTGAAGATTCTAATAATCTTTTTTTTCCTTTCTTTACTTCTACATTCATTTTTTGATGAACCATTGGTTTAGGACTGGCTATTGGTTTTGGGGTATTTTGTTTTATAAATTTTGAAGTATCTACAGCTTCCCATTTTTCAAAAGTTACAAATGGTTTAACTTGTTTTTTCCCTGTTCCTGTAGGTATAGATGGTAAATCTAATTTTGATAGATCTTTTGCTTTTTTTGGTGTCGTTTTTCTAATTTTATTAGTTTTAGTTTGTTTCAATTCATACAAATCTTTTAAATCTTCATTATGTAAATAAAATTTTCTGTTAATATCCTGATAAACACTCTTTAATTCATTGATTTCCTTTTGTAAAAGAGTTATTTTCGTTGTTTGCATATCGACTATAGTTTTCATTTCTTTTTTATGATTATTAAACATTTCAAATAAATCTTTATTATCATAATTCTTTTGATAAATAATATCTTCATCAGTATAAGGTGCAAATGTATTATCAAAACCATAATTAGAATCAGATGTTCTGACAATTTCTGTAGGTGGTATAGTACATTGTTTTTGATTTGTTTTTGAAAAGAATGATTTAGTATGATGATTATGGTTCTCAAATAGTTGTGTTATTTGTTGATTATAAATACCAATATTATTATAACTTATATTTTCAGGATAACCTAAATTATTATTATTAATAAATGTATTAAAACTTAATGGTTCTATATTAATTTCATTGGGTTTAAAAGGAATAGGATTATTAGGTGGAGTATAAATTATATTATTATTAGCATAATTATTTTCCATAACAGTTATTATCTTATCTGTTTCATGTTGTATTTCTTCAATTCTTTTTGAAATATCACATTCTTCATGATTAACATCATTATCTTCTTGAGTAGCTTTTTTTATTATAGCAGTCAATCCATTATTACATTGTTCTTGAACATCAAAAATAGCATTTCTCTTTTCTTGTGCTTCAATATATGCAAACATTTCACCATCTTTTGGTTGAAAATAATCAATTTGATCTATAAAATAAATAAATATATAAAACCAATTATACCTTTATTAACGGGATCAATAGTATCATTTTTAACATATGTAATAATCTCATTATCATTATAATCATATGTCTTTAAATGACTGTTCAGTTTAACATCTCTATTACCATATACATCAACTACTTGTATTTCATCAGAATCATCTATTTTTTATTAGTTCAAAAAAATAATAAAGTTATTACCATCATTTATTTCTTCAATTGTTTCTAATATGATTTCTGGTTCTTCTATTTTATCTTTAGGGCGAGGAAATGATTCTATTTTTATTAGTATATTTTTTAAATATAATAGATTATACTTTCATCAATTTTCATTAACGTAATTTCCTTTGTATCATCTTCATTCAAACAATAAAACTTAGCTTTGCCATCTGTAATAAACATGACTAAACATTCTTTTTGTTTCCCGGTTTCTATTTTTGCGTAACCTGTTCCAACAAATATAACAGGTAATTTGCTCTTATTCTCCCTTATTAAAGTTCTTGTATTTACAATTGTTTCTACAGTAAATCTTTTAATATTATCAGCGTGGTATTGATAAAAATCACTTCCTGTAAATTGCCCATTGTATTGTAATATGCATATATAATTATCACAATTTTCTATAATGATTTTCCTTGTTGAAATTGATTTATCACCATATTTTATAAAATTAATATTTTCATATCTATTATATTTATCAACTTGTTGATAATCTTTTTGAATTTTATATCCATTTTCATCATCTTTAGTAACAGTACGGATTTTTTTTACTAAACCTTGCTAATATCGTTAATGTTAGTAATAAATAATTTAATACAATTTCAATATCTGATATTTCACCAATTAAATCTGTTATTTTTAACATCATCAGTTTTTTATTATCTGGAATCAATAAAGAAAGTTGAGGCTAATAAATTAACTATCATAATTCTGTATAATCATACAATATTTGAATTTTTTACAGAATCTTGTAATACTGATCTAGGAGATTTTGATGCATATGGTGTAGACATCCCGTTTTATTATTATTTTTTTTAATAGCCTATTTAAGGTTTTATGAAAAAAAAAACCTTACCTGGGTTTTTCCCTTTATAAAACTGATATAAATCATTTTTAATTTGATAATATATTATATCTTTTTAAAAAATGTATTTATTTATTACAATATATATTTTTATGTATATCTTGTTCTTTTTGAAGGCCTACATATAGGTAATAAACATAATCCAAGTATTAATATACCCATTACAATAAGAATAACAAGAAATGTTATTTGTACACCAAGAGAATTTGCATCCCATAATGCAGAATTATTTTCTGTTTTAATATTATAAGAATTTTCTTTTATTGTTATAATATTTTTTTGTTTCATCATTAATTTTTTATTATTTGAATAATCAACCCATTTTGAAACTTTATCAATAAAAGAACAACTTGAATTTTTTTCATTACATATTTTACCTTTTGTACAAGGATATTTTGATCCTATACATATTCTTTTATTAATATCACATTCTTCATATCCATTACAAAATATTTTATCATCACATTCATCTTTTGTAAAACATTGTATTTTTTCACATAATCTTTTTTGTGATATACATTTAGTTGTATGTAAACAAGGGTAATCCATTAATGATAAACAATATCCTTCATTTGAACATTTTGATCCAGATGAACACCAATCTAATTGACATTCTGACGAATTTAAACATTTTCTATCTTCTTTTATATAATAATATAAATTTGTTCTATTTCTAAAAACTCTATCTTCAAAAACTATAACATCATTAACTAATTCTTCTTTTGTATAAATAATATAGAAAAATAATATGATAATTATCATTTTCTAATAATCATTTAATTATTAAATTACTTATTAAATCTTTAATACCATTTAATTTAATTTTAAAAAAATTAAAAAAATCCATTTTTCTCTAGAGAAAAATTTGACGCACGTGCCAAAAATAAATTTTTATTTATTTTTTTTTATTATTTTTTTTTTTCAGGTCTTGGGGTCGAAAAAATGTGTATAAATTTTGGGATAACTGTCATTTTTTTGAAAAAAAATTTTTTTTTCAGGGGAAAAAGATTCACGTTTTT
>Ga0137465_1000553_pt1 | contig 13718 bp, 20 predicted proteins | sample EasRivERMGT828_2_FD_104906 | JGI IMG/M metagenome (GOLD analysis project Ga0137465, IMG submission 104906) | Soil microbial communities from meander-bound floodplain in the East River, Colorado, USA - East River MetaG ERMGT828_2 | ecosystem: Environmental > Terrestrial > Soil > Floodplain ... | reverse complement strand
GTATCTGTAAGAAAACCCCTCATAATAAACTCCACTGATGGTCTTGGGTGTGGCAGGTTTCGCGCCATTTCCAATCGCCGCATGCCGAACAACGTAATCGGGCATAGACGCCGAGTAATTCCCAGCGTCCATACCATGACAGACTCCACCAAATTTCAACCTTATCGCGCAGCTTCATTACGCCGCCTTTGCCAACGATGCCCGCAGTGCGGCCATCAAATCGTTCACGCTCTCAGCCGGTTTCGCTTCCACCGGTTCATCCACTGGTTTACCGGTGATTTTGAACGTCAACAACGTTTGCAACCGATCCGTGCGTTCTGACACTGCATCCTTCGGATCAAACTGTTTGGTAGACAACTCCACCAGTTGCTTGGCTAACGACAGTTCAGTCGGGTTGACTTCCGAACTGATGGCGTCGTATTGCGGCACGTCCATGATGTTCCGCAGCGTGACAAACGGACGTAACCGATACATGAGCAACAGCTTGCCTTCAGCTTTGATGGCCACGAGATGGTCGTGCCCGCCACGGGTGACCAGCCGTCCGATGCCATACACGCCCGTCATGGCCTGTTGGAGCGTAGCGAACGACCGGAAATCCCCCTTGCCCTCAGGCGAGAGGAAGTTCATCGTGCCCTCAAACTGGATGGCCGGGATGGATTCGCAGGGCACGAACGACTCGATGGACAAATCCACCGACGTATCGTCACCACAGGTCTTGATCTCGTCTGGGGTGAACACGGCAAACTTGCCGGGGGCGTATTCGTGGCCCTTCACCATGTCGGTGTAAGGCACGTCTACGTTGCAGACGGGGCAGAAGTTTTTGAGGGTAATCTTCGTATGGCAATCTGCCGAATGCAGATTGTTGAATTTCAACCCAGATGCGCTATCGTTGAAAGGTTTGTAAACCTTGACACGAAAAGACACAAGTGAGTGTCGAACGGTAAAAGTGCCGGTTGATCGCATTGACATGACCAGAGTATGACATATGTTTATGTTTTATGTCAACTGACTTCGTATTTTCATTAAGAGCTTACCAAGGTGATTCTCCCCAACCCCTCCACAAACCCCCCAAAAGGTATCACCCCACCAATTGCCCTCAACTAACTCAGCATCGCCGGTTTCAATGAGCTTGTTCCGCAACACTGGGTCACAGAATTTTTGGTTGAGTAAATACTCCATAACCGCCAGTTTGTCCCAATCAAAACGCGGCTTCGTGCGGCCCATGCGCTTTGCCTCTGAAGCCGTGACCACTTGGAATCGTTTGATCAGGTCTGGGTCAGTGAATTTAGAGGCTTGGTAGGCGTGTTCGACCGAAGGGAACGTGAGTTCGCCCCATTTCACCTCACACGCGGCAAAGTTGCTCAACCAGCGGTATTCACCTGTGAAAGCGGTAATCATATCAATCCGAGTTGTTCAAGCTCTGCTTGTTGCATCAATCGATTACGTGGACTGGTATCCGATGGAGGTAGTTCATAACTGGCCATCTGTCCACCGGGATTACACCCCAGCCTCCACGCTTTGGCACTCGCCGCCGCCGTCCATTCCGCACCGGGTAGATGGTTGGGGAAGTCCGTATCCAGCCGCATTTTTTGAACAGCAGCCTCTAGTTCTGTGACATCGATAACGCAACACCCGGCGTGTTTGCCATTATTGATGAAGGAAAGCCAAAACGTCTTAGTCATGATGCCCGTCGTTTCTCAAAAGACCTCACACGCCGCCGAAAATTCCGGTCATGACGAAGCAATTCCGAATTTTGTCCGCAACACGGGCACATGCAGTAGGGTAACGCTCCAACCAATGCTGCTGAGATTGTGTCTTCGTGAGCCTGTGTCTCATTGCGCGGGCGTTGACATACCGTACAGGTAAGAGAAAAATGGAGGTATGGACGAAGACCAAGACCGATCATCGTCCATACCGCAGCTTCAACAAAGTGAACGCACCGATTACCCGCTTGAACTTCTCCGTGGCCTCTGCCACAGACAAGCCGTGAATGGCACACCGGTCAGGGTGCGTAGCCATCACGCACGCTCGATAGGCTTTCACGATAACTGCCCATGCCGCCCCGATGCCCACGCCAAGAATACCTTCGGGTGTGTCGTTGCCTACGCGTGTGCGAGCTTCCTCAGCCCCCATCGTCGCGTTGAACGCAGCACGCCACTGTTCAGGAGAACCGGGTTCACCGTCGTAGGTTTTGTAGTTCATCGAAAATGGACGTTTTGCCATTATTGCACCTCAAAGTATTTCATGGCGGTACGCAAGAGGTGATCGTAATCACCGTTCGCCATCTCGTTTATTACCTTGTCGATTTGTTCTTGTGTCCACCCGGCTCGACGTGCGGCTCGTTGACACAGGCCCAGAACCATGAACGCGTTCCCGTCTTGACCAACGAGTGTGACCACCGGTTTATCCATTGGTGATGACCTCGTGTGGACGCTCATACGCCGGTAAAGCCAACGTTCTGAGATGTTTGCAGGTTCGATGGGTGCGCCAACCGGGGCAACTGCACGCCCAATGCCGTTTCGTACGGTTCTGGGACACGATGTATACCCGATTGGAGGTAGCTGACCGGATTTCGAAGCGGTTGACCCACTGATCACTATCCGGCAGCTTGTCGCTCGGTTTGATGTAGAGAGTTGGTAAGTTCATATCAAGAGTATACACAAGATGGTGTTAGATGTCAAACATCAACGTATACCCCAACAGCTACCTTCCGACGCTCTTTGATAACAGGCCCACTGACATGCGTCCAAAAACGCTTGAGAGTCCACGTATCGCACGTGTTGAACTTCAGCAGTTCATTCCCAACAGCGGGGTATTCACGAAAACGCACGATATCCGTGTCACCAACGAGTCCGAATACCTCGATCTGACGTAGATCAGTCCGACCGGGATCAGGGTGCTGTTGACGGTACAATGAAGTCATGACACCAGTGTATCACAATTGACGTTGTATTTTTAATGTCTCTTCTGCACATTCTTGTGCTTTCTCTCGCGTTAGGTGTTTATGGGTGCATTCCCACACCGTTTTGATCCCACCGTCTGTCACAATTCGTCCGTAATAGTAGATAGGCCCATTTTCGTACGGGTAGGATGTCCATGTCGCATAATCGGGTTTAGGGGTAAATTCTTTCATTTTACCTCCCTCACACACCCTTGTGTTGGCCCATAGGACTTTAACAGAATTCTGCACGGCAAGCCACGAAACAGTTCAACTTCTGACATGGTGACCTGATCAAGACACGTAATGGCCAAACCGCACGAAGCCTCTGGAATGGTGTGTTTATCCTCAAGAATACGAGCGGCCATGTCTGCTACGTCTAAATGAGCATATCGAAACTTTCCTTGATGGATATTTTCGATGTTTGCTTCCGGCCCCACCCACCCACACGGATGCCCCGGCATTTCATGGGGTAACGGTCCATTTCCATGACGGGTGAGATACGCCCGTGTGGTATAGTAGACGGTTAGCTCTGATTTATCTAAACCCGCACCATCGAGTAACGCCGCCACGTTGGTGAGGCCCGTGCGTGACCGGGTGACATACGGAAACTGCCCGTTTATCTCATCTAACCCCAGCCCTTGCGCCCCTTCAAATACGATATGACTACGAGCATTCAACACATCAACAGCCACACAAGGCCGAATGAAACTGAAAAATACAAGGGTGTCGTTGACAAAATTATCGAGGAGGGAGTCCCAGAAAAATTCTTCAGGTAAAGGACACCCAAGTAAATTAGCCTTCTCTGAGAGATACTCACGAATCTGCTGTAATTGGTAGCGGATCTCTACTTCGGGGTCTCCAATGAAAATCGTAGGGCCGATTTTGGTGCGAGATACGGTTTCATTGATTCCCAACCCACAACTCCCATGACGGGCATCTCCACGTTGTCGTTCCAATGCCTGATTCAACATCATGTCGTATGGCGTGGTAATCAACGCTCGTGTGTCTACATAAATGGTTGGCCAACCGTCGTGGAGATTGAACCCTAGTTGTGTTTGTTCTTTCAAGAATTGAATAGGGTTACAAATGAACTGTGGGCCAAGAAGGGTATCCGCACCCCTGAATGTGCCTGCCCCCATGTGGTGAAACGAATGTGCTTGTCCAGTCGGCAGCGTGACCGTATGACCGGCTTGTGCCCCACCGTTATGTCTGACGACCAGTGTTTTGGAGGTAGACAGGTAGTCGGTGATGACACCTTTACCCTCATCGCCGTAATTTGCGCCGATGACCGCTTGAATTTTCATGACTCCCACACACGGTCAGTGATGTGTTGATACACACGAGTCAATTCGTCATAGATCCAATGAACCAGCCGTTTGAACGGGTCATTGATGAGAGTCCAGATGAGGCTAAACGGCCAATAACCAATCCATACTAACATGGTTGATTTAAAGAATTTAGGTTCAGTCTTACGTTTCCGCCATTCCGCCCCGTTTTCCTTCTTAGCACGTCGAACCCGCGCCTTTTCAGCAAACCACCATTTGATGACAGACCATACCGCGCCAATGGCAAAATAAACGCCAGCGCCAATGGCAACCGGTAGAGGGTGTTCGTAAATATAAGTGAATGCCTTGAACTCAGTAAACCATTGCAACACACCAAGTACGATGAGTACTGAGATAGTTGCAGCGGTGCCCCACTGTTCATCATCATCATCAATGGCAAACAAGATGAAGACACAATCGAGGAGAATCAATGCCCAGATCCAGAAAGGGAACAATACAATAATCACAAGTCAATCCTTAATAAAAGGAGCCGGGAGCTAGGACTTTCACCTAGCGACCTCCGGGTTAAATCACCCGGTGCTCTATCCTGAGCTATCCCGGCCAACGTACTACTTTCCGACTTGTTCGATGGCTTTCTCAGTCAACTTCGCCAGTACGTCCAACAACTTCACGATGGCTGAAATGAGCCGGTCTTCGTTGTACCCGGTCACAGCGTGACCAGATCCGCATCAGATGTTTTCTTGACCAATCCCTTGATGGCCTCTGCAACCACCAATCCGGTCGAGCCGTCCCACGAATCGGTAACGGTTTTGTGATCTTCCCCTTCAACAATCTGCAAGGTCGAAACGATGACCTCAGCCAACATCGTATGATCGGTCAAGGCAATGGCACGTTGACCCAACAACGCCGTCCATTGTTTGGTAATCGTTTCGGCATCGTGTTGACCGTTTGCAGTGTCGCGTACCATCAAGTGGAACACTTCCCACTGACGGCTCACCTCAGTCAACATCTCTTCAGCCGTGATGTCGGCTTGGATATGGTCACCACACACGCGCAGAATGTCTTGCGCCCGCAGATATGGAGTGGGCCGCTCGTCACCGATGGTGAACAAGTAGCCTTTCTTCTTGCGTTTTTCGAATGAATCGGTAACCACGTGTCGGGAAGCGAAATACCACGAGAGCAGGTACGACTCATAGCTATTCCCGCCGCCGCCGCCTTCAAGGTAAATCTTTTCCAGTTGCTCCGCGATCCGATTGTCCGCTTCGAACTGGGTTACCTGAAGTGGTACCTCGTTGCCGACCTCCGCGTCATCAATCGCCATCGCGCAGAGATGAGGATCGTGAATCGGCTTGCGGGCCAACACTTCCGTCATCACAAGGGGTAACCCCTTCTTCGCCATGACTTCCAGCACAGAATGCATGGAACCGCTCACGTCCAAACACACGATCAACGGCGTGCTATTGGGGTTGTCGTTTGAATCGCGTGATTCACGATTGACACCTTTCGGGTCAAGCGCCGGATCAAGCGATGTTGAATAGATCGCTGCTGCACTCTTTGTTGCGTAGCTCTTCGAAGTTGCGTACGCCGCCCAATCGGTTGGGCTAAATCTACCTGCACCCATGTTTTACACCGTCCCTTTCGTCTGACTCGTTGTTTGATTTTTCACCAAGTTTTTTCGTTGACTTGAACTGATTGCCATCGTGCGCCCCGAACGTCCCTCTCTGACCATGTGTGATGCCACACCGTACGCAACCTGCATGTGATCCGCGTCAGCGGTGTAGGTTGCCGCCATCGCTTGCGGAATACCAAAGCTCTTTGCCGCCGCAATGGCATCTTGGTTCGCACCCAGATAGATGAATTTCCACTTGTAGACATCTTGCTGATGGGTGATCATCGCCAGTACCTGATCTCGTGTGACACTCACAGATGCGTTTTCTTCGCCATCGGTGATGATGACCACAATCACGTTTTCTGGACGTGCAGATTCAGGCATCTGTTTGAATCGTGCGCCTGTTTCCGTGATCAATTTACACATGGAATCAAGCAACGGCGTATTCCCACGAGGAACAAATGTCAGCGGTGTCAACGGTTCCGCCTGTTTGATCGGCTTCGCATCAATGATTCGATCATAGCCCATCGAATCAAATTGCGCCAGCGACAACAACGCTTCGCCGGGAAGCGCCTGCTGTTCTTTCAAAAACGTATTGAACCCGCCAATAGTGTCATGTTTAACGGCTTCCATCGAACCCGAACGGTCGAGCAACACACTGATGTCTGTTTTCATTTATTTTTCTCCTTCAACCATTGTTTTTCCTTCTCTATTTGTCGCGTAATCGACGTTTCACAGCCTACACACACGGCTAAATCGAAATTGATTACGATCACACACATACCGCCGTCACGAACCACACACGGAGTCATGTCTGATTTTGCCCGTGGGCAGATCAAATCACTGCTATCTATCCCTGTTCTTTCGAACACAAGATCACGAAGTTCTTCGCCAAGTTTGTGTAGTTCAGGTGTTGCCATAACCCCTCAGAAGCACGAACGAAACGAGGCATGTCGTGGTTGATTCACCATCTACGACCGCGAACCTTACCGTATGCCACGGCGGCACTCGCGTGTTACCGTCTCATTCGTGCATCTCAAAAATCACTTATACACCTCTGCCGCCGTCACATCCATCTTCACGAACCGTCGTTTCCCAAACCCCTCGTCAACGGCTTTCATCCAACTCGTGTATTGGTCTTGTGCAGACCCCTTAGCGATGGATGTCAGCCAATCACGAACAGGAGCAGGGGCCGCTGCCATATCGATGCACTCACGGCCAATCAGACGCACGGACTCATGATCGATATAGGATACCGCTTCGCGGGTCACTCGCACCTGATACGGAATCACGTCAATCGTGCGTCTCGGCAACGGCCCGACTCGTTGGCCCTCCCGGCGATAATACCACCAACCACCGAGTAACGCACCTGAATGATGTGCCGGTGAAATAAAATAGGTATCAGGACTGATATCGCCGTGGACAATCTTGGCATATTCAAGATAGCAACACAGGTTCATGAGACTACTCACCACCCATGCGCCTGAACGGGGCTCCAACTTCCCGCCGTAAAACTCCACCACATCACTCAGACGTATCAAGTCTGGGGTCTTTGGTTGGGACAGGAAGATGCGCCCGTCCAATAACGGGGTTGTCGCTACAAAACCACCGGGGAGGTACCGTTCACACTCATCACGCATTCTGTCACTGGCGAATGAGAACGGTATTTTATGGGCATGGTTGACATACTTGCGATTGCTCGGCTCAAGCACGTGGAGTAACTCATGATCGGTGATGTATTGCCTTCCGAGTACGAAGTCTGCCCCCTTGAGTACGTTGACGGTCAGCGTGCTCCCGTCTGATAAGTTAAAATCAGTACGACATGCACCGTTCCACTTGTTTTCTTTGACCTTTTGTTCTGCTGATTTGTAAAGGCTGGCAATTTTAGCGAACACATCGGAACGCCCACCCGGTTTATCCGGATGCCACACCATGCTGAGCGAAATGAATTTTTTCCGCATCTCAGCAGGGTCACTGGGGAACAGTTGCTCTGGTTGATTGACCGCTAACAGTTCAGTTGGTGTCAAGTCGGCTAGCTTCATCGTTTTTTATCCAAACCTTGACTAGCTTATCATGAAAATGTAAGGTATTAAACGTGACTTTCGCGGGCGATAGCCACACTTGCAAAATACCCCGTGTGTTTTCCGTGCGGTTCACCAACCGGCACTTCGTCGTGCGAGAGGATAGCTCAACATTAAACACCATTGCGGAGCATTATGCCTAAGGCTAAAGGTTTTGTCAAATCGCCTATTTCTGGCCTGAATTAAAGCATTGACCGGTTCAACCTCCCTGTGTTATCTTGCCTGCCTTGCTTGGGTGCGCCGTTCCCCAAAACCGGTTGATCGCCGGTCGGCCCGCTCGTCCACACCTTTGTGGGCCTAAGTCGTTGATACTTAACGGGTTTCAGTCCACATCCTGAGCCTCGTGAGCCGACGATCCTGAGCGGGGCTAAGGATGTGGGTCTGTTTTGACATTCTATCTGTGGTTACGTACTCAGCGTGAACGTTCCGACAATGTTGGAAAATACGCTGAAATTGTTCTATCTGACCACCACTTCCCACAAACGATTCAACGACTGTATGTGATACTCCGGTATCACTCGACCGATCTCATTGCTCGTCGGTTAGCCCGGTTTGCTCATCGTGAATGGCGTTTGTACAGGAAAGGTTGTTAACATGCGAATCGTTTTCGACTTCCACGGTAAACACCCCTGTGTAGGGGGTGGTGGTAATGTCTACGCCAACGCTATCACCAAACAACCGGAGTGGCCGGGATTTCAAGTTGATCTGATTATTCAAGATGTTGAACAGGCCCATGATGGTAAACCATTCTGGGAAGGTGATGCGATTCACCTAGAAGGTAACGGCGAAACCATCAAAGAGGCATTGAAATTAGCCTTGGATGTGATTACTACTGTTGAAGAATTATCCCAAAAACAGTTTGCCCGTCGCGTTGAACGCACGGCTCAATGCGTCTGCGGTTGTTGGATAGAAAAACGTGATGATGGCAAATTTCCAACGCACCATGCCGTATTAACCGAAGGCCAGCCGCTATGCCCCGAAGGAGTGAAGGAATCTAGATGATCCACGGGTTCACCGGTACGCAACACGGCATGAATCCAGATCAAACCAACACGGTCTGCGGGTTGATTAACACTACCTCCATCTTACACCACGGCGATTGTATTGGTGCAGATGCCGAAACACACGCTCTCTCGCTTCTACGAGGTATCAAGGTGCATGTGCATCCCCCTACCAACGACTTTAAACGGGCATGGGTGAAAGGATGGACATGGATAGATGAACCGTTAGATTACCTCGCTCGCAATCGTGTCATCGTGCATCGAAGTGTGAATGGACTCATCGCCGTGTCCCGCACTCCCCACGAAACAAAACGTTCAGGCACATGGGCAACCATACGATATGCTCGTGCGCTCAACAGTCGTTTGCCCTCTCCGCGCCCGATCTGGATTGTTTGGCCTGATGGTTCCTATGTAGTTAGTTATTAACGACGAATCGGAATGGATCTTACCTCTCGTGAGATTGTCTCTTCCTATTTGACGAATAACTACCGGCTTGTCTACTGGCCTGCAAACGGCGATCAAAAAGGCCCGCACGACAAAGGTTGGCCCGACCATATCAGTAGCCTCGATGAGTATGTAGAAGGGTCTCGTGTCGGTATCATTACCGGTGTTGAGATCAGCCCTGATCGGTATAACTTCGATATCGATATCGACTGGGCCGAAGGCGCGAAAATCATTGTGGCCATGCTGCCCTACACAGCATTTATTTTCGGCCATGAATCCAAACGAATGAGTCATCTCTTTTATACAGGAGATGAACCCACTGCCTCAATCAAATTCGAAGATCCGATTGACAAAGGATGCCTGCTTGAACTGAGAGGTACCAAAGCCAATGGCGATCTCGGTTTCCAAACGATGGTGCCGCCGAGTATATGGTCGAAGAACGGACAGAGCGAGCCGCTCGTGTTCATGGCTCCGTATCCCTGTATACCGGGTCACGTACCGACGAAAGAGTTGAAACGACTATCTACGTTATCGGCTATTGGAATGCTCTGCGCGAAGCACCTTGGCCGTAACGGGTTTGGGCATGAACCCCGATTGGTATGGGCTGGGTTTCTGCTTCGGGCTGGGGTACCAGCAGAAGACCTGATTCGTCTAGGCGAAGCCATCAGTGTTTTGACGAACAACCTTGAAGTAGGTGATGTTCGTCGTGTGGTGCAATCGACTGAGAAACAACTCAGCGATCCAAATAAGAAAGTCAAAGGTGGCCCCTCATTCGCTAAACTGTTTGGGGCCAACGGTCGGCTAATTGTCAATCGTATCAACGAGTGGCTTGGCCGTGATCAGGATTTCTTCCGCAATACTGATGGACACATCATTGCGAAGAATCAGATGAATATCCGGCGAGCGATTGAGATTATTGGTGATGACCTATCTTACAACGAATTCGCAGACAAGCTCTTGTACAACGGCAAACCTCTGGAAGATCCTCAATGGATGGGCCTGTACCTCCGTATTGACCGCGAATACAAGTTCCAACCTCCGTCTGAATACTTCAAGATGGTCGTGAAAGATATCGCATGGCAAAACTCTTTTCATCCGGTGAAACAATACCTTGATAAACTGACGTGGGATGGTGTCCCACGCATCGATACGTGGTTGATTGAATGTGCAGCGGTTGAAGATACCCCATACACCCGTGCCGTCAGTTCCATCATGCTCATCGCCGCCGTGAAACGGATCTACCATCCGGGGTGTAAGTATGATGAGATGGTTGTCTGGGAGTCTACCACACAAGGATTCAGCAAGTCAATGGCCGCACAAGCCTTGTGTCCTGATCCGACATGGTTCAGTGATGACCTGAACCTGAGCCTTCATTCACAGCAGTTAATCGAGGCCACACTCGGTAAATGGATTGTTGAAGCATCGGATCTCGCGGGGAAACGAAAGACAGAGATTGACCAACTCAAAGCCATGCTGAGCCGACAGGTAGACGGGCCTGCCCGCATGGCGTATGCTCATTTCCCTGTTGAACGCCCACGGCATTTCATCTTCATCGGGACTACCAACTCTACAGCCTATCTGACGGACCCCAGCGGGTCACGGCGGTTCTGGCCGCTCAAGGTGCGTCCGTTCGACATTGAATGGATTCACGAGCATCGTGACCAGTTATGGGCTGAGGCCCGCGTACGTGAGTCCCAAGGGGAGAGTATCCGCCTGTCACGCGACCTGTGGCCCGCAGCCGGGGAGCAGCAGGAACGCAGACGCGAGGTTGATCCGTGGGAAATCGCCATTCGCAAATATGTGATTAGTGTTTCACCGGGGTTGAATGGCAAACGTCGTGTAGCCACAGACGACTTGTGGGCCGCACTGAACATCTCGGTCGATAAACGTGAACGAGTCGCAGCCTTGCGAATCAGTGATGTGATGCAACGGCTAGGATTCAAACGTGGTCGTGTGCGTCCACCGGGTGGTGAAGTGCAAGTTGGCTACATTCAAGAAGAGCGTGGCTTAGAGTTAGAGGATGGCGAAGACGAAGTGTTGAGCCGAGAACCGGGTGAGGATGATGTTGAGGAATTCTGAATGACCTTATGCTGTCAGGCTCCTAGCCTCACGTTCGGTTGGAAACTTGGAATCGATGATGATAATGATACCAATGTGTTACACATTGAGCGTATTCGGTGTAACTCATGTGGGGCGACGTATACACTTAATGATGATGAAGGATGCCCGTTGGTCACCTACTCGGAACAACATGCGTTGTTGAGGATGACGTGGCATCGGGTGTTGAATGGGTAAAACGGAGTGAGGGATAATAACCCCCACTCTCATGTTTACTGTATCGGTGTAGGGCCGTCTCGCTCGATAGCCTGTTGCAGCCCCGCGATATTAGCCAACAAGTTATCCACCTGATCGTCAAGATTAAGCGATGCAGCGATTAATCGTGCTCGTCGTAGCACGCCTGCTGCTCGTTCGCACTCAGCCAACAGACTTTGCTTAGCCGAGTTCGGGTTCTGGCGAAGAACATCAAGGTTAGTATAACCTTGTGCGTTGTCTGGTTTAGTCGGATCTGGAATATAGAACGGGGTACGAAGTACCACATTTTGCACTGTGACGTTGACGGTCACATTGCGAATTAGCGTACGGGCTTGATCCAGCCAATGTTCTTCGGCAGCTTTCTGCACGTCCCATGTGAAATACGAGTGTATAGGACTCTCAGGTCGTCGGGCATCGGCTACTACATTGTCTGGTGTAAGAATACCACTCACTTCCAAAGAACGAAGGTGTTCACGAATTTTTTCTAGTTTTTTCATTCTAAGCTCCTGCCTTGTCTCATCAAACCTTACCCGAACATGACGCACTGTACCCGATCCGAACAGAACTCAACTGGCCTGCCTTGTCGGATCGCAAACCGAACGGATCAAACCCGGCCCAACCCAATAGCACCCAAACGCAGTCGCAACGCGACACAACTTGTCTGCCTTGTCAAAGCATATCGCGCACGATCAGAACGAATACCATCACAACTTATCCGAACTTATCACACCCCGTCTGCCTTGTCTGAACTGACCCCAACGAATCTAACCCTGCCCTGTCAGTAATACCCCAACGGAACGTAACGTGCCTGCCGTGACTGAACCTAACCCAACAAACCCGAACTCACCAGTGCTCGACAACCAATCCACGTCTGCCTTGTCAGACCATTACTGATCTCATATAACCACTTCGCACCATGTCTGCCGTGTCGCAACCCAACAGAGCGGCCCAAACCATAACACATCTGAACTCGTCTGAACAATTCGCGTCTGCCTTATCGTAACTCATCTGTTTATATCGCCGCCGTCTCCCCTCCCTCTGAGAAATCCACCTCTTCATCGTTAATGGCTTCGTCTTCAACACGCGGCTTTGGCGCGGTCCCACGCTTTTGACGGATGATCAACTCTTGATCGTACCATTCCAAAAGTTCACGCGTCTCATCATCGTACGCGGCAGGGGCAGCGAGAGCCGCTTGTTGTGCAAGACGACCACCAGTGTTGATGATATCGAGGAATTCAGGGTTGTCTGCGTTCACGATGTCGTATTGACCAAACGACATCTTACCCTTCTGAGGACGCCCATCACCAACACCAGCAGTGAACCCTGATGCGGCCATTAGATTAGCAACCGCTTGTGGTTGCATCATGGGTAGTGTGAATTCGACGCTGACTTTGCATGCCCACTTGGGCAATATCGCACGTGTCCGAACATCGGGTGTACGATTGATATCGGCCATACGAACAATAGCCATATAGATTTGAGGTACACCGTAGATGCCTACCATGTCACCTTCGACAAAACACAGTCGGCCAATCTGTGCTTTTTTTGCGCCGGGGAGATCGAGTGCGGCTGTCATCATTGCCCCTTTAAACGCGGTAGACATCAAGGCAATAGCTGTTGGTGCTTGAGGGTTGCTGAGAATGTACGGTGATGCACGGTATTCGGCCAACGGGTTGTGCTTCATCGTGAGATTTCTCTCCGAGATAGTTTTGCGTGGTGAAGGGGCGACAAGCTGTTGCCATGTCTTTTGCGACATGCGGTTGCAGACTAACGGTGTTCGACCAAGAACACAAAATTCGATTCGGGATCGTGTGACCTCGATGATGTCGATGATATCGTCGTTGACTTTTGGTTTCATTAGTTTCTCCTGAGGGAAAGTGCAAGGTGGAACATTACCATAAAGATTAAAGGTCTGTCAAATGGATCGGGATTGGCACTAGGTGTACTAGCTTCACCGTTCCCCCTTCCCATCACACGGACGCCACACCCACACATTAGTATTGGCCACGAGCGTCCAACACCACCCTTTATCCGCCATGCTCT
>Ga0137465_1000550_pt1 | contig 13768 bp, 13 predicted proteins | sample EasRivERMGT828_2_FD_104906 | JGI IMG/M metagenome (GOLD analysis project Ga0137465, IMG submission 104906) | Soil microbial communities from meander-bound floodplain in the East River, Colorado, USA - East River MetaG ERMGT828_2 | ecosystem: Environmental > Terrestrial > Soil > Floodplain ... | reverse complement strand
TCGCAGTAGGCTTTCGCCTCGCGCACTCGGCGGGCGATCAGCTGTGTGTATTGCGCGCCGAAATCGAGGATGAGGATTTTTTCCTGTTGCACGGAAGAGGAGCGGCCGGCAACAGGTGCCGAAAGGGTGGCGGCGCGTGGGTCGAGACGACTAGTCACTGGTCGCTGGTCACCGGTCACTCGACTCTGTAATTGGGCGCTTCCTTGGTGATCTGCACGTCGTGGACGTGGGACTCGCGGATGCCGGCGCTGGTGATCTCCACGAATTCCGCCCGCGCGTGCACGTCTCCGATACTGGCGCAGCCGAGATAGCCCATGCTGGAACGCAACCCGCCCGTAAGCTGCTGCACGAGGGGCCCCAGCTGTCCTTTATACGGTACCCGCCCCTCGACCCCTTCGGGCACCAGCTTGTCGGTGTCCGGTTCATCGTCCTGGAAATAGCGGTCAGCGGCGCCCTGTTGCATGGCTGAAAGCGATCCCATGCCCCGGTACGACTTGTAGGAGCGGCCCTGGAACAACTCGATTTCGCCCGGCGATTCTTCGGTTCCCGCGAACAGGCTGCCGATCATCACGGAGTGGGCGCCGGCGGCGATCGCTTTCGCAATATCGCCGGAGTAGCGTATCCCGCCGTCGGCGATCAGCGGCACGCCGGCCTTGCTGAGCCCTTTGGCGACATTTTCGATCGCGGTGATCTGCGGCACGCCGATGCCGGCGACTATGCGGGTGGTGCAAATAGAGCCCGGCCCGATGCCGACTTTTACGCCGTCCGCCCCATGGTCCACCAGCGCCTTGGCAGCGGCCGCCGTCGCAATATTTCCGCCGATGACCTGGGTTCTGGGAAAGTGGCGCTTCACCCATTTCACGCGGGCGAGCACGTTCTTCGAATGGCCGTGAGCAGTGTCCACCACGATCACGTCGGCGCCCGCCTCGACCAGCGCCTCCGCCCTTTCCTCCGTACCCTCGCCCACGCCGATCGCGGCGCCGACCCGCAATCTCCCCAGGCTGTCCTTGCACGCGTTGGGATGCTCGGTGGACTTGAGGATGTCCTTGACCGTGACCAGGCCGCGCAACTCGAATTTTTTGTTGACCACCAGCACCCGCTCAAGACGGTGCTTGTGCATGAGTCTCATCGCCTCTTCGCGGCTGGCGCCCTCATTCACGACCACCAGGCGCTCGCGCGGCGTCATAATGTTCTTGACCGGCTGGTCGAGTTTTTTCTCGAAGCGCAGATCGCGGTTGGTGACGATGCCCACGACGCGCCCGGAGCCGTTGATCACGGGCAGCCCGGATATGCGGTGCTGCTGGGTGAGCTTCAGCACCTCCCGCACCTTCATGTCGGGCGTGATGGTGATCGGGTCCTTGACGATACCGCTCTCGAAGCGCTTGACCTTGGTGACTTCCGCGGCCTGCGACTTGGGCGGCATGCTCTTGTGAACTATGCCTATCCCCCCTTCCTGGGCGATGGCAATCGCCAGCCGGGCCTCGGTCACGGTGTCCATGGCCGCCGAAACAACGGGAATATTGAGGGTGATGCCGCGGGTCAGCTGGGTAGTGAGGTTGACTTCGCGCGGAAGTACGTTGGAGTGGGCGGGAATCAGCAGGACATCGTCGAAGGTGAGGGCCTTTTGCACCACACGCATGTTTTCTACCCTTCGCAAAAACCGTATTATACGCATGCCCCGGTCAACGGTAAACGGATTGCAGCGTTAATGGATTGACTGGATTGGAAAATGCCAGGTTATCCGATCGTACTGAAGAGGAGTGATCAAATGAAAATCGCCATTGCGCTCGTGCTGATGCTTGCGATCGTTTCCGCCCATGGCCAGTTGCTGAAGTGCGTCGGCAAGGACGGCAAGGTGGAATACGCCACCCAATGCCCGGCGGGCACCAAGGAGCAGATGACAGGTATCAAGAGCACCCCGAGCGGCCCGTCGTCGACCGGCGCCGCATCCAAGCCGAAGTCGTTGGCGGAGCAGGATGCCGATTTCAAGAAACGCAGGACGGAGCAATCGGACACGCAGGCGAAGCAGGAGAAAGAAACCGCCGAAAAAGGGCAGCGACAGCGCGCTTGCGAGGATGCGCGCAACTATCTCGTGGCACTGGAATCCGGACAACGCGTCACTCGCACCGATCCCAAGACCGGAGAGCGCATTTTCCTGGAAGACGCGGCCCGCACCCAGGAAATGACAGTTGCGCGGCAGTCGGTCCAGAACAACTGCAAATAACGCCTAGCGAGAGCGCTTGACCCGACGCCGCCGGGCTTCCCTGGGATCGGCAACCAGCGGCCGGTAGATTTCCACGCGGTCGCCATCGCGCAGCGGCGCGTCGAGTTCGACCCGCCTGCCGAAGATCCCCACGCACCCCCGAGCAAGCTGGATTCCCGGATAGCGCCGCAGAATGCCGGAGCGCTCGATTGCCTGCCGCACCGTCGTACCCTCTTCTACTTCCAGCTCCAGCAATACCTGCTGATCAGGCAATGCGTATGCGACTTCCACCAGCAAATTCGAACTCTCTTGTGCCACGATGCTAGTTCCCGATTCCTAGCCCCTGATCCCCGGTCCCTGATCCGCCCTGGACCCTGCAGTCAGAATCTGCTCGGCGCGTTTTGCAAACGCGTCCACCAGCGTGTTGGCGATGTGATCGAACACCGGTCCGACCAGTCGCTCCAGGATCCGGTTGGAAAACTCGTAACGCAGGCTGAGCTCGACCTTGCAACCGCGACCGGCAAGCCCGGTGAAGCGCCAGCTGCCGTCGAGGCTATTGAACGGCCCCTCGATCAGGCGGATCAGCATTTCGGCCGGCGCGTTTTTCGCGTTTTGGGTGGTAAAGCCGTGCTTGATGCCGTGGTAATTGATGAGTATCGCCGCGCGCGTGACGTTTTCGTCGCGATGAATGACTGTGGTGCCCCCGCACCACGGCAGGAATTTCGGATAGTCCTCCACCGCATCCACCAATGCGAACATCTGCACCGGCGTGAACTCGACCAGCACCGAGCGGCTGACTTCAGTCATTGGTACACCTTGGCGCAGTTGCCGGTAGCATAAGGATTAGTCACGTCTTGCTGATAGAATGACCGGGGAACCGATACTGGCATGAGCATCGTCGAGAACCGCAAGGCCTTTCACGACTATTTTATCGAGCAGCGGCTCGAAGCAGGAATCGCCCTGGAAGGATGGGAGGTCAAGTCGATCCGGGCGGGGCGGGCCCAGATCAAGGAAGCCTACGTGATCGTGAGCAACGACGAGATTTTCCTGATCGGCTGCCACATCAGCCCGTTGACCTCTGCCTCGACCCATGTCACTCCCGACCCCACCCGCACCCGCAAGTTATTGCTGCATGCCGGGGAAATCAGCCGCCTGATCGGCAGCGTCGAGCAAGCCGGCTACACGCTGGTGCCGCTCGACCTGCACTACAAGGCCGGGCGCATCAAGCTCGAGATCGGGCTTGCCAGGGGCAAGCGCCAATACGACAAGCGGCAAGCCGAGAAAGAGAAGGACTGGCGCCGCGAACAGCAGCGACTGTTGCGGCTGAAGAACTGATGAGCCTCCAGGTAGCAATAGATGGGGTGGCTGATGGGACTCGAACCCACAACACCTGGAATCACAATCCAGTACTCTACCTTTGAGCTACAGCCACCATCGGGAAAACTTGCGCATCTGGCACGCCCGGCGGGAATCGAACCCACAACCCCCGGCTTAGAAGGCCGGTGCTCTGTCCGTTGAGCTACGGGCGCTCATCGACTAGTCTGCCGCGTTCGGTCACGGGTCGCAAAGAGAAGCACGCGAACCGGGCTGGGCCACGCCCCGGAAGCGGCGTAACTATACTCTTGGAAGCCTCTGATAGTCAATGAGAAATCCGGAGTTTTCCAGTGCCTATTCGTCACTTGCGGGGTGCTGGAATTTCATATATAAAGACCCTCTTTTTTCGGGCAAATCCGCTCATGGCTTCCGAACTGCATAAGTCCTTTCCCGCCTACAAGCCCAAGGGCAAAGAGGATTACATGAACCCGCGCCAGCTTGCGCATTTCCGCAAGATGCTGGACGAGATGAAGCGTGATCTGTCGCAGGATATCGACCGCACCGTGCACACCATGCAGGACGAGGCCACGATCTTTGCCGATCCCAACGACCGGGCGAGCCAGGAATCGGACATGTCGCTGGAACTGAGAAACCGCGATCGTGAGCGCAAGCTCATCAAGAAAATCGACGAGACCATCGCCCGCATCGACGCTGGCGAGTACGGCTATTGTGATTCCTGCGGCGTGGAAATCGGCCTCAAGCGGCTCGAGGCGCGGCCGACCGCTACACTGTGCATCGATTGCAAGACGCTCGACGAGCTGCGCGAGCGGCAAGTGGCCAAGTAGCAGCGGCTATCGGCCATTAGCTGTTGGACATGAGAAAGGGGCGGTTGTCCGCCCCTTTTTCTTTGCTCCAGCTAACAGCCAGGAGCCAATTGCCGGACACTGCTACTGCGCGGTCTGAGCAGCCTTGGCCTCAGCCGCGACCGCCTTCATTGAAAGCCGCAGCCTCCCTTTGTCGTCGGCCTCCAGCACTTTCACTCTCACCTGCTGGCCTTCCTTGAGGTGATCCGCAACTGCATTGACCCGCTCGTTGGCGATCTGCGAGATGTGAAGCAGACCGTCCTTGCCGGGCAACACGCTCACGATCGCGCCGAAATCGAGCAGCTTCAACACGGTTCCGTCATAGATGCGGCCAACTTCCACGTCGGCGGTGATGTCCTCGATGCGCTTCCTGGCCAATTCCCCCGCTTCCGGCGAAACGCACGCTATGGTAACGGTGCCGTCGTCCTGAATATCTATCGTGGTGCCGGTCTCCTCCGTCAGCGCCCGAATCACCGCACCACCCTTGCCGATCACGTCCCGGATCTTCTCCGGCTTGATCTTGATCGTGATCATACGTGGCGCCCACATCGAAAGCTCGGAGCGCGGCGATTCCAGAGAATGCTTCATCCTGTCCAGAATGTGCAGGCGGCCTTCGCGCGCCTGGACCAGCGCGGCGTGCATGATCTCCTTGGTAATTCCTTCGATCTTGATGTCCATCTGCAGCGCGGTAATGCCCTTTTCAGTTCCGGCGACCTTAAAATCCATGTCGCCCAGATGGTCCTCATCGCCAAGGATATCGGACAGCACTGCGAACCGGTTGCCTTCCTTGATCAGCCCCATGGCGATGCCCGCCACGTGCGATTTCAGCGGCACGCCGGCGTCCATCAGTGCAAGACAGCCCCCGCACACGCTCGCCATCGAGCTTGATCCGTTGGATTCGGTGATTTCGGACACCACCCGCAGCGAGTAAGCGAATTCCTCCGGTCCCGGGAGCATGGCCATCAAAGCGCGCTTGGCGAGCCGCCCGTGCCCGATCTCGCGGCGCTTGGGCGTACCCACCCGCCCGGTCTCCCCCGTGGCATACGGTGGCATGTTGTAGTGCATCATGAAACGATCCCGGTATTCACCCTGCAGCGCATCAATGCGCTGCTCGTCGCGCGAGGTTCCGAGCGTCGCCGTGACCAGCGCCTGAGTCTCGCCTCGCGTGAACAGGGCCGAGCCATGCGCCCGCGGCAGCAAACCAGTGCGGATCGTGATCGGGCGCACCGTGCGCGTATTGCGGCCATCGATCCGCGGTTCGCCGCTCAGGATCTGGCCGCGCACGATCTTCGATTCCAACGCGAAGCAGATTTCCTTTACCGCGTTGGCATCCGGGCCGCCGTCCGTGCCGACGCCAACCTCGGTAAACACCCGCTTCCAGATATCGTCTATGGCACCGGAACGCGCGCCTTTTTCCTTGATCTGGAATGCCGCGCGCAATTCGCTCTCGGCCAGCGCCGCAATGCGGGTAACCAAAGCCTCATCCTTGGCGGGTTCCTTCCAGCTCCATGCCTCCGACCCGGCCTCGTCGACCAGTTCGTTGATGGCCTGGATCACCTGCTGCATCTGCTGGTGGCCGAATACGACCGCGCCAAGCATTATGTCTTCGGGCAGTTCCTTCGCCTCGGATTCCACCATCAGAACCGCCTGCCCGGTGCCGGCCACCACCAGGTCGAGTTGCGATGTCTTGAGCTCGGTGGCGGTCGGGTTGAGCACGTATTGACCATTGATATAGCCAACACGCGCTGCCCCGATCGGTCCGTTGAACGGGATCCCGGACAAGGCAAGCGCGGCCGATGTGCCGATCATCGCCGGAATATCGGAGTCGACTTCGTTGTTCGATGACACCACGGTCGCCACGATCTGCACTTCATTGTAAAAGCCGTCTGGAAACAGCGGGCGGATCGGGCGATCGATCAGCCGGCAAGTTAGGATTTCCTTCTCGGAAGGACGGCCCTCGCGCCTGAAAAATCCGCCAGGAATCTTGCCGGCAGCGTAAGTGCGCTCCTGGTAATCCACGGTCAGCGGCAGGAAATCCTTGCCCGCCTGCGCCTGCTTCGCGCCGACCACGGTGACCAGCACTACGGTGTCTTCCATGGTAACCAGCACCGCGCCGGATGCCTGGCGCGCGATCTCGCCGGTCTCCAATACCAGCCGATGCTGGCCCCAAATGAGTGATTTCTTGATGTGAGTCACAGCGTTATCCCTTGAGAAATAAAAAAGACCGCACCTGCGCGGTCTTGGGTTAATTGAAGATGCGTATCCAGCAGCCGCGCCCGAAAGTCCGCGCGACCCGGTATGACGGCCAGCCGGACCCTGGCTTCGGCGTCCACGAAAGATGCCTTACTTGCGCAGCCCGAGGCGATCGATCAACTGACGGTATTTATCGGCGTCAGCTCGCTTGAGGTAATCAAGGAGCTTTCGCCTGCGGCTCACCATGCGCAGCAGGCCACGACGCGAATGATGGTCCTTGACGTGCGTTTTGAAATGCTCGGTGAGGTCCGTGATACGTGCCGTCAGCAGCGCGACTTGGACCTCGGGGGACCCCGTGTCGTCCTTGGCACGCTGGTAATCCTTGACCAGCTGAGCTTTTTGGTTAATGGTAACTGCCATTATTCTCTCCGACTATCCCCTGTCTTTTCCGTCTGTAAGTGGCGCGCTATTCTACACTCTAACCCACGGTTTCTCAACAAATTCAGGGACTAGGGTCTTGGGCCCGAGGACTCAAGAGCAATCCAGCTTGCGCCCCTTAGGGCATGTCCCAGCCCCTAACCCCTCGCCGTCAGCCGCCTGGGCACGATACGGCACGGACTGCTGACCTCGGCAATCCCCAGGAATTTGCGGTCAGGTCCATAAATTCGCGCCAGGCCCTCTGCGCTGGCTTCGGTGCGCTCGACCGCTTGGCCTTGGCTCAAACGCCGCGTCTCGCCCGCGTCGAGATCGAGACGCGGCAGGGACGTCACCAGTGCATCGGCCGGCAACAGCATTTCGTCTCTTTGAGCCAGTGTCAACGGCTCAAGTCGCTCCAGGCTGACCGCTCCCGAACACAATTCAAATCGGCCGACCGCCTCCCTGCGCAGCGCCGCAAGGCAGCCGCCACAAGCCAGTTTGCGGCCGATGTCCTCGGCCAGCACTCTCACATAGGTGCCCTTGCTGCAACGAACCCGCACGGTCAATTCATTCCCGGCCAGATCGATTAGGTCCAGGCTGCTGATAAATATCCTGCGCGGGCTGCGCGGAATCTCGCGCCCGGCGCGCGCGAGCTTGTAGAGCGGCTGGCCTGCAAGCTTGATGGCGCTGTACATCGGCGGCGTCTGGAGGGTTTCGCCCACAAACTCCTGCAACACCCGCTCGACACTCTCACGGCTCACATTGACCGGGAAACGGGCCGTGACCTGGCCATCGAGGTCCCCCGTGCGGGTCGTAAGATCGAGCCGGATCGAGGCAAGATAGGTCTTGTCGGCCTCCAGCAACAGGTGGGAAAACTTCGTTGCTTCACCCAGGCAGACCGGCAGCAAGCCCGTGGCAAGAGGGTCGAGAGTCCCGGTGTGGCCTGCCTTGGCCGCGTTGAACAGGCGACGCACCATTTGCATTGCGGTATGGGAAGTGATGCCGCATGGCTTGTCGAGCAGCAGCACGCCATCTACTGTACGACGCTCGACGCGCACGCCGCTCATTTCTTATTCCGGGTACGCTTTGCACGGGTCGCCCTTGCGGCATCGTCGGCCACCGCGGCATCGATCAACTGGGACAAGTGAATCCCGCGCTCGACTGATTCGTCATACTGGAACTGCAATTGCGGCACGATGCGCAGTTTCATGCGATGCGCCAGCTCGCTGCGCAAGAAACCCGCGGCATGCTGCAGGCCCATGGCAGCATCGGCGACCCTGGACGGGTCGCCGAGTGAGGTGAAAAAAATCTTGGCGTGAGACTGATCCCGGGAGACCTCGACGTCGATGATGGTGATCATGCCGACGCGCGGGTCTTTCAGCTCGACCCGGATGATATCCGACAGCTCGCGCTGGATTTGCTCGGCGATGCGGCGGCTGCGGGGGTAGTCTCTTGGCATCGCGGCCAGGGGCTGAGGGAACAGGGGTCGGGGAACCGCGAAAACGCCTTCCTGATCCCTGACCGCCGATCCTGATTCTAGAGCGTGCGGGCGACTTCGACCACTTCGTACACCTCGAGCTGGTCGCCGACCCTGAGATCGTCGAAATTTCTGAGGGACAGGCCGCACTCAAACCCGGACTTGACTTCCCTGACGTCGTCCTTGAAGCGTTTGAGCGAATCGAGCTCGCCTTCGTGGATGACCACGTTGTCACGCAGCACGCGCAACCTGGCCCCGCTTCGGCGTACCAGTCCTTCCGTCACGTAACAGCCGGCAACGGTGCCGATCTTCGAGATCTTGAATACCTGCCGCACTTCGACCAGGCCGAGGATGCTTTCTTTTCGCTCCGGAGAAAGCATGCCCGACAGCGCCGACTTGATCTCATCCACGGCATCGTAAATCACGTTGTAGTAGCGAATATCGATTCCGTTGTTCTCCGCGAGCTTTCTGGCCGCAGAGTCGGCCCGCGCGTTGAAACCTATGATGACCGCCTTGGAAGCAAGCGCGAGGTTGACATCCGACTCGGTGATGCCGCCGACGGCAGCGTGCACGATGTTGACCTTGACTTCGTTGGTGGAGAGTCCGGACAGGGCGTGCGACAGACCTTCGTAGGACCCCTGCACGTCCGCCTTGATGATGAGAGAGAGCAACTTGGCTTGCCCCTCGCCCATCTGATCGAAGATGTTCTCGAGCTTGGCCGAGTGCTGCTTGGCCAGCTTCACGTCGCGGTATTTGCCTTGACGGAACAACGCGATCTCGCGCGCCTTGCGCTCGTCGCCGAGGACCAGCACGTCGGATCCCGCGTTCGGGACGTCGGATAGTCCGAGAATTTCCACGGGGATCGAAGGTCCGGCCTGCTCGATGCTCTCGCCATTTTCGTCGAGCAACGCGCGTACCCGCCCGAAAACAGCACCCGCCAGCACCACATCGCCGCGCTTCAGAGTGCCGGACTGCACGAGCACGCTGGCGACCGGCCCGCGACCCTTATCCAGGCGAGATTCAATGACGATACCCTTGGCCGGAGCATCCTTCGGCGCCCTCAATTCAAGCACCTCGGACTGCACCAGCAGGCTGTCGAGCAGCTGGTCCACACCCTTGCCAGTCTTGGCCGACACCGGAATGAACATGGTGTCGCCGCCCCAATCTTCGGGTACTACTTGCTGGGCTGAAAGATCCTGCTTGACGCGGTCGGGGTTGGCCTCGGGCTTGTCGATCTTGTTGAGCGCCACCACCATCGGCACCTTGGCCGCTCTGGCGTGATGAATCGCTTCTATCGTCTGGGGCATCACGCCATCGTCGGCGGCAACCACCAGGATTACGATATCGGTCACTTTTGCGCCGCGCGCGCGCATTGCAGTAAATGCCTCGTGCCCGGGCGTATCGAGGAAGGTGATCATGCCCTTGGGCGTATTCACGTGGTAAGCGCCGATGTGCTGTGTAATTCCGCCCGCTTCACCGCTCGCAACCTTGGTCCCGCGTATCGCGTCGAGCAGCGAAGTCTTGCCGTGGTCCACGTGCCCCATGACCGTGACTACCGGGGCGCGCGGCTCGAGCTTGATTGTGGAGGGCGCCTGCTGCTCCTCAGCGAGAAAGGCATCCGGCTCGTCGAGCTTGGCGCGCTTGGCAACGTGGCCCATATCCTCGATGACGATCATCGCGGTGTCCTGGTCCAGCACCTGGTTGATGGTAACCATGGTGCCAAGCTTCATAAGCGCCTTGATGACCTCGGCAGCTTTGACCGACATCTTGTGTGCGAGATCCGCGACGGTGATAGTTTCCGGCACCGTCACTTCCCGCACGACGGGCTCGGTGGGCGCGGCAAAAGCGCGTTGTGCCTCGCCTTCATCCGCGTGAGCCGCGTGGCCGGGGCGAGCCTTGCGCGCGCGCCAGCCCAATCCGCCGGTCGCGTCACCGCGCGTCTTGATGCTCCTTCGCTTGACGGTATCGTCCTTCCAGACGACTTCCTTGACCTGCTGCTTCTTGGCCTTTTTCTCGGCTTTCTGGGCCTTTTCCTCCGGCTTGACCATCGGCTTGTGTAGCGTGCCCTCCACGCTGATTCCCGCCGCGGCCCCCGCCGGCTTGGCTGCTTCCGGCGCTTTGGTTTCCGCCTCGGCAACCACGTCAGCTTCCTTCTTGCGCCGTTTGTGCTCCGCGTCTTCCGTCTGCCGCGCCGCAAGCTCGGCCTGCTGCCTGGCTTCCGCCTCGCGCAAGGCGATCTGCTCCGCGTCGAGTACGGGCTTGGCTGGTTCTGCGGTTCCGCCATCAGCTTCTGCCGCATCGCGCTTCACCAGCACCCGTTTCTTGCGCACCTCGATCTGGATGGTCCGTGATTTTCCGAGGCCATCGGATTTCTTGATCTCGGTCGTTTGCCGCCGCGTGAGCGTGATTTTCTGCTTCGCCTCGCCTGCACCGTGCGACTTGCGCAAATGCTCAAGCAGTTGCGTTTTATCCTTTTCGGTGAGGGGAGTGTCATCCGCCAGGGCCTTGTTCACGCCGGCGGCCTGCAACTGCTCGATGAGCAGCGCCGGTGGCAATCCCAGCTGCTGGGCGAATTGAGTGACGTTGATCTGAGCCATCGGGTAACGGGCCTCAGGAAGCAGCGGCTTCCGCAAACCAGGGGGCGCGTGCAGCCATGATGAGCTGCTTGGCGCGCTCTTCCTTGAGCCCTGTCAACTCGATCAGGTCGTCGGTGGCGAAATCGGCGAGCGCCTCCTGCGTCGCCACGCCCTTGGAGGCAAGCAGGCGAGCGGTGTCGTTGTCCATGCCCTCAACCTTCATCAGATCCTCGATATCGTGCTCGACCTGCTCCTCGCTGACGATTGCCTGGGTCAGCAGCGCGTTGCGGGCACGGCCTCTCAACTCGTTCACGGTAGCTTCATCGAAGGACTCGATCTCCTGCATCTCGCCGATCGGGACGTAGGCGACTTCCTCGAGGGTATTGAAGCCTTCCTGGACCAGGATATCGGCCACTTCCTCGTCAACGTCGAGTTTCTCCATGAATATCGTCTTGACGCGTGTGACCTCCTCCTCGCTCTTCTTCTTGGAATCCTCCAGTGTCATGAGGTTGAGCTCCCACCCGGTCAGCTCGCTGGCGAGCCGCACGTTCTGGCCGGTGCGCCCGATCGCCTGGGCGAGGTTTTCCTCGTCCACTACGATGTCCATGCTGTGCGCTTCCTCGTCCACCTTGATCTTGCTCACCTCGGCCGGAGCCAGCGCGTTGATCACGAACTGCGCAGGATCCTCCGCCCACAGCACGATGTCCACACGCTCGCCGGCAAGCTCCGAAGTCACTGCCTGGACGCGCGATCCACGCATGCCGACGCAAGTGCCGATCGGGTCGATCCGGCGGTCATTGGAATGCACCGCGATTTTCGCGCGCGAGCCGGGATCCCTGGCTGCCGCTTTAATCTCGAGCAATCCATCCTCAAGCTCTGGTACCTCGAGCTCGAACAGCCTGGTGATGAATTCTGGAGCGGTGCGGGAGAGCACAAGCTGGGGACCCCTGGCCGAGCGGTCGATCTTCCAAACGAAGGCCCGTGCACGGTCCCCGACTCGCAGGTTTTCCTTGGGAATCATCTGATCGCGCGGCAGCACGGCCTCCAGCCGCCCGGATTCGATGATCGCGCTACCGCGCTCCATGCGTTTGATGACGCCGGTGACAAGATGCTCTTTACGCGCGAGGAAATCATTGAGTATCTGCTCGCGCTCCGCGTCGCGGATCTTTTGCAGGATGACCTGCTTCGCCGTCTGTGCGCCGATACGCCCCACTTCCAGGGCGCCCAGCGGCTTCTCGATGTACTCGGCCGCCTGGATTTCGGGGTGTTCCTTTCTGGCCTCGCTCAAAGGGATCTGGCGCGCAGCTTCCTCGATGACTTCCCCATCGTTCATCACCTGCCAACGGCGGAAAAAGGAGAACTCGCCCGTCGTGCGGTCCACCGAGGCACGCACGTCGACGTCCTCGCGGAAACGCTTCTTGGTGGCTGACGCGAGCGCAAGCTCGAGCGCGCCGAACACGATTTCCTTTTCGACGTTCTTTTCCCGCCCCAGGGCGTCAACCAGCAACAGTATTTCCCGGCTCATTCCTGTCTCCCGCTATAAATCTGGCACCAGGCGTGCCGTTTCCACGTTGCCGATCTCGAGCGACAGCAGCCTGCCGTCGACTTCGAGCTGCAGGCGCCCCGCGCCCGCCTCGCGCACCATGCCAACAAAGTTGCGCTGCCCTTCTACCGCAACGCGCGCCTTGACGCGCACCCTCTGCCCGGTAAAGCGCGCGAAATCCCGCTCGTCTTTCAACAACCGGTCCAAACCCGGAGACGACACTTCCAGCCGGTCGTAATTCACGTTCTCCACCGCCAGCACCCGGCCCACCTGGTGACTTACCGCGGCACAATCGTCCACGGTGATACCGCCCGGCTTGTCGATGTAAATACGCAGCAGCCGCCCTTTGGCGGGCCGCTCCACGCCGACAAGTTCGTAACCCATACCGCCCAGCGTTGTCTCCAGTAACCCGTTCAAATTCATCGATAATCCGCTCTACAAACAAAAAATGGGCCTGCCAGCCCACTTTCGTCCCCCCAGAATCGGGGGGTGCACAGTGTAACAAAAATCACGCTCAAATCCAATAGGTTGGATAACTTCGTTTCGTGGGAACAACGGCGCTCGTTCCGAGCGTAGTGATCGAGTGCGGGCATGAGTATGCCGCCGCATTGTCGTTCCGAAAATAGGGCACGGCAGGGGAATGAACAAAAAACAAACGCCCCACCCGGGTCGGGTGAGGCGTTTGTTATCGTGGGTGCCTGACGATGTCCTACTTTCGCACGGAATACACCGCACTATCATCGGCGCTGAGTCGTTTCACGGCCCTGTTCGGAATGGGAAGGGGTGGTTCCAACTCGCCATTGTCGTCAGACGTAGCTTGTTGAGCGCTCGCATTCAGCCACCGGCTGTCGGCAAACGCCCGTAATAGGAAGAAGTAAAGTAAGTCGATTGTATCTTGGCAAACCCTTATTCACCCGAGCCTGGCTGAATTCCAGTGCTCACGGTTATAGGATCAAGCCGCACGGGCAATTAGTACCGGTTAGCTCAAAGGATTACTCCTCTTACACATCCGGCCTATCAACGCGGTGGTCTTCCGCGACCCTTCAGGGGAGTCAAGCTCCCGGGAAGTCTAATCTCAAGGCGAGTTTCCCGCTTAGATGCTTTCAGCGGTTATCTCTTCCGCACATAGCTACCCGGCGATGCCACTGGCGTGACAACCGGTACACCAGAGGTGCGTCCACT
>Ga0137465_1000548_pt1 | contig 13836 bp, 16 predicted proteins | sample EasRivERMGT828_2_FD_104906 | JGI IMG/M metagenome (GOLD analysis project Ga0137465, IMG submission 104906) | Soil microbial communities from meander-bound floodplain in the East River, Colorado, USA - East River MetaG ERMGT828_2 | ecosystem: Environmental > Terrestrial > Soil > Floodplain ... | reverse complement strand
TGGTCACCGCCGATCTCGCGAGACACGCATCATGAGACCACAACGCATCAAGCGCGTGATCGACGCACGCCACCAACAGCGCGTGATCCTCGTGATGGCGTGCGGACACAATGTCATCATCCCATTGACGGAACTCGCACGCGCCGATACCATGCCTCACGTGGACACACCGTGGCTGTGCGATCAGTGCCCTGACCTGCCGCCCGAACCTGACGACCCGATGGAGGCGTATCGGGTGGCCTGCGGTGGTGCGTGACGGTTCGCGTCTTGCTCACTACTGGGATGCACGTTTGGCTGTTCGCCTGGCACCACCGAGACGCGCAACGTCTGTGCGCAGGTCTGCCCGTCGTCATGTATCAGGAGGTTCCGATTGGCCATCATTCTCTCCCTCGAACACAAGCGCCGCACGACTCAAGAACTGATCGACCTGCTGGAACAGAAGTCTGATTGTCAGTGTGTCACCGAGTACGGTCACAACTCACTGTGTCCGTATGCGCAGATGATCGCGCGGTTGACGCATCGGCAGACCCGCGCGGGGATGCCGACTCTCCGCATTACGGGAGAGCCGCGTGGCTGATATCCGCTTCATCGCGAAGCACTACATCGATCAAGGCTGGGCGGTCGTCCCACTCGTCAAAGGCGAGAAGCGCGCGTCGTCGTCCTGGCAGAAGAAGACCTACGAGCCGAAGGACTTCGGCCCCACCGACGGCATCGCCGGCAAGTGCGGGGAGCCCTCGGGGTGGCGCGTAGACGTGGACCTCGACTCGCGTGAGGCCGTCGAGGCTGCGCGGGACTTGCTGCCGCGCACCGGCATGGTGCATGGGCGGCCTGGCAAGCCGGACTCGCATTACTGGTACGGCTGCGACGGCATCAAGACTACGCAATTCACCGACGTCCGCGCCGCAGGAGCAGGCGGCACGACGTCCATGCTCGTCGAGATCCGCAGCACCGGCGGTTACACCGCCCTGCCGCCCAGCACGCACCCGTCCGGGGACGTGCTGGCGTGGACGGTCGAGCGTGACCTGATGGTCATGACGCCGGAGGACTTGTATGCCGCGGTCCGCGGGGTGGCCCTGGTGGCGCTCCTGGCCCGGCATTGGCCGGGCGCAGGCGTGCGGCACGGCGCCGTGGGACACCTCGCCGGGTTCCTGTGTCAAGCAGGCCTCGAGGGCGCTCAGGTCATCCGGATCATCTCTAGCGCCGCCCGTATCGCCGGTGACCCGGATCTGGCCGACCGGGTCAAGTTCGCCACGTCGACCGTGGCCAAGCATCGTGCGGGAGAGAACGTCACCGGCGGTCCGAAGCTGACCGACGACCTCGGGCCTGAGGTCGTGGCGAAGATGCGCGGCTGGTTGAAGCTCGCCGACGGGGACGCCATCGAGGAGATGAACGCGAAGCACTTCTGGTGCCGGCTGGGAAAGGACGACGCGATTGGAAGAGAAGACGCCACTGGTGGTGTCGTCTTCCAGAAACCGCGTTCGCTCTACACCGAGTACGCAAACCGCCAAGTGATCGTGGGCCTCGACGAGAAAGGCAAGCCGACGTGGAAACCGCTGTTCCAGGCGTGGCTCGAGTCGAAGCAGCGCAGGTCGTATCGTGAGGTGGTATTCTCGCCGCCACCGCGGCCCGCCGATCCTCTCGACTACAACTTGTGGACCGGCTTTTCAGTCGCCCCCGTTACGGGCGACTGCCCACTCTTCCTGGCGCATCTCAAGGACATCATCTGCTCGGGCAACGTCGCGCACTACGAGTACTTGCTTGACCTCCTCGCACTCACGTGCCAGGAGCCCGGCTACCAGTCCGAAGTGGCCGTCGTCATGCGCGGGAAGCCCGGCACGGGGAAAGGCACCTTTGTCCGTGCCTTGGGGCGCATCTTCGAGCGGCACTTCGCGCATCTCGACAAGACCGCCGACCTGGTGGGCAACTTCAACGCGGCCATCTCCGGCAAGATCATCGTGTTCGGTGACGAAGCGTTCTGGGCGGGCGACAAGCGTGAGGTGGCTGCATTGAAACGGCTGATTACTGAGCCAACGCTCAGAATCACCCGGAAAGGCATCGACTCGGTGCAGGAGTCGAACTCCATCCATCTCTTCATGGCGACGAATGATAATTGGTCGATCCCCGCGCAGTTGGGCGAACGACGCTTCTTGGCGCTGAAAGTCTCGAGCGCGCGGATGGGCGACCAAGCGTACTTCCAGGCCGTCGAGAAGGAACTTCTCGACGGAGGCCTGTCGGCGTTTCTCGATATGATGCTCAAGCGACCCTTCGACCGTCAGGCGCTGCGCACCGTGCCGAAGACCGAAGAGCTGCGTGCGCAGCAGGCGCAGAGTTTGAGTCCTGTGCTCGAGTGGTGGCAGGACTGCTTGTATGAGGGACGCATTGCTCAGCTTGGATGGCCAGGTGCGGAGTGGGTTCCTGTCGCGTCCTTATTCGAAGCTTATTCAAGTTGGAGCTCTGTGCGCAAAACGCGCTTGCTGTCTAAGGTTGAGTTCGGACGACGCATGATCGAATTCTTCAGCGCGGGTGAGTCCAAATCACGGAAGATCAAGGGTGAAATCATCCGTTGCATTGATCTGAGAACACTTGGTGATGCGCGTCAGGTGTTCGACGCGGAGGCTGGCGCGCCTTCCGATTGGCCCACAGATCCCGCAAGTACTGCGTCTAACGCGATTCCGTTTTGACCTTACCGTTTTGAGGACACTTTTCCACTGAGCGTAGCCGACACCTGTGAGACCCTCCTCAACGGCCCGGGCCTTCTAAGGTTACAGATCTCGCGCTTTTCATCCGTAACCTCCTGTCTTTCCTGCAACTGCTTGAACCCTCGAGAGTTGCGACGTTCCCAAAGCGCTTCCGACGAGGTAACAGATCGAGGAGGCGGGTCAAGATCTAAACGCATCGTAAGTGCGCCTGTCCTCTGGCAGTGACACAGCGCACATTGACGCAGGACCCACGTAACACACTATCATCTGTATCATCTGTATCATCTGTTACCTTATCAATAATCATCAACAATCACCGGAGTAAATCGAGTAACAGATCAAGTAACAGATGGTTACAGATGCGCCTGCCCTCACATCTCGACCTGATGCTTCCCATGAAGGCAACGTCGGCCCGCGTCACGTTGCGCGGCGTGGTACAATCGAGGCGCGATGAAGTGCGGGGACAACGGCGGACTCAACTCCTTAGGCGACCCGTGCAGGCGCGATGTCAAGCCGGGCTTCACGCGATGCAGTAAGCACGGTGCGCAGTTCCCCGAGTCAAAGATCAAAGCTGAGCACGCGCTCGCACTCGCGCGGATGCCCGCTATCGAAGCGTTGCAGCACGTGCTCGACCAGTTCTTGTCGGCGACCTGCGCGACGTGCGGCTTTCCCTCGGGAGATTCCGACCGTCAGCGAGTCGCCATCCGCGCGGCGGAGGCGGTCTTGAACCGCACGGGATTCGGGTCGGCTCAGACGATCACGGTGACGCCTCAGAACGATGGGGCCATCGCGTTGTCACTCTTGACGCCTGAGGAACGCGCAGAACTCACGGGCTTGCTCGCGCAGATCAAGTGCATCAAGGACGCCGTGCGCGCCCGACAGGTCGGTGCGCCGCCGCCGATGGATCAGTCGACTCAGGGAGTCACACACTAATGGCCTCAGCATCCATCATCGCCCGACGCTTCACCTTCGTCCGTGAAGTGGGCGGCGCGAACGACGGCAGCTGGGTCAACTTTTTCCAGCGCTTCACCGGGAATCGCGTCGGCGACTCTTGGTGTGCATCGTTCGTCTCGATGGTCCTGGACATCGCCTACCGTGGACTGTGCCCGCTCAAGCGGAGCGCATCGTGTCAGGCGTTGCTCGACCAAGCGAATACGCGCGGCTGGGTGGTCGCCGGTGCTCCCCAGCCCGACGACCTGTTCTTCTACACGGATGACGCCGGACACGCGCACCACGTGGGGATTGTCACCGGAGTGAATGCCACCAAAGTCACGGGCATTGCCGGCAACACCAGCGAGGACGGCAAGAGCGTCAACGGGACGGGCGTCTTCGAACATCTCATCGGCGGTCCTCACGTCGTTTACGTGCGCTTGCCCAAGGAGTGATCATGGACACACTGCACACTCTTCTCGCCAATCCGTCCGTGCGTGCGACCCTCATGGGCGCACTCGGTGCCGCAGCCGCGGACATCCATGCGTGGCGCACGTCACCTACCTGGAAAGTCGATGGCTTCAACTGGGGCACCGCCTCGAAGCGTTGGATCACCGGCGCGGTCACGGGGTTTGCCATCCAGAATGGCCTCAGCGGATTGCTCGGCCTGTGAGTCGTACTCGCAGGCGGGCTTACACCCGAGCGAAGCGGTTCGTTCGGTCGTGTCGCAACCACGGCAGTTGTCCGTGGTGTACTGGTAACCGCACCATCGCCACCCGTCGCGCCCGAGCGAAGGCTCAGGACGAACTCAAGGAGAAACCATGAAGCGTCTCGTTACGTCCATCAGCGTACTCATCACGTTGCTCGGCATCACGGCCGGGTGTGCCGGCGCCCTGAAGGTCAAGGCCGCGCTCGTCGCAGGTCAGGAGACGGCGGTCAACGAGCTCGCCGATGCGCAGACGCTCGAGATCACGCTGTACCACTCGAACACGGTGCCCGCGTTGACGCAGGCCAAACACGTCGAGATCCAGACGTCCTTCAAGGATGCGGCGCAGAAGCTCCAGGTCGCGGGCGCGGACATCAAGGCGTGGGACGGCACGGGCATTCCGCCGGCGACGCTCGCCGCGGCCAAGGCCGTCATTCTCGGCATCAAGAACACGGTCGACATACTTCAGCCGGGCACGTCGCTCGCGAGTAAGTTGCAGCAGGTGCTCGACAAGCTCAAGGGTGGCGAGCCCAACTTCGCCATCGCGCACTGATGGATCGGGTGCTCGTGACGGGCGGTCACGGGTTCCTAGGACAGCACGTGGTGAGGACCTTCGGGTCTTCCCACGTGTTCGCACCTCGGAGTCGGGACTACGACCTGCGAGATCGGTCGGCCGTCATCCGTCTCTTGGACGACGTGCGACCGGACGTGATCGTCCACCTCGCGGCTGTCGTCGGCGGCATCGGTGCGAACAGAGCACGACCGGGCGAGTTCTTCTACGACAATCTCATGATGGGCGTGCAACTCATGGAGCAGGCGCGCCAGGTCGGCGTTAAGAAGTTCGTCGCCGTCGGCACCGTCTGCGCATATCCGAAGATGACGCCCGCACCATTCCGCGAGGAGGACTTGTGGAACGGGTATCCCGAGGACACGAACGCGCCGTATGGGTTGGCAAAGAAGATGTTGCTGGTGCAGGCGCAAGCGTACCGCCAACAGTATGGCTTCAACGCGATCTACTTGCTGCCCGTGAACCTGTATGGGCCGGGCGACAACTTCGACCCGAGCACGTCGCATGTGATACCGGCGTTGATCCGCAAGTGTCTTGATGCGTCAGCTGCTGACGCATCAGAGATCGTCGTCTGGGGTGACGGCACCGCGACTCGTGAGTTCCTCTTCGTGCGTGATGCGGCCCGAGGCATCCACCTCGCGACGATGCACTACGACGGGGCGGACCCGGTCAACCTCGGCTCTGGGCGTGAGATGACGATTGCCGAGTTAGTGCACTTGATTGCTGACCTGACGGGGTTCCGAGGTCGCATCACGTGGGACGCGACGATGCCGAACGGCCAGCCACGACGGCAGCTGGACACGCGACGGGCTGAGGCCTTTGGCTTTCGCGCGCAGGTCGATTTTGAAGCAGGCCTCCGGGAGACCATCGCATGGTACCGGAACAACCACAAGGAGCAGTGACCATGTCGAAGATCGAAGACAACATCAACAAGGCGGAGGCCATCGCCGGCCTGGCGCAGTTGCTCGTCGGGATCGGGACCGCGACGGTCTCGCGCATCAAGAAGCTGGGCGAGCTGTTCACCTTGAGCGAGGCGGAGCTCGACGCACGTCTCGACAAGTCGAACGCGCTGGCGCAGTCCGTGATCGACAAGGCGCAGGCCGAGATCGACGCGGCCAAGTAACGCGGCGGTGCAGGTCGTTGGGCCTGCACCGTCTCAACTCGCGCATGGTGGAGGGGAGGAACGACGTGCAGACACAACACCATGACCGAACTGGCGACACAGCACGCAGACCACGACTTTGACGCCGAGATGGCGGACACGGTCCTGCTCCAGCATGACATGGAGCGGATGCGCCTGGAGGACTCGCTCTACGAGTTCGTGAAGGCGGCGTGGTCCGTCGTCGAACCTTCGCAGCCGTTCACCGCGAACTGGCACGTGGTCGAGACCTGCCGTGTGCTCGAGGAAGTGGCGCAGGGCAAGCACCGCCGCGTCATCTTCAACTTCCCGTCGGGCACCCTGAAGTCCCTCATCATCAGTGTGTTCTTCCCGGCCTGGCGCTGGGCGAAGAACCCGAAGCTTCGTGTCCTCACCGCGTCGTATGCGGCGCACCTGACCACGCGCGATAACCTGCGGGTCCGAGACATCATAGTCTCCCCGTGGTTCCAGTCATACTGGAAGGTGCAACTCGTCGAGGACCAGAACACCAAGACGCGGTACAACACCGATGCCGGTGGCTGGCGCATCGCCACCTCGGTCAACGGCGTCGGTACTGGCGAACATCCGGACCTCATCATCATCGATGATCCGACGACGGTCGAACAGGCGAAGAGCGAACCCGAACGCACGCGCGCCAATGAATGGTTCGACGGTACCATCTCGTCGCGCGGCATCACGCGGCCGAAGCTCTGCATCATCGTGGTCATGCAGCGTCTGCACGTCGAGGACCTGTCCGGTCACCTCATCAAGCGCGGCGGCTGGAAGATCATCACGTGGCCGATGCGCTATGAGGTTGCGCGTCCTGCGAGTGAAGACGATCCGGGATACACGCCGGACCCGACTGATCCGCGGACGACGCCGGGCGAGCTGTTCTTCCCGGCGCTCGTGCCCGAAGACAAGGTCCGCCAACTCGAGCTCGACCTGGGTCCGTGGGATGCGCAGGCGCAACTCCAACAGCAGCCATCGCTCAAGGGCGGCGGCCTGTTCCAGCGCGGCTGGTTCAAGTTCCTCGATGCGCGCCCGACCAACATCGTCCGCAGTGCGCGAGGATGGGACACCGCGGGCACTGAAGACGACGGGGATTGGACCGTCGGGGTGCGGATCGACGAGACCGCGGACAGGCGCTTCATCGTCAGCGACGTGCAACGCGGGCAGCTCTCACCTGCGGGCGTGGATCAGCTGATGTATGCGACGGCCGAGCTCGACGGGAAAGGCGTGGCCGTCCGTGAAGAGAAGGAAGGCGGCGCGTCTGGCAAGGCCGTCGTCGAAGCACGCGGGAAGATGCTCGCCGGATGGGACTACAAGTTCGTGCAGGTCAGCGGGTCCAAGATCACGCGGGCGAAGCCGTTCCGAGCGCAGGTCGAAGCCGGCAACGTCTACCTCGTGCGGGGCCCGTGGAACGAAGCCTACCTCAATGTGGTGTGCGGCTTCCCTGCGCTGAAGCATGACGATGACGTGGACGGATCCAGCTGCGCGTTCAACGCGGTGCTGCTCGAACCCAAACCGAAGCGTAAGCCGTCGTTGACCTGGTAGGAGACCTGACATGGGATTCCGATCACTGATGACTACGCTTGTCGGACGAGCGCGCCTGGCGAACGTCGCTGGGCATACGTTCCGTGGCAAGCGCGACCTGTACCGCGCGCTCGGGTATCAGCGTGAGCTGTTTCCGCCGGACTATCGGTCGCGGTTCCGCCGGAACGGCGTGGCCAATCGCGTCGTCAAGGCGTTGCCGAAAGCGACCTGGCGCGGCGGTGCGGAAGTCATCGAGGATGAGGACCCGACGACGCAAACGGCTTTCGAGGCGGCCTTCGATGCACTCAATGAGCGGCTCAACATCTGGGCCACGCTCGCGCGTGCGGACATCCTGGCGGGCATTGGGCGCTACGCCATCGTCTTGATTGGTGCGCCGGGGGACATGACGACGCCGCTCGAGCGCGCGTCGGCCGATGACATCAAGTACTTGCAGCCATACTCGGAGGAGGACGCGAAGATCTACAAGTTCGACATCGACCCGACGAGTCCGCGCTTCGGCTTGCCCGTGATGTATAACATCACGCGGACGACGATGCTCTCGCCGGACTCGGTGAACTCGAACGTAGTGGGTAAGCAAGTGCACTGGTCGCGCGTGATCCATGTCGCCGACGGCCTGCTCGATGACCGCATCTACGGCGAGCCGCGCCTGGAATCGATCTGGAACTACCTGGACGACCTCGAGAAGGTCTCGGGCGGTGGCGCGGAGGCGTTCTGGCGCAGGGCCGACCAAGGCACACAGTTTGACATCGATCCCGAGGTGGAGTTCGAAGGCGACGACGTGACGGACCCGAACAAGTCGAAGGCGATGGACGCCTTCAAGAAGCAGCTCGAGGAATACGAGCACGGGCTGCGCCGGAACCTGACGACGCGCGGCGTGACGGTCACACCTCTAGGATCAGACGTCGCGGACTTCCAAAACCCTGTCAACGCGATCATCGGATTGATCTCGGCGAGCACAGGCATCCCGCAGCGCGTGCTGATGGGGTCCGAACAGGGTAAGCTGGCCGCCGCGATGGACCGCTCGAACTGGGATGACCGCGTGACGGATCGACGCGATGATTACGGCGGCCCGCTCGTTGTGCGTCCGTTCGTGCAGCGCCTCATTGACTGGGGTGCACTGCCCCGCCCGAAAGACGGGACGTTCGACGTTCGATGGGCGCAGCTCAAAGTACTCGACGATGGGCAGCGCGCGGAGATCGCGTCGAAGTGGGCGGGCCTGAACCAAGCGGCCGGGGAGACCGTCGTTACGGCGGAGGAGATCCGAGATCGCATCCTCGGTCTGCCCAAGCTCGAGGAAGTCACCGCGCAGATGGAACCGGCTGCGGCCAAGGTGTTCTTGCGGAAGTGGGCGGTGCTGTCGCAGGCGCGACAGGTGCACTTCTACATCACCAAGCTGAAGACGGCTGCATCCCGAAAGGAGGCGCCGGCTTGGAAGCATGTTCACCAAGTGGCAGACCGATTTCGCACTTCGGATCAAGCGAGCCGCGAAGGCCGCGTTCCGCGCCGGGCATGAGGCAGCGACTCAGCGTGCTCTCGAGAGCACGCTGGAGGCGCAGGACGAGAAGGCGCTCTTCGCCGTTGTGGGGCGTGCGATTGAGGCGACTCAGCGTGCTCTCGAGAGCACGCTGGAGCCCTTGCTCCTCGCGACCCTGACGACGACGGGCACTGCCGCGGCCAAGGCGTTGAAGGCGCAGTTGAAGGCTTCATCTTCACTGCGCTCGGCTGCACCTCCCGCAGTGAAGGGCTTTGCCTTCGACGTGACGAACAAGAAGGCGACGGCTTGGGCTCACGCTCACGCCGGAGAAACGATCAAGGGGATCAGCGAAACGACGCGCGAGGAGATCCGGGACCTGGTCGAAGAGGCGTTCTCGCAGCAGTTCGACGTGGATGACCTCGCGAAGGAGATTGGGCGCGTCCTGGGTGACGATGCTCGAGCTGAGACCATCGCGCGGACCGAGTCGATGCGGGCCGCGAACGAAGGGCAGTCTCAGCTGTGGGACCAAGCCACCGAAGCCGGTCTGCTCACGGGAAACGAGAAGCAAGAATGGATCGTGACACCGGATGACCGGCTGTGCCCGATCTGCGAACCCATGGACGGGGTGACTGTGGGGCTCGATGAGATGTTCGACGTGGACGGCGACCAGATCGATGGGCCGCCTGCGCATCCGAACTGCCGCTGCACCTTGGGATTGAGTGTGTAACATGGTACATGTCAAAGCGTTCCAGATCCCCGGGCAAGGTAACGACTTAGAAGCGCGCGTCTCTGGGTGGCTAAACTCGATGGGCGGCGCAAACTCATTGGTGATGTTGCAGTCTCAGCCGGGGTTTCTGTTGGGAATCGCTCACGACTTAGGAGCGGAAGTTATCGCTGGCGCGCTCGCGGCGATCCCGAACATCGCAGGCCCGCAAGGTGTGCCCGGTCCACAGGGTGAGACGTCGGAGTTACCGTGCGGTGAGCTGTCCTACTTCGACCTGACGGGCACGCTCGTGACTATCGCCGCTCAGTCCGATGGGTTGACGAACATGGTGCCCATTCGACCGGCGACCACGCTATTGGATTGCGGCGACTTCGACAGTCCGCTGGCGGGCCACCTGCGATACATCGGTGCGGCCACACGGCATTTTCATATCGCCGCGACGTGGTCGGGGAATCCGGCGACGGGCAGTGACCACTTCGTGATGGGGGTGGCCAAGAACGGCATCGTGATCCCGGGAGGTCGCACGATTCAACGCTTCGAGGCGTCAGCCGACACGCAGTCTTCAGCCTTGCATGCTGTGGCTGAATTGGCTCAGAACGATTACTTGGAGTTCTGGGCGGGCAACTTGACCGCGGGCCGGAACATCACGGTGAAGACATTCAACCTCTTTGCGATGGGAATGTAATGCCCGCGAACCAACGTATCTCCGAGCTGACCGCAGCCGGCGCCCTCGCAGGCGCCGACATTGCGCCGGTGGTGCAGTCGAGCAGCACGGTCCGCACGACGTTGGCTGCGTTGCTGGCGTTCTTCCGTGCGGGCACCGTGCCGATTACGCCAGCGGAGGTGACGGGCACCGCGGTGATCACGTCGGACAGTCGCTTGTCTGACGCACGCACCCCGACGGCGCACGCCACCTCGCATAAGAGCGGCGGCAGTGACCCGATCAAGCTGGACGAACTGGCCGCGCCAACGGACGTGACGACCCTTGACGTGAGCACGTCACTGCATGGGCTCATCCCGAAGCAGCCATCGGTGGCCACGATCCAGCACTTCTCCAACAGCGGCTGGGTGCCGGCGCAAGAACTGCTGAGTGCAGCCCGCACGTACTACGTGCGCACGGACGGTAACGACTCGAACACGGGGCTGGCCGACACAGCCGGCGGCGCGTTCCTGACGATCCAGAAGGCTATTGACGTGTCGGTCGCCATCAATCTGGGCACGTTTGACATCACCATCCAAGTGCGCGCGGGGACGTTCGCACCGATTACGCTGAAGTTTTTCCAGGCCGCGTCAGGGCGGATCATCTTGACCGGTGACACGACGACGCCGGCGAACGTGATCATCAATAACACGACGGCGGCAACGCATTGCGTCACGCATAACACGAGCGTCCGGTCGTACTGGAAGATCACGGGCTTTAAGTTGACGAACTCGGGTTCCGGCTCGAGTGACGGGATCGGGATGTTCAACTCGTTCATCGAGATCGGAGTCCTCGAGCTCGGCGCGATCACGCGGTACGCCTTTAACGTCAACAACGCCACAGTTCTCAACACCGGCAACTTGACGTTCTCTGGTAACACGCAACGCGGTGTCTTTGGCCAGGGTAACGCAACTTGGAATCAGTCGGGCGCACTAACCCACACGTTCTCGGGCACCCCCGCGTGGACGACGGCCTTTGTCTACGGCGCAGGGCCGTGCTTTCTCGGGTTCTTCTCGACGATGACTGGCGCGGCGACGGGCAAGCGTTACTTGGCCGAGCTCAACGGGGTTATTCAGACGTTTGGCGGTGGCGCGAACTACTTTCCGGGTGACGTGGCTGGAACGACGGCGACGGGCGGGCAGTACGCATGATCTCCGCCCACGGCATGATTATTCGCCGGAACCACGTGACGATCACGGAGGTCCGCGACGTGACCCCGCCGCCGCTGCGCCGCAAGCCGAGTGAGAAGACACTGACGACGCAGGACGACGACGAATACCAGATGGGTTTGCGCCAGGTCGGCGCACTGTCGTTCGAGCTGGGGCTCAACGTCAACGAAGCCTCCCACCTCGGACTGATCGAAGCGTGGTCGACCGGTGATGAGGATGAGTACGAAGTGCAATACCCCGACGGCGCGACGTGGTACTTCTTGGGCGTCGTCGAGTCGATCATGCCGAAGGCACCTGTGGACGGTGGACTGACCGCCATGGTGACGATTCAGCCGTCAGGTCCGATAGACCTTGCGTTCGCGGGCTTCATGTTGACCGAGGTGGACGGTTTCTTGTTGCTCGAAACCGGTGGACGCATTCTGCTGTAAGGAGAGTCATGAAACGCATACTACTCGTGCTGTTGCTCGCGGGGTCGACCACGATCCGTGCGGCCGCCATTGGTGACGTGCTCGTCCGCATCACGCTCGGTGAAGACAGTCACTGCTCGGCATTCCAAGTGAAGCCCGGTGTCTACTTCACGGCGGCGCATTGCTTGCACGCCGCATCGATTACACTGGCTGGGCGGCCGGTCACTGTGCTGCTCGCCGACGACGTGAGCGACCTGGGCGTCTTCCGCGCGGAGTTTAAGTTGCCGAAGGTCATCGAGCTGGGCAAGGCGCCAAAGCCACTTGACGCGGTGAACATGATCGGATATTCGATCATCCCGAATGCACCGTTCTTCTTCGGCGGCTTCGTGCTGGCGGATGTGATCTCACCTGTGGAAGGGATCGCACCCGTACTCTTGATCAACCACCCGGTGGCGCCGGGCATGTCGGGCGGCCCCATTGTGGATCGAACCGGCAAACTTGTCTCGGTCATCTCCGGCGGTAATGAGCTGGTCTCGGGCGGGGTGCCGTACTTCCACGTGGCCCAAGCGTATCGCCGTTACGCACAGGAGAAGCCATGAAGACGCTCTACGCATTGGCCACGGTCGCAGGCGCGGATTACCGCGAGGATACGTACCAAGGCCGGCCCCACCTCGTGGTGCCCGTCGTGGCACTCGTCGAGGGTGTGATCCATGCGATGAACTCCGACACAGCGGAGCTCGTCCTCGCCGAGGAGTTCAGCAAAGCGCCTGTCGGGTGGAACGGACGACCCGTGTTCTATGGCCACCCTCTGAAGAGAGGGAGGCCAGTGAGCGGCGGCACCCCGGACGTGATGGAGGCGGCGTGCGTCGGCATTGTGTTCCAGGCCGCGGCGATCCTCAAGAAGCTCAAGATGGAAGCGTGGATCGACGTGGAGAAAGCGAACGCCGTCGATGCGTCACTGGTCGCGCGCATCCTTGAGAAGGCAGCCATCGAGATCTCTGTCGGCGTGTTCGCGGACGTGGATAACACCTCTGGCGAGTTCGCGGGCAAGAAATACGAGGGTGTGTGGCACGACCTGATGCCGGATCATCTGGCGCTCTTGCCGGCGGGTGACACCGGGGCGTGCAGTCGAGAGATGGGATGCGGCGTGCGTGCAGCGTCCCAGAAAGGACCGTTGCAGATGGAGCACATGTATGAGGCCTGGCTCGAGCCAGGTCCCGAGACGGTGGAGATGTTGAAGACGCTGCGCAACATTCCGCAGTCCGAACGCGACAAGATGGACGCCGCGGACTTCGCGGGTCCGAACCAGTCCTTCCCCATTGCGAAGCCGGAGGATGTTGCCGCCGCGGCCACGTCGCTCGGACGCGCGAAGGGGAATCGGGATGCGATCAAGAAGAAGATCGTGAGCATTGCATACCGGAAGGGCGCCGACTACGTGGCGCAGCTGCCCGAGGCCTGGAAGAAGAAGAAGGACCAGAAGAACGCCTCCGTGTTCGCCAAGATGATGGAGGCGATTCGGGGTGCGGTCAGTGCGGACGTCAGCGACCAGGACGTCCGGCGCGAACTGAGCGATGCCGTGAAGGCGATGGAACCGGGGATGTTCTGCATCGAGGCAGTCTTCGCCGACCGTGTCGTCTACTCGGTCTACGAACAGGGCGGAGGCTACTGCCTCTACCAGCGCGCCTACACCGAGGCGAACGGCGCCTACACGGTGGACGGCAATCGCGTCGAGGTTGAAGTGGTGCAGACCTTCGAACCGGTGATGGA